>Ga0210059_1002080_pt1 | contig 31050 bp, 23 predicted proteins | sample Ectturendosymbi2_FD_188042 | JGI IMG/M metagenome (GOLD analysis project Ga0210059, IMG submission 188042) | Ecteinascidia turbinata endosymbiont from Florida, USA - Sample 2 (SPAdes) (version 2) | ecosystem: Host-associated > Tunicates > Ascidians > Unclassified | place: Key West, Florida...
TTTATGCCTGTAACTGTTCGCTTAATCGTCTGAACTTGTGATTGTTGTTTTTTCGCTGATTTCCTCATGGTAATACCGCTGCTTGTAAAAAAACTACCAGATTAAATTACTACAAAGAGTTTGGCATATTTTCTTAGTTTTGTGGTATTGATTTAATTCATTTTCTACTGAACTTGAGGAACACCGAGACAATTAAAATATCAATGTGTGAAAAGGAACAGAAGCCGGAGCCACACTCATCAAAACCAAAAACTCCGGAGCTGGAGCCATGTTCGTGAAAAGAAGAGCTTCGGAGCTGGATCTGTGTCATTTTTACGACGGCTTCACAGCCCTCAAAAAATGCAAATTGTAGCCGGGCACGCAGACGATCCAGAGTAAAATTTAATAGATAAATTGCTTTAGCAACAACCTCAAACAATTATCATAGTAAACTAACATCTGCAAGAAACTTACAAGTCATAGTAGTAGGCTACGGAATTAACTCAATGATCGATTAGTTATCGAGGATTTTCGTCCCCGTTTGTGTTGTTTCGCCCCTATTGCCCCTTTTGTTATTTTCGCCCCCTTGCCTATCAAAATTGCCCCTAAGGGAGCGATTCCGCCCACTTTGAGAACCACTGGGTTAGAGAGTGATTCGGCAAGGAATGACAATAACCCAAACGATAAGAAGCCACAGATTACAAACAAAAACACCTGAAAAATAACGTGTCAATATGGCCAGCCACGCTGAGTGTGAAAAGTGCTTCGAAGCTTATGTCGTGATTTCCACCTACATTTTCAGGTGCTCTGGTTAACACCACTGCTTTAACATTGCTGCTTGAAAGCTTTGCTGAAATAAAAACGATTCAGTCGCGAGGTTTTAGGTAACACCGCCAAATTCTTGCGCTTTGCCTTCTTACAAACTTTGCGCATATCAGCTCCTGAAGGTGTTGCAAATTTCGGCATCGCGCTAGCTAAACACTGTAATCTCGTTTTCTGCTCTTTCGTTCTACAAATTGGCTGATGAAAACCTTTTCTGATAGAACAGGCATCGCATATGGTGCGAATGGCTTGACATTATCACTTTCATGTGTTTATGATGTTACACAACGATGGTAGCCATCGGAAGAAAAGTGCGTTTCCACCATACGTTGTCGTTATGATGAAACAAAAGCCGCAGTTCGGCTGGGCAACCTCTAGAATAGACGACACAAGAAGTTACGGGAGCGTTTTGATACTATATACCAGCGGTTCTTAAACTTTTCGGTCTAGTTTCCCACTGAGGCCAATCACCAAGTTCGAATTTCCTTCCTGATATTTTTAGTGACGATGTTTTACGGAACGCTATTTAGCCAATACACATGGTAGCTATTAGCTTGGTGGTATATAGGTTTCGCATAATAGATATAACAATTAAAAGGGTCTACTCATGGGTTTCACTCAAGGATTTCACTCATTTACATCATATCAATGAAACAGAAAATTAAAGTGCTTATTTTTAATTTTTAATGTGCTTTTTGCGATTGCTGAGGATTATTGGTAAAAATCTTGATTGTGTCATTAGAAGGGGAAACTTGTTTCAACGTGTTGCAAACTCTGTCGTCCATAACTATTTTAGCACAATTACTGAGGCATGGTAGCACTAGTTCTGCAAAGTCTCATGACTTTTTCGCTTTAGCAATGCGAAGTGCAACCACATAGGATGCCTCAACGGACAAATTTGCTTGGTTAAATGCACGTCCTGCATCCAGTCTGACACGTTTGAGACAACCTTCCTTAGACTTACCGTCAAGTAGCCTGCTCAATCGATTTTGCTCGGTTGCTCCTTGTGAGCATTGTTCAAATGCTGCTTGAGTTTGAATGATTTCAAACAGTTGTTAGCCAGTGTTTTCATATACAACATACCCTTGAGGGATATATTCTCCATCTTTCTGGAAGCAAGCAAGGCCATATCTGATGTAGTCTTCCTTGTATTTTCGCTTATTAGCCTTCGCAACCCACATTTTTGCACTACACTAGACGTCTTCGAAAAATAATGATTCGTTAAGAAGCAGGTTGTCATGTTTCACCGCAAAAAAATTTAATCTAACTTGTCACAACATAACATCACCTCATCTTCAGCCAGGTATAATTTCAATTCAGCCTTGCTGATAAATCGAAGTCAGCTTTTTTACATATCATTCGTACTTACGCTACGCAGTACGCTTAACCTAACTACCTACCTAACCTATAGCAAACGTGGCTACCTTTCAAACAACAGCGGTCGTTATTCGATTGTGACTTTTGAACATTGTTGAACGCTAAAAACGCAATAACTGCAAAACAATGCACTAGTTGACAAGTAGATGGTTCTTTAAAAAATTAGTTTGTGACTTAATATTGAGATTTCCTTCCTTAAGTGTTGGAGTAAAACAATTTCTCACTGCACTAAATCAGAAAGAATTTCCCACTGCATGGATGAAGTTTCCCACTAGTGGGAAATTCCCCACCGGTTAAGAACCCCTGCTATATACAAATGGTTCTTAACCGGGGCGGCGCGCCATGCCAGGGGGCGTCAACAAAGTTCCATGGGACGCGAGCCCTTACGCACCCTGCAACATGGAAAGTTTGATTGATAAATTTACGAATAAATACATTTGTTTGTACAGCTTATTTAACGTCAGGGGTGCTTGAAACAAATGACAACCACTTTAGAACCACTTCTATACAGTAAACAGCAACCACAGCAGGACTAGCTTTAGCACGCCAATATTATCGTGTTCGCGACTTTGTGCAGTAGGTGTGATGCACGAGCAGATAATCGTACTCATGCCAAAAGACCGATTATTAGAAAAAAGTTATAAGTAAAATTCAAATATATTTGCATTGAACAAAAACAAAACTATTTACATTCAGTAGTGATTACTAAAACCTTCAGCAAGTCAGAATCGTAGAGAAATCAACAGATGTAGACCTACTCACTGCAACATCAGAATATAAACTTTTATTCTTGTATCGCTTCCGAATCACAATTTTTCAAAGGAGTATTTTATTTAAAACAAATAATTATCATCACGGGGCCCCCTTGGAGTGAGGGGCCCTGGTGAATTACCCTCGTTGCCCCCCTTGATCCAAACCTGAGCGCGGGTGCTTTAAAAAACCAGCGTGAGTCACCCGTGCACACGGAAGGGCGCAACCTTGCAAAATTTCAAATGAATAGTCACCTTGCAAAACTTCGGGTCTCCCGCAAAGAAGTGGAAAGTAGATCTTAAAAGTGATATACAGTAAATCAAAACAGCTTCACTTTAACATGGCGTAAAATGAATGTGATCTCAAATGAGTGTAGTCTCAAATGAATTTGGTCTCAAATGAATGTGGTCTCAAATGAAGTGGACTCAAATGAATGTGGTCTCAAATAAATGTGGTCTCAGATGAAGTGGTCTCAAATGAATTGGTCTCAAATCAATGTGGTATCAAATGACTGTGGTCTCTAATGACTGTGGTCTCAAATGAATGTGGTCTCAAGTCTCATGTGAACGTGGTCTCAAATGAACAGGTCGCAAATGACTGTGGTCTCAAATGAACAGGTCGCAAATGACTGTGGTCTCAAATGAAGTTGTCTCGAATGAATAGGTCTCAAATGAAGTGGTCTCAAATGTCGTGGTCGCAAATGAAGGGTCCCAAAAGACTTGGTTTCAATAGTCATGAAACCGATTTCTCCCAATGCATTTCACACCCCTTTAATCCGGAAATTTCGCTGTCCGACTCCGACAGGGAAATTTAGGAACGGACATTCAAATCAATAGAAAAAAAACGCTAAACTGGATTACGCCAACTGTTAATTAGTTGTTTAAATCACAATGGAAATGTGAAAGTCAATTTTCTACGCACAATGAATGTATCAGTGGCAGAACTTGCAGGATGCAGTTAGGTCTCTTGTACAGTTCTGTTTCGCGCGTGATCTTATTCTGAATGCATACGAGCATACGCATATCGATCGGATCTGCTAATAGACAAAAATATGACTATTTCATTTAGTCATGTCCAGCATGCAGTCTACAAATTTGCCGCTGACAGTTCGTCTAAATCTACAGTTTTTTCTATTCACCTCTGAGCGTCTGCTTAGGCGAGTTCTACTGTGCTGCACATCGTCACCTTTGTTTACATTACTGGCATTTGCTCTGGAAAGAATTTCGCTGTATATATTTTCGATTTCGATTATCCGGATACCTCGCTAAACCGACATTATTTGACGAAACATAGTGGTCCGGATAAACGAGGCTGACTGTATACACCCAATAAAAATGAAATATAATTTCATTAGCATATTTCAAAAATGTTGAAATTTTTGCCCAAGTATTTTGAGATTTTGCCCACATTTTTTCTGCAAATCAAAATGTTAGGGGGTTCGTTTTCACCCCCACCTCCTACACCTACACCACTAGTATACGGTCCATTAACCCACGATATTACATATTAAGGCGGGGTCTTGTAGAAAAATACGTTAAAAAACAAATTGAAACGAGACGCTGCCAAATTTCACTCCGAGTTTTGGACTTTAATTTGATGATGTCGGTTCTCGCTTCCATTAGTAATGTTAAATTTTACCCAGAAATTAGGATTTCATGAAAGTTACGGTTAAAACGCAATGACGGAACTAATTTTTTCCATTTTTTCTACGATATCAGACTCTGAGAAATATCGGGAAAACACTGCTACTCGAGGCTTGAAGCTAACTTTTTTCGTGACGATATTTTCATAAACTAAGGCAAAGTGAAATGATAGCTGAGCTGCTGAAGGGTACTTTGGCAAATATATGCTTTTAGTTCTCTTTTTGATTGCGTTGTTCACCTTTTCTTGCAAATTGAATTTGCGAACAAGCATTTGCATTGTTCCTGTCTCGTGTCCACACAGCCATCTTGCACGGAATGACAGATCAGTGATGTGGCGGAGTTTGGGAGGAGCCGTGTAGGCGAGGAATTTTCCACGTTCCAAATCTGTCAGTGTTGGCTCTCAGCACCTCGAGAAAAGATTAGCTACCGTTGCAAATGTAACTCCTAAACAAAATTCTGTTTCTTTTGTTGTGGCAAGTGAATTCGAAACCGCATCAGTAGAGAAAGAAATCGGTTGGCTATGGTGTAATTTTTACAAACGTTTTGTATTCAACTTTTCAAGAAAGTTTGTTGTTTCAACCGCTGCTCGTTTTATGAAATTCCCTGGTTTCTGGAGGAAGCACTAGTCAGCCTATAAACATCGGAGAGTAGGCTATCGGTGCTTTTCAAAGTAACGAATTTGGCATCGCTGAAAAGTCAAACTGATGCTGTTACTATTTTTGTATGTTTGGTCTAAATACTGTAGGTTTAACCTCATACGTTGACTTTTGAAAAGCTGTGCATCAACACCGATCTCGACAAAATCTATGTTTGTCCTGCATGAATCTTGTACGAGCTTTGCAGTAGCCTAAGCGCCCTGTTATAGAGTCTGAAAGGTTGACTTTTAACGTTTGCGTCGGTCAAGATTCATGCTCAGTCCGGCACCCTCAATGCGAAAATTTTAAAATCTCTGTCTGTACCACAGAGCGGGACAAGCATGGTCAACTTGTTCGTTCCACTCGATTTGAAGGTAAATTTTGATTTTTTGTATTTTTAAATTTCAAATTTAAGATTATGGACACACGCACAATAAAGCTTGTCTGTCTATACAAAGACCCAAAATAAGTTTTCGGTTTTTGTGGTGTCGATAGACAGCTTCTAATTTCATCGGTTGTTCTAGTTTCACTGCCTAACATTCCAAACCTTCTGCTGTTTCCTTAGGCGTGATTGCTTGACATTTAGTGATTAGTTGTGTGGAAAATCTGGTGAAAATATTTAAATGCAGCTGAAACAACTCAGCTCAATTCAATTAATGCTTCAAACACAGATATTTGGTTAAAACCCTTCGTCAGGAAACATTGTGGAAAATATTTTAAATGGTATGATCTCTATGCATTTTATAGGATGTAGTGCCTAGAAAAACAATAAAATTTGATTGTTGGAAACAGAATTGCATTGCATTGCTTGTACACTCTTTTAGGGCAGAAGCAAGAGTGACCAGAAATTTTGAAAAAGAGTTTGCTACTTGGAGGCGAAGATGAATAGAGGAAGGAGAACGCTTTGGAGAGCTCTGCTTGGTACAATTAAACATCATTTAAAGTGATGTGCCTGACTTTCCATGGTTTGTGTCGAGAGCTTAGGTTAGAAAACATACACATGGCGAAAGTAGTTTGTAGATTTCCTGAGGTTGTAGAAATGCACAGACAAGTCATTGTAAAGGAAAGCTAGAACAAACAATTATGAAAGCCACCACTCATTAATGTTGGGAAACTTTCTACTCAGCGACAAAACACCAGATATTTTTCAAGGAGTAACTGAGATGCATCTTGTAAATGCGCTTTCGGGCGCCGTCAGTAATTTTTCAAAAAGTTCTAGGCACTATGCCTTATTTGCTTTTTATTTTGTCTAGATCACTTACAGGTTTAAATACATTGTCAGACCATGGCAAGAAAGCACTTCACGAAAACGATGATGAATACGAAGTTTCGCGAAAACATTGAAACGATTAAAATGATAGTGTCGAGTTCCTGAAATATGCTGGACTGCAATGGCTGGAATTAGGGCTTAATCAATTTTGCTTTAAATAAGTTAGTAAATGTTGAACACGAGAAAATTTTCGGATTGTGCACTTCGAATGTGTTACTTCCATTCATTGTTGTAGCATCTGTTTCGCGATTTCCGCTAAACGTTGCTTTGTATTTTATGGCTTTGCGGTTCTTCCAACTTTGAAAAAGTAGTGCGCACGTTTCAAAGTGCAAACAAGCCAGTGAGTGGCCAAACAATTTTTGTTTAAAGTAAGTAACAGTACTTGGTTTGTGACACCGCATCTCGAAGCATAAAAAGCTACTTTTATAGCCTGGAACTAGCTTTCATGAATGCAAATTCCACTTCTCCAAACAAATTTTATATGAAATATAACAAATATTTACAACGTCATCAGCACATAGCACCAAGATTGAAAGTCCATTCGTCGGTTCCCGCCAGCCAGGCTCGTTACATCTCGATTGATGTTCTCATTTGTTTCTCTTATGATGGCAATGAAGCACACACAAATCTGTGAGGCGATCGGATGTTATCCATTTTTAATATGAAAACGTTGCATCTTTTATTGGTAACAACCACGTCATAATCAGGACAATCTTGGAATTCAAATATTTTGTACATCTGTAGTTTGCAAACCTACACTTAATAGTTTTCATAAATTGCGATGCATTTACAAAAATTGTTCCCTATACGTCAACAATATGTTTGCATTCGCTCTGTCAGAAATGTAATTAGAAATTTTGTGGGCAATGGCCCTTTTGGCCACCCTGCTTACGCCTATGAAACAAGCTACATAAGCAAGCAAGCATGGTTGTTTAACTATAGTACGCTAAAAGCCATGGTACAAAGCATGAACACTGTGTCCAGGAGTACAATTAAATCCAAAACTCTACGCAAGTAGCAGTCACCCAATCGATTGGAAATGAATCATGCAAATCCAAGCTGTGCTGCAATTGAATGTAACGATTACCTAATTACGCTCTAATGGCTCAAGAACAAACATTTTCATTAAGTGTTCTCCACTGCATTTTAACTCATTTCCATCTCGTTCTTGGCTGATATCTTGCAAAGGATCTGATTGTTTAAAAAAACGGCAACATTCGCAGAAAAGTTGCAAACATTCTTGTTGTTGGAATGAAGTTTCATTCATCGCTTTCAGTGCTTTATGTATCTTCATTGGATATGCGACGTCAGCACTCTAACAACTGCGTTGATTGTCTATGACCCTCGCCTGCTGCAGTTGTTGGAAAGCATATAAAAACATATCGACATTTTTTACAGAAATGAAGAAACAAGCCAATTGCAATATCAAAGCAGATTTTCAGACGCTTTATTAATGCCCCTACAAAGTAACGTTAACAATTAGTGGTCGTTGTTTAAACGCATTGTGCAGATATTTCCCAGATATAGATTAAACACCTTACCCAGATAGAGCTTCACGCACTTGAAGAAACATGCCAACTGCAGTCTTAAAACAAGTTTGGGGGTTCCGTTGTTTTTCCTTTTTTAAGAAATGTTGTCAAAATTAGTGGTCTTTGTATACATTTCCCAAATACAGTGGTGCAACTTGCTATTACAACCTGCAGCAAGTCTTGCCAACTGAATATTCGCTAATGATCACGTTGCAAGACCACAATGTGGCGAGGTCAACGATTAGTTAGTGAAAACTAAAGAGTTCCCATAGATTCGAATTCGAAGCTAGAACGTAAGAGGGCCGAATCAAGTTCATTTTATATTTTATTTATACATATAAACTAATGAATTTGGTTCGATTTGACCTGTAGTGTTATTTTCTGAATACAGTAAACGGAGGATATCTACCTTGTGGTGTCCGTGAATGTGTTTTTAATCAGAATTCTATTGCCTTAAAATATTTGGCTACTGTTCTGCACAACATAGGACGAGTCACCACTGACGACAGAGTCAACGACAAGGAATGCCATGGCTTTGGAAGACAGGCCCGTAACCAAGGAGAAGAGGACAGAGTGGACAATTGTCTTCTCTATGTTCTTGAAGCACACGCATCTGACAAAACATAAAGTCCAACGCACTTTTCAAATTAGGTTTCAAGCAAGCTGCCTCGAAGCGTTTTCAAGCCTTGTTTTGGCGTGACCAACGTGAAATTCAAATATTCTGCACTTATGTTATGAGAAGTTAGCATTTCGTTTGCTTCTGGACACAGTTAAAGACACAAAAAGCGGTAAGCGTTCTGTGAATGCAAAACCATATTGGTTTCCTTCTTTTCGTTCATGTTTGTGAAGATTGAGATCAGCAGTGTGAGCTGGTAAATTTAAGCAGGTCGCAGTGTGTCAAATTTATCAACGGTTTTCAACCTTTGGCTGCGTGCGCTGTGAATCTTCTTATTTATAAATGAGCAATGCAGGTTGTTTCATAAGATGTAGACTAGGCTGTAAGAGGCTGACGTAGCATGACTATCTATTGTCTACTTTCTTTCCAAATCTCATTACTCGCTCGTTTTTCAAATAGTGCCTCTTATTTTCAAATTAATTAAAACTGTTGATACAACATTTACAGTGGTGTGGGAGCTCGGGGTGCAGGGGGGCAAGTTAGGGCGACGGTTAGTTAAGTGGAAGAGTGTGCACCTCTCAATTGGAATTTTAGGTGTTCGATTCACGAACACTGAGTGAATGGGCGGCGATTAGATCAGTGGCAAAGTGTCAGCCTCTGATTTAGAAGGTTGGATTCGATCCACGATCCCTGAGTGAATCGCCGTAGCGCTCCTTCGGCAAGAGCGTTCACCTCTTTGTTGATGCAAAATTTAGGTTAACTGCATTAGTGCAAATGCCTAGGTTAACGGAAGTGGTCAGTCAACGTCAGTTCAGAGCAAATATCTTTCACGATATAACTGTCAGGCTGGTATGAGGTAAACAAGGCCTGATGCAGCAGCTTTGGAATGTGGCACAGTCGCCGACTCGGCTGCAACTGTCTATCGAGTTCGTATAGAGTAGATTATGAATAGTAGTGACAGCACACAGATTAGCAGGTGTCAAATATCTAAGTCAAACGGTTTTGATTTATCGATCCGAAAAGTCACAAAATTCTGAGCAGGAATAGGCCTACAATGACTTGACGGCCAGTAACAGGCAAGCGTCAACAGTGCACTTCCGCAAAACTCTCGAAACGTTTCTTGGGGAACCTGGTTATACGTTTTTTTCAGGTAGACCAAACCATAATCTTCATTTTTGGCATACTCCAAAAATTTCTAAAAAATGTGTTAGAGAGTGAAAATTTAGTCTGCAGTGTTCCAGCTCCAGAATGCAAACCTCACTATGGGCATCCTACAGCTTGGTTAAAATATCTCCTAACAAGTTTTTACATGTGATCTCGAATGTTCTTTCTGGTTGCGACCCTGATTAGAACCAGTTGGGCCATGGGAAACAATGGTGGAACCGTCATCATTGAACTAAGTAGTTCAGATACATGGTTAGCCGCCTCTTGGTGCTTCGCTTTAAACTTAGTTCAAAACTTGACGCGCATAACCACTTTACAGCAACTTCCTTGGGTGTTTGAAACGCACTACTGAATTGTTTCAAAATGAATATCAGTGAAATCCTTTGTCTTGCTTTTTGACGAACAATGCACTCTCCCCCGCTCTATCACTCTTTACAAAATTTTTTGTTGCAATGCCCCTATTTGTCCCATGTTACCAGATGCCGGCATTCCTGCTCAGAAACGCATGCTCAACAGTTCATGTGGGGACGAGTGTTGACGGCAATGCAGAAACAAAAATCAATTCATGATATCCACAAGAACTCCAGACAGTTTTTATAACTTTTTGATATTTGCACTAAAAGGTTTAGTTGTAACACATGGTGTGTTATCAACAAGTAAACAATTGCCATCAGGGTTTCTTCATTTCAAAACCTGCAACGTTTGTTTCACAAACCAACACCTAATAACGCTGCTGAAATGTGTGCAATTTTCACTGAATATTAAACACTTGCTAATCCCGTGGTGTATGATTCTGTCTACTGTTCAATACTAGTAGTAAAGCATGGAGAACATTTGAGAAATGGTGCACAAACTTTAATTTTCCTTATTTGCAACAGAAAGAATAATGTCATGTCATATGTTTGTGCAACAGACCTGTGAAACATTAAATGATTTTCCAATATTTTCAACAAAACTTTTCTAAAAGCTTTTAACATACTGGTAAGTTGTTCCATCCATATTTTCCTGTTTGATGCATTCTAAAATAAGTGTCAATGTAGTGTAGACACCAGACAGCATTTTTCGTGTGTTCAGCATCACTATTTGTGCTGGGTACCACGTCTTGCGTACTATATCATATATCGGGTTCTCAGCATGGCAGTGGTGTGTGTATTCGCAGCTTAGTTTGTTCATGTACCTGAAAAAGTTGCGCTCGCCAGCTGCAGAGGATCGTATAGAGGCAGGTAATATAGTTGTTTGCTTCTTGAGCGACGGAGCATCCGAAGTAAGCACATATTAACCTTCCTAATGCTCGCATTTGGCTTATTCAGCAGAATCGCCACGGTAGAAATGACCGCTGACCAAAGATATAACACCGAAGCAAAGCTTGCTTTCCCTGTGTGACTGAAGGTGAGGTGGTTTTTTGCTTTGCGAAAGTGTCAAAAGAAGATAAGTGCTATTGAAATTTTCAAGGTACTTTCGAGATATTTATACCGTAGGCACAACGGTTCAAGAAACAACAATAATGCTTAGATGCTTTTGCTTGCGTGAAAATTAGCAGACTATTTGCTTTGTGCCATCTTCCAGTGCTGTTACGATTCCACGGCTTTGTTGTTAGGTTCTTTTGAAAGTTGTCATGACGACCTCGGAAATACGTTATGGTGGTTCGTGAAATCGTTGGTTGCATTTGCTGTTAGAAAAGTCAAAGACGTGGAAAAAACTCTCGTGTTAAGAGTGGGCGTGTATTGCTAGCTAAAACCAGTGCCGGATTAACAATAGTAGCAAATGTAGCAATTGCCACCCACCGGCCCCTCGCTTTTGGGCGCCCGCGGTTTTCTGTAATATATCCTATTTATTACATTATTGTAAGATTTTTTTCAGTCTAAGATGTCAGTATTTTGCTAAATTTGCCACAAGTAGTAAGCGAAGGTTTAAATTGAACGCTGTCTGTGTCCAGAAACTCTTCTTTGATTGTTTTCGTACAGTTACGTGACAAAAGATGTAAGATTGCGGTCAGCAGTGTTGCCATTTGAGCTGATTTGCTGCTAAATCTAGCAGGATTTTCTCACTGTAAGTTGTAAAATTTTTTATATAGCAGTGATTTTCTAGCAGGATTTTGCCAACCGTTTGGCAGGTTTAGTAGGTAACAAATTCCTGGCCAACAATCTTTTTCAACGGTTTTTCAAAATGAAAACTTTTACACCTTCTTCATCAAAAAATGTACTTCTCTTCTTTATGATGTTTTTAATTGGGTAACACCAGGAAAAAGCACAACCAGCTGCCTGCAATTATTTGGAATTTTTATTATGATGCAACGAAGCTGCTTCAAGCAGATGTTTGTATCATAATAACAAGTGCTGCAATGTACTGATGATGAGAACAGGAGTTATCGAAAACAATATGTCGTTTGTATCATTTTCATTGGCCGTGATTTTCATTACAATAACAAGTAATTAGATAGCTTGGAGAAGCTTAAATGATTTGCTTCTGTGCTTAGTGAGGGCGTTGGGTCAAAACACCACATTGGCAGAATATGTTTTTATCCCACGACACGATATTTTCAAGTGGTTCAATTACACTAGTAAGAATAGTACTGTCTGGTAAAAAACTTACTAGTAAACCAAAACTGCCAAAAGTTTCGATATATGTGGTTGCAAGATTCAGAACGTAGAAGTTGGCTCAGTGCCTACTGCCTATCCTGCAGATTCAAGAAAAGTCTTTTGCGAAGTTTGCAATAAGGCAATCATAACGAAACACTGTGAGCTTGAAAGGCATAAATGGTAGAGAAAGCACTCAGACAAGACTAAAGAACTTTTTGAATGCCACTAAATGTAACACAAAATTTTAAGTTACAACTGGCCTGGCTGAAAGTATGTTCAGATTGTTTATCGCTGAACATTGTTCTACTGTATAAAAACATGCAACCATTTTAAAGAGATCGTCAAGAACTGTGTGTCATATTCCCACATATCACTTCTGGTGAACAAAGAAATTCGAAGGCAACATCTCTGCAGACTGGATTCCAAGAGTACCAAACCAACCATCATCCAAATACAAAAAAACACTGCAAACAATTTGTAGAGCTTGCTGGATGCGAAAGGGTCATGACAACCTGGCCAGAGTTTAATTTTAGCTGGGTTTATACTTTCTCTGCCACGCCCAGATCCTTGCGGATCTGAGCAACCCATCCACCGAGAGAGACCGGTTGCGACCCAGCACCCACTGCGCAACTGTGTTGATCATCTAGCACAGGAGTTCCCAACCTGGGGTACATGTACCCCTGGGGGTACATCTGCCTATCCGAAGGGGTACATTTAAGGTTAGCAAAGGAGGTAAAAATATATTTTCATGTTGTTTATTTTCAAATATTTGTACATATACCACTTAATATTATTTTCAAAAGTCATTATATGCTTATTGTTAAATTTATCTGCGAAAAATCATGAGAAAATATTTTGTCACAAGGCGTTTTAGGGGTACATGTTCATCTGTCAAAAATCTGAAGGGGTACATCCTTATCTGTTGAAATGCTGTAGGGGTACATGCTCATTTGTCGGAATGCTGAAGAGGTACATGGTAAGAAAAAGTTTGGGAACCCTTGATCTAGCAGCTCCTTCCCACATATATGCAACACCACCAGTTGAAACTGGGTAGTAGCAAAGCTAATTTAACTGTTGAGGGGCATCGACTCGATAACCTTCCGATTCCTTCAATGCCCTGGCGTGCTTGCACTAATTTGTGTTTTTTCTTGCTGAATATTAATCATCGCCAAATAAAATCAACTCAACAACTCATACAAAAACGAGTAAGCTGCAGTTACGTTGCTCAAAATGTTGACTGAAAGAAAATTGTGGACCGAAAGGTGTGGTGGTCAAGATCGACATCTTCAGCCTATGCTGAATGAGAGCGAGTGCAAGATGAAAAGTTAATATATTGTATAACTTTATAGGTTTCTTTTAATCATCCCAAAAATAACAAATTTTTTAACAGAATTACACTGCTTTTAGCAGATTTTTAGTGAAAACTTGTGTCAAGACTTTCAGCAACATCTAGCAGTTTTTTGTGATACCATTTAGCAGATTAAGGTCACAACCATCTGGCAACACTGGTGGTCAACACAATACACTCAGACCGTCATTTCACGATGCGAATTGGAGAGAGCATGCAGAGTTTAAAACTAGTAGCACGGATGCCTCACTCACACACTTTATGTTTTGCAGGTGTTGAGGTGTTTTTTTTAACTGGGACCCCTCGCTCTTGAAATGCTACGAGCTCCGCGCTAATTTAATCCAGCACTGGCTAGAACAGGTGTTTGTTTTGCATACGTCATGACAAATAAAAATGATTTCGCTATTGTGTGTGCAGATCTGCTGCTGCTTTTGTGTTTCTGTCTTTCATTGCACATTCAGAAGTTTGCAATATCATAAGTGTTTCATACTATATTTTTCACAAAACAACAACAGCTAGCCTTCTTCGAAAACATACAGGCATCATTCTTTCAGAGGAGAACATGTTTTATTGATAGCACCGATACTCTCTTCCAAATGTTAAACGCTTGAAGAGATCTGATGTCAAACACATGAAAAATATTTATGAGAATACTGGTCTTGAAGAGAAAGTTGACGTTTGTGGCAAACACACCGTAGAGTGTATTGCAATGAGTCCGTTGCATGTTGCCATGTTCAGACGAATGTGGCAAAAAGCTTACAAGAGGATTTCAAAGTTGCTTTCAAGAAATCATTTGACATATGTGACTTGACCTTTACTGATAGGAGGGAGGAACGGGTTCCTTATCTAGTATAGCAATGCAGTTTCCATCGCTAGAGAGTATGCCATATACTCATTTTGTGGAATGAAATAATCAACAACATTCCAACAAAAGAGGTTTGTTGCTATAGCCTGCATGTTACGTGGCAAAGTACTTGAGTTTAGTAAAACTTTTCCGAGACCCATAAGACACTTATTTTAAGTTAAATAGCATGTTTTACACTGTGATGCAGACAGAATCAAAAAAATGTCATCCATTTTCAAGCATATTTTGTCATTCACCCAATGTATAATCTCAGCTACTTGCTTGTATTTTCCATAGGACTTCATACGAAGGACCTCAGGGGTGCTTTTGAATAACCTTTTATGCATTGAACATGCGTTGAGGTAGTGCTTGACACTTACAAACTGTTCAGAATACGAAAGTATCGAGCAGAAACGAAGTTTGACTGCTGACATTGTTGCTGATTGGTATATTTTTGGTGTGACAATCAGAACCTTTTCAAACTGTTCATGGTTTTCCATTCTTTTACTGATGCTATCAAAACTGTTTGAAAAATTGAAGCTTTGTTCGAAATCCAGTTGAAGAAGTAATATTTTGAAGGTAATCGCGCTAAACTATACTTTGAAGGTTGGAACGAGTTTAGGTCAAAGTTCAGAGACGGCCTGCCTCCAACTTGTTTGCTCAGTCTTGCTGAGATCACCAGTGTTTAGCAATTCATCAAACGATATTGACGTTCTGATCACGCAAGGCTGGTTTTCCAGCAACGAATCGCCTGCCTTGGACAAATCATCGGCGTTGCTGAAATAGTCTACAAATTTGTTATATACAGTAGATCAATTGCAGGTTTGACAAGCCTGGCCTTGGGCAAACTACATACCTCAATGTTTCACGCGCTTCTTTGGAACTACGGGTGACCCACATATTTTTAATTGTTGCCACAGTCCCACAACGTAAAGATTTCTTTAATGCGTTCAATGATGTCATTCGGTCAGGGGACTTTGATCACTAGCTATTCTTTGATTGAGATACAAATTGGGCCGAAAAATGTTGAGAACCACTGGTTTGAATGTTTTAGCGAAATTGAAGTCTGTTTCGGCTCGTACATGTTGCTCTTAGGCGTTGCCCATCAATTTTTCTTTCCACAGAAGATACCTTTTAAATAAAATATCATACACCATATGTATAGTATGAACATATTTCCTATAGTTTAAAAGTTGTCCGTAGCTCATGCTTTCCAATGATCAAGAAAATCAAACTACGATCCTTGTATTTATCTTTCTTTATCTTTATACTCAAACGTTGCTGAAAGGCTAAAGTTAGTTTTTTTATACTGGGATAGTAGATGTGTTTTGGACATTTTAACGCGAGCCCCTGTCAGATCATTCAAGCCCCCTATCAAACCATTTAAGTCCCCTATCAGACAATTCAGACCCCTGTCAAACCATTCAAGCCCCGTGTCAGACCATTCAGACCCCTGTCAGTCGAACTATGCGATTTTTCAGGGAATAACCACAGTTTGAAAATGCTTTATATCAATAATTCTGAAAACGTTTGAAACGGGTCCCAATAAGCGGGCCTCATTTTTCACAAGCTACACAGATCTCGTGTATCTACAAAATGTATTTTAAAGGTATAAAAGCATGCTGCGCGCAAGCGTTTGCTACTGTTTTAGCTACCCCAGCGAAATTATTGAAGAACAGTGTCTGAAACGCATTCCCGCTCTAGTTAGAAGCGGAACGGTTCTTCTTAGACTTGGAAGTGACAACGCATGTCCCACGACAGGACTCAAATAAAAAGCTAAATGACGATCACGTTTCCAGGCGAATCTTGTGCATTTACAGTTACACGAAAGACTTACTTATTGCTGAAGTGACAATTCAACAACACGTGAATGAAAGGCATTTGCCAGGACACTACTCCCATTTTAGGTAGCTTTCCTGGCTATCGTTAAAAAACGATTTCATAATCGCATGATAGATTTACACTGGGCCTTAAAGCATGTTGCCCTAAATTACATTTAACGCCACTTATAAACGTAGATTTCAATCAAGTTTTTAAACACCGTTTCACATTTTTCGACATTGGATTGCTGATGTGAAGAAAAAACATCAATCCCACTAGACCAGGTTATTGAAAAAGTTGTGACACTTTTCAGCAGAAGTGGAAACAAGCGTACTGATCCCCCCAAATTTACAATCAATACCTCCAAAGCCAAGATCGTGTCTCCCCATGATGTCATTTTTCAATTCATTGTATACTATTACGAAGGCCCCGAAGAAGCTCAAAGCCATACGCAATGCTGTTGATCTGGTAATGGATCTGCTTCTGTCCAGCGAGGCCAGAAAACACAGGAGATCAGCCTTTATCACCAATTTAAAAACACGAACCTTTGCCAAAACTATGGTCACCAGCAAAAAGTTAAGGATTTTACCAGAAGTGAAAATTTTTTGTTCAAATTTATATGATGCAAGCGGTATGATCTAACAATCAATAAGCTGAGCATTTTCTGTCGGTTGCAGATGTTGCTAACCATGCCAAATTTGTCTTTTCATGATCAGCGTGAGTTGTCTACGGGTTTGCAATTGCAACAAAAGGTTCAAAACCACATAGCCATCAGTAACTGTTGCCCTGATGCGTAGCCAGGTGGGGGCATATGGCGCCGTCATTCCCCCAGTTTTGGACTGCAAATATTCAAGTGTTGAGCAAAAGTTGTTATGACCACGTAAAGCCAATTATTCAATCCACTAAGCTGAAGATAGCTAGTACTTTGGCAAAGTTCCTTCCTTGGAGCTATAGGGGTACGAAGTGGGGGGAGATTTGGACAAGATTTAAAAAATTCAGGAAAAACTTCCCGATATGTTTGGGCGAGATTCTTAAGCAGAACCATCGCCTTGCAAAACTCTCCTACTCGTTTTCCTCAAAGTGGCGCAAAATTCGGGGGAATGGAAAATTTTTCCCCCCTAAAACTTAAGGTTCCCGTATGCCTCTGGTTAGAGCTGTGTACCATGATTTGTTGAGGTGCGTCGCTGAACGCAATAATCATGTGCGTAACGACGGGGGTCCAGGAGCACAATTTCCCGGGCGTCGAATCACTACGAGGGCGCCGAAGAGTCCTAAAAATGTCACAAGTACTTCAGTGCAGTACATTTGCTTCCGAAAGGCCTCAGGTCCGAACATGGGGGTGCCAAACTTGCTTCTTGCCCTGGGCGCTATCTAACCTCGTTACGCCCCTAACAGTAATTCAATGCTCCTCTGCGTGGTCCATGTATATAAAATGAGGAGTTGCAAGATTGCATAGTTACGTAGGTCATAATTCTTTTAGCTAATCGAGCACGTTCAATGCATTATTGTCACATAGCGGCAAGTTGTTTGCAAACGTATGCATCTGTAGCTTTTTACACGCTGCATTATGGTTCAATCAGCAGGGGCATAACGAGGGGGCAATGGGGACGCAATTACCTGGGCGCCAAATCACTCTGGGGCGCTGAAATATTGCTGGGGCGCCGAATGACTGCGGGGGCGCCAAAATGTCCCTGCTTCCGGAAGACCTCAGGTTTGAAAATGGGGGCGTCAAACTTGATTCTCGCCGCCGGCTTCTAACCTCGTTACACGCCTGTCAATCTAGAGATTAGTTCCGTAAAGAAACTCATCTACACACCTTTATGTTGCAAAACTACAATGCAGACAATCGGTGGACTCATGTACCGCACTGGCAATAGCCCTGAAACTGGATTTTCGTTTTATTTTGGAAGTTTGTAAAATCTTGAGTCAGTAATAAGTTTTTCATATTGCATTCCTATTTTTACTGCTGCCTTTCCTGTTCCTTTCAAGGCGGTCATCAGGCATTCAAGAAATAAACTTATCAAAAAACAGACCATCTTCATACAGCACAGCAGCATGTCGAGAACTGTGTTGAGTGAACGCGACTGCTTTTGCGAAGGCTGGGCGGTTCTCACGCGGCAAAGAAATAATGAAGCAGTGGAACTATTATGAAACAATAGCATTGTTCACGCTGTTCGATAAGAGGTTGAATAAAGCCCGGCACGTAAATCCTGACGTTTAACTAAGCGAAAAACATTGTTTATTGTAGAGTATTTTTCGATCTGTTTCTACTTGCATGGGCACCAAAAAGGGGCGTCTATTTGGCAGAGGGGCGCCATTGAAGGGGACACCACAGAGGTTTGGGGCGGGGCAGTTGCCCCAACTGCCCCCCCTGGATCCGCCACTGATTGGTAGGTGTATCTTCTGCTCTCAACTCACAAATCTTCAGCCAACGACTTTGCTGCAGTGTTCAAAGTTTTCAAATTAACTGCATGAGCCGTTCCTCGGGGTCCGCTAAGGCAACAATTCTGTTGTTGTTAAGTTGTAGGATTTCAATCACCTGATTTTGCCCATCACGTCGTAGATATTTCAACGCTTCCAACTGATTTTTCTCTATCTCGCTGTGTATTTTTATGTTCATTGTTTCGCGATTAATCGCACTGTTTCCATTTTGAGGGTCAGGAACGCTATTCAAAGCCTGGGACAGAGTGTTTTGAACCACTATCCCACATGATTTCGTATCGCACCCCCAACCGTGGACTCTACATTTTCAGCCACTTATTTTAAAACTTTCATTTTTTATTTTTCAAGAGTTCGCAAATTTAAAGCATCTTGTTCATGTGTTGGGTCACCAACATGAATCACACGAAAACCCCCGGCGTGGAGAGTTTCTCGCATCCCGTTGTTCCATCTCGCCTCAAGAAACCTTCATCAACATAAGTTTTTCTTACGGCATCGTTATTATGCAGGGGGTCTCCAAAATTTTTGATGTTATGTCCTAACATTCCAAGGTCTCCACGTAAATTACCACCCTCAAGTGAAAGTCTTGTATTGACGTCTCCTTTTGTTACCCCATGGTGATTGCGTTCTGGTTCTTTCAGGTATGTGATTTGATGACCATCTGAATTTAAATCTCCAGCCATAGTTGATGCAGGACTATCACGACTTAAAAAATTGTTTTCAATCCATTGTTTTGGAACCAACTCATCTCCATGCATCGGATTTGGGTTTGAGTTCTTTATTGAATGTCCAATCATATCCAAATCACTTCCACCAACGCTTTTTGGATCTACGTAAGATTTATTTGCTGCATTACCTTCGTCAACAGGAGATAAAACGTTTTTTATTGCTTTATGCTTCATGTCAATCGGAGCGTCTCTTCGAATAAATTTTTCGTTTACATATTTTTTCCTCACTGCATCATTTGGTCCTTGTGCTGAGCTAAGATTTACAGTGTTTTGCCTAGCCATGTCAATGGCTTGACCTTTTCACAAAAAGTTTTTAACGTCTATTTGTTTTTGACAGGGGATTCATGCGCTTTTTCTTTCTTTGAAAACACCATACCTGTAATCCTTTTATCAAACGCCTATTCAAGTTTTTCGTTTTCCTGGATGTTTCCATTTTGTTAAGGATTGTTTCAAATTCAGTCTCACTTAATTTTTCATCAGACAACGCTTTTAAAACCAAGTTTCTGATTGTATTTGCTTCTTTCTCAACCAGTGTTTTTTCTTCTCATGTTTCTGAATTTTTTGAAAAAACGTTTTTGTATTACTTTCAAGAAAATCGAAAAAGCACCGAAAAGAAGATTGAGACCCTGTAAAATCATTCCAGAAACTTTTCCAACAATTTCTTGAAAATTGAATAAAAAGCCAACATTCAACAAAAACATACAAAACTGGACAACCACGAAACAAGTGTCACAAAAATTAATTATGCAATGATATCTTTGTATGATCAACCCTTGTTTAATTTTCTCTTCATGACTTTCTTTTCCAATTTCATAAATTTGTTGAAGTCTGTATAAATGAGCTTTAGCCATTTTTATTAAATGAAAAATAAATAAACAGTATCCTTGTTACTCAAACTTCTTGCGTGACTTTTTGTTCAATACGTTTTTCTTTTGATTTGATGATTAAATAATTTATAGCAGCCCCCCGAGAACTGGTATATTTTTCAAAGGAGAATTTGGTCCGAGAAGCAACCCTGAACCTGCAAATATTTGACCTCCTTGTTTCAAAAACAAACCGGAACCAACTCTGCCAAGCCTTGAGCCTCTGTATGGTTTCAAATACAACCCCTGCCCGTCTGTTTAGACTCTTGCAATGTTTGAGCTTTTTTTCAAATACAACTCGTTTCCCATTGCTTTGTTTGTTGCTTTTTGTGCTAAAGCTGAACCAACACCAGGAAGTGCTCCAGTTTCCAATGTTGGTAAGATGATTTCTGCAAGCAACGTCAGCGCCTTAACAGCCAAACCAGCTAACATACCGAGAAAACCACCCTTAATTGTCACGTTATGAACAACCTGATGTTTGCTCATTTTTATTGTGATGCCTTTTCCTTTCTCATAGGCTTTTCTCATTCTGTTCACTTGTGAATTGATCATAGCAAGAATATCATTTCCACACAAGTCTTCATAACCAAGACCAATGCTTACTGGGCTCTTTGATTCAATAGCACATTTCAAATTTTGCTTCTGATTTTCAGAAATGTTTGCTTGCACATTTTTATAATTCATTTTGTTTTGTTTTATTTTATACAATTATGTTTCATCTCATATCTCTCTTAATTGGTATCTAATCATCAGGTTTTCTCCACAAAGATTCAATTGCTTTCCCGTTGGGTCTGTGACAACCGTTTCCATTTTAGGTATTTTATCTAAAGTGATTGGAAAATACACAAGGTTTCTCGGATTCTCCACAATCTTGTAACCCGGGGACACGTTTGGAAAGTAACTATAAATTGTGTTTTGTGTTTTGCCATTTACATAAGAACCCCCAATCATATCTACATTAACGAGAATTGAATCAATGCTCAAAATTTTGACCACATTTTCTGACTCGTGAATTCCCTCTTTGTAAACACGGTTAGCAAAACCTAACACGCTTGTAATTGAATTTCGCCTTCTAAAGTCAATCTGAAAGTCGTTCCAAATTTCCAAGACATGTTTCTAGGTGTTTATGTTCACTGTTATTTTTATGGATTCGTTGTTATGTCCATTTCTTGTTATTGCAATTTTGATTGCTTCTGCAATGTCGATGAGGTCGTCAGTGGCGATTCTAAGGGGGGGTCTGGGTGGGCCATGCCCCCCCCAGATTTTTCTTAATTTTAAGATCGTTTGGTTGACATATGCAGGGTTGCCAAATGCGTTTTGCAGTACCGGCCATTTTGTCAACAGAGCCAGATCTAAGCAGTGTCGTAATTCGTTAGCGGCGCAGGGAAAACAGAGAGACAATCAGTATTGTCAAGTGACAGTTAATGATTTGCCCGTAGTTTGGCTGACTCGTTACATTTCTGTGTGTGTGTGACGTTACAATCGCACCAAAGATTGCGTCAACAGCAGCAAATAAACTTCGCTGAAGGATCTGTCCTGACAAGATTCACTACAAGAGTCGTTATAGTTTGAGAAATTCTGCGTTAGTTCTTTTTGAAGTTACGGTAAATTATTTATTTTCACAATACCAGCTCCAGACACTGATTTTCAAAATACCGGCCTTTTACCGGCCTCTGCTAAATTAGCAGTAAAATACCGGCCATCCGACAACCCTAGACATATGCAGTAGATAACTTTCGGCCAGCAATATTTCAAACGATAATTTAGAAACCCTCTAGCGGCTAGGCTAGCCTGCATTCAACATTTCCCAAATGCATGACAAGCTGTGTTGTTGTTTTTGACGGTTGGGTAACGTGTTGTTTATGACGACACAGACCAGGGGCTGCTCGGATCCTGCGTGAAATTTAGTCAGACAGGGTCGTAGTGTTGAAAAACTCATTTCGAAACTAAGAAACAGTCACAGAAGTGGAAGATTGATCTTTCGTGCATTTCAGTGTGAAATGGAGCTGGGTTATATTACTGTCAGCAGATTGTTGCTTGTCCCAGTAGCAAAAGGTTTGTGAAAGCATCAGACCCGCAACCAGCTTGGGACACCAGGAGGGGCGAAGAGTTTTCCGATAGGGATCCAAATTTTTTAAATTATGTCCAGTAGTTTTAAACTATGTCCAACATACTTTTGTAGGGAGGCGAAAAATTTTATAGGGGGCTTAGCCCCCTGCTCTCCCCTGGTTACAGGCCTGGAAAGCATTAAGAATTGCTTTCAGTTAATTTATCTCAATTTATTCTGGGTGTGGTGTTGCATTCGGCTGCCTTATGTGTACGACTTCGAAATATCTTACGTAAGTGGTTCGTGACTACAGTTTTAACTCTACCCACAGGTCCTCCAACCTCATAGAATTTTGTACGGATTTTCCGTAATGATTCAGAAACAATTCTTTCGCGTATTTCAGCTCTTTGCTCCGGAGGTCAAACATTTCTATCCGAAACAAACTTGAAACAATTAACAAATCATATTCATTCATTGAAAATGATTCAAAACTTGAAATAACTTTGGCAAATAATTTGCTTCGGAAAGAGTCGAAGCTGCGTATATCGCTCCAACAATTTTTGTCATTTGTAGCTACTTTAAAAGCTGCCTTTGATTGTTGCTGGCAGCTGTAACTCTTCCCGTCACCAGTGCTTTATGCGAGAGAAATTTTTCAAAAATGAAATTAGCGAAAACATTTCCCAGAACTTCGATTACCAGTGAAAGATTGGGAAGCATTTATCTACTTTAAATTGAAAGGTACTAGTTGAAAAACAGATTTTGATGATTTCGTTGATGGATTTGACAGCCGTTATGATAAACGAATAATTAAGTTACGTTGAGGTGATGATGATATATAATTTGAACGTAGCCTGTGCAGGAATCTGTGTGAGAATTATATCGCTCATTGTCTATTTGTCTGAATCATTTTTGGTTTCGAGCAGGGGTTCCCAAACTGGGGTACATGTACCCCCAGGGTTAGATTTTGATTATTCAAGGGGTACATTATGTGTAACATAATATTCCTACCTAACTCTTCTGTTGTAAGACTAATTGATTAAACTTGGAGGTGCCATATTTTACACATATTCTCTCTAGTTTCCAGTGTTTTACCAACGTTTGAAAACACTAATACAGTGATTCGCAAGTGGTCCACAGAGAGGTCCTTCCATGAAAATGATAATTTATTTATCATTAAATGCTGCTTATTCAGAAGATTCTACATAAGCCTTTCATGTCAATAGTAGGCATTATTGCGCTTGTGTAATGCTGATGTAACAATGCTGATGTACTGCCAAGACTAGCTGCTAGTAAAGCTCAGAATGTGGACTTCGTAGCAGGAGCAATGTTGTAATTAAACTCGAAATGTTTCAGACATTCTGACCGGCAAAAAGATCAACATGAGTAGCAAAAAAGAAATTATTCAGAAATCTATTTGAAGTTCAGGTTTACATTTACGGTAAACAATGGTTTGGACATGCCTGTGTATGTACTTTGTCAAAAAACATTGGGAAATGATTACATGAAACCAAGTCTGCTCACTCGACATCTGGAGAGAGTAATCCGGCTTTCAAAGACAAAGAATGATTTTGTGTGTTTGTAATTAGTAGGCCTAATAATAACACAGCTTACATATTAAACTAAAACTGCAGATTATAAAGTATTTAGAGGGATTGAAATGGGTTGGTTAGCTATAGATAGCAAATTGTGTATCAGATCAAGTGGAGATTAGCAGCTAAAAATGTCACAAAATTTTGGGGGTACATGCGAACCTATAAACTGTCCGAAGGGTACCAATGAACAAAAAGTTTGGGAACCCCTGGTTTAGAGGTAGTACGTGTTTCGCCCATCAGAAGACAGTCATAAATCAACGCAGGGTTGAAAAGTCAGCTTTTGAGAATCAATCAGAGGAAAATGCAGTGTGAATAATGAAATGAACGACTGTTAAGAATATTTTGCAATAGAAGTTACATCTTGCTATCAGGTACACGCCGATGCACACCTATATGCGGCGCTACTATGCTACTTATGGTGCAACTGGTGCCGAAATCTCGCTGCTGTTAACTGAATACTGCATTGAATAGTCCTCACCCCATCCACGCTGCACACTCGTGCTAGTAGTTGCATAACATTGTTATGGTTATAACACAATAAAAAAATGTCCGTAAACTACCACAAAAACGGACTTGTCAGTAGTCACCAAACCGATGGAAGATGGTTCATTTTTATGTGCTTCGTGGTAAGAATATTTTAACAAAACTAGTTGACAATCAACAGCCTACTTTTCTCTGTTTCAAGATGGAATTCGTGGTTGGAACCATTTCGCTTTCATGTGAACTGTTTTCACTTTCTAAAGCCAGGTTCGCCCTGAAGTCGATGCATCCGATGCAGCTGCATTATGCCCTGCGCCTCTGGAGGCCCCGCGCCATGGTGGTCGGACATGTTGTTCATTTTTGCCAGATAATCCTTGCGCTAAAGAAATGTAGAAACGGCATTTAAATCTCATTGTTAGAAAATAGTTATCTCGTTTGAAAAAAAAACGATGATATTGCTCTAAGGAACTTTATCAAATGTGCTCAATTCTCATGCTAGGGCGTTATGTCTGCGCTCCCGCATGGTCCACTTTTTATGGATGGAACTTGGTTGTTACTGGTATCCAGTAAGACTACAGGAGACCTACAGTTATTGCCAACCAGGTCTGCAATGATTCAACTCGCAATGGACGGGTTATGGCGAGTGTCTGCCGTATTAACTTGGCATTTCTTCCAACGTAACGCTATTCAGTTCTCGAAATATCATTATGTTTTGTAAAGTACTTGTTTGATTGAGGGTCATCTGCATTTCGACAAAAGCCTGTAGTTTTTCTTCATGGAAGATTTTAACATGGACTAGATATTTTAATGTTGTGTCAGAATCAAGTTAACTCTATTAAATTGAAACAAATGACAAAAGATGAAAAGTTGAACCCGTGAAAGTCAAAAATCTCATGCAAACCAGCGCAAAATTTTGTAAACTGTTTGCACTTAAATTGCTTCCTTTCTTTGTCCAAAATGGTTCCGCGTTATTTGTTGGTTGTGCAAGTACTTTTATCATTTTCCGTCCCGCCAAACCTTCATGGTGTTTTGTCTGTTTGCGAGGGTAAAAAGGTAGAAAAACCACTACTTCAGATCCAGATTCATAAACGTAAAGGACTCTTAAAACCAGCAGTTTAACCTAGGCAAGGCAAAATTGTGAATATTATCCAGCACTCTCGTTTCTGTTTGCCAATATATTACTGGGCTATATGCTTTTTTTTCATCAATCCAGCATGCACATTATATAATGGGTTTGATAAGTGTTTGTATATCTGTGATGTAGTAAAGTAGTTGCGAAATCTTTGTACATTACATTTCTAATTGATAAAGAACAGTTTGCATTCTAAGTGCATACATCAGGAATATTTATAAAATTGGGCTTTGGGGAAGATTGGGGATGCATGGATTGCTCTTATGTGAAGTATGTTTTTTTTCGTGTATTGCGTCATAAAGCAGATAGTTCATCATGTGCCCACTCTTGTCGTTAAACAAGTTTGCAAGCAATTGAAAAGTTTGAGAAACAAAATCCTGAAATTACTGTGAATGTGCTTGAATGTGAAAAGAAACGTGTTTTCCCCCTGAGAATATCAGAATCCAAACGATAAAACCACGTGGAGCTCTTTGTTCTTGAAAATAAGCACTACTGTCTTGTCAAGAATTTGTCAAGGCTTGTATCGATGCAAATCTCAAAAATCATGGGGTGACGGAGATTTGTCGGAGATGTCTTAATCATTTCCCAAGCAAGAAAATCTTGGAACAGCATGAAGAATGTTGTAAGAAGCATCATGCTGTGAAAATTGTTCTTCTGAAGAAAGGCACTATTCTAGAGTTCAAGCATCACAACCAATCAATGAGGGTGCCAATAGTTGTTTATGCTGATTTCGAGTCTTTTACAAAACCTATCGATACCTGTCAGCCAAATCCAGACCAAACCTACACAAAGCAATATCAGAAGCATGAACCTTCAGGTTTCTGTTTTCACATTGTATGCAATGTAAAGAAACTAAAGCCAGTTTTGTATACTAAACAAACAGATGAAGAAAATATTGGTGAAATATTTGTGAAACAGCTTGAGAAAGAAATTGAAAAAGTTTGGTCGTCTGAAGTGAAACCGATGATTATGACATCACAAGACAAAATTGACATCGAACGATCAAAAGAACGCTGGATATGTGAGAAACCATCTTTGGATGGTGACGAGAGAGTAAGGGTCATTGCCATTGCTCTGGAAAATCTCGAGGAGCGGCTCATAATTCGTGCAATTTATCATGTAGAAAAACGAAACATGTGCCTGTGATATTTCACAATCTGAGTGGCTATGATTCACATCTCTTCATCAAGAGTCTTGGAAAAACGAAAGGAAATATCGATTGCATTCCCAACAACGAGAAAAAATATATTAGTTTCTCAAAAAGTATTAATGACTATGATGAAAATGGAACAAAGAAATTCAAATACAAAATTAGGTTTATAGACAGTTTCATGTTCATGTCAACAAGTCTTGATAAACTCGTAAACAACCTGAGTGCAACCGTCGAATCGAATCAGTTTAATCATGTAAAACACATAATTTGGAAAAGATATAGCACTTTTGTTGCGAAAAGGCGTATTTCCATACGACTGGTTCAATTCTTTTGAGAAGTTGAGTCAAACCAAACTTCCAGAAAAAGAAGAGTTTTATTCAAAGCTTAATGATGGCAGTTTTTTTTGAGGCAAATGTTAGGTACCTGGTATGGCCTTGTAGGGACCCAATTTCTCTGATTCTAGGGAACCGAGTTTCTTTGATTCTAGAGACCCGAAAATAATTTTCTCTGATTCTAGGGACCCGAATCGGGTCACTAAAACACCTTTAAAAAACCCAGATGATACGGACATCACAGATGAAGATTACGAACATGCACAGAAAGTTTGGAAGCAGTTTGAAATGAAAAGGTTCCGAGAATACCATCATCTTTATCTCAAAGCAGATGTTTTGCTTCTTGCTGATGTTTTTGAAAATTTCAGGAACATTTGCATGAAAAATTATGAGCTTGATCCAGCATGGTATTTCATTCCCCCGGACTGGCTTGGGATGTATGCTTGAAGAAAACCAGAATTCAACTTGAATTGTTGAGTGATCCAGATAAGTTGCTGATTATTGAAATAGATATTCGTGGTGGAGTCTCAATGATTTTAAATGAAAAAAGGTTTTCGATAAACCAGTTTATCTAGGCATGTCAATACTCGATTTGTCAAAGTCTCTGATGTATGATTTTCATTATAACTATATAAAGAAAAAATATGGTTCAAAAGCAAATCTGTTGATGACAGACATAGATAGTTTGATGTATGAGATAGAAGCAGATGATTTCTAGAGAGATATTTCAGCTGATGACCAAGATAAATTCGACACGTCAAATTTCCCACAAAATCATCCTTCGGGAATCCCTGTCGGGGTGAATAAAAAGGTTGTGGTAATGAAGAAGGGCGAATGTGGTGGAAAAAAATTTCAGAATTTGTTGGGCTGAGAGCAAAATCGTATGCTTTCAAAATGCATGGGGGAGAGGAAGAGAAAAAGTGTAAGGGTATGAAAAAGAATGTTGTCAAGAAAGGCGTGTGTTTTGAAGACAACAAAAATTGTTTATTCTCAGTAAAAAACAGATGAGAACAATGAATATAATTCGCAGCCATCAGCATAAAATGTTCACAGAAAAAATAGACAAAGTTACACTGTCAGCATATGACGATAAAAGAATCATCCTCCCAGGTAGCATAAATACCTTGGCTCATAAGCACTTTCGGGTAAAGAAGTTGATAGGAGGTCTGAATGGTCTGACAGGGGTCTGAATGGTCTGACACCGGCTTTGAATGGTCTGACGGGGGTCTGGATTGTCTGATAGGGGACTTGAATGCTCTGATAGCGGGCTTGAATGATCTGACAGGGGCTCGCGTTAGAATGTCCAAAACACACCTACTCTGGATTCTGAAAGCTTTTAAAAACAACTCAGATCCCAGTTTCATAAGTATACATTTGAATCAGTAGTTCTCAAACTTTTTTGGACCATCTTTTTGAAAGAAATATCCGATGGACCCACTTTGCTATGCTGACACCTCATGGACAACTAGTCGAAACTGCATTGCACATAGACCAATGGACTCAAGGACATATTCAGTCTTACTTCTAAATAAAAGTCCTTTGGACTTCTAGAAACTCCAGGCGGACCAACAGTGGTGTACTTCCCCATGCTTTGCACTCAATTCGTTCTCTTCTGCGCACTGCCACAACGAAACTCTTCATGAACGATTGTTTAATTTTAAAGTCTGTCAACGTTGGACGTTTCCGTCCCTACGTGGTTACGAGTTCCAGGGGCAGTGCTACTGAAAAGTCAGGGACGCTCCAGTAAATGTGATCCAGTGGTAGAAGTGGTTGACTTGGACCACGCAACGCCAAATTATGCTGTTGTTCGATTTCTTTCAGGAAAGAGTCGACTGTTTCACTAAAATATATTGCTCCTGCAGGATCCTCGCGTGAGAATAATTTGTGCGAGATCGAACCCCTGTTACACATGGCGGAAGATATCCACCTGCCGGAGACGGCTACTGAGGATCCACCTGATACCAATGATGTCGCCGCAGGGCCGAATACTAGTGATAGGATCACGTCAGATGAGGATGGTCAAACGCAACCTGTTGCGAAGGACACTGAACACAACGTACCGTTGGGCAGGTCGACAAACCTTCGGAAACCAGTCGAGAGATACGGCGCAGTTTCGTATTAGTAGTTGTGCTTTGCTTGTTTGTTTTGGGACGTTATACTCCGGTCTCTTTTTTGGGGGAGTGAATGTGATGAAATCCTTGCATTTAACAGGTTTCTTGCGCTTGCGTTTCATTGGTTGATTACTTGGCATTCTGCGGTTAGTGCCTGTCTTACCTTGCTCGTCTTGCATTATTCGCGTGGGCCTTGAAAGCGTGCTGGTGCACTGATTCTGTTTCGTTCTGCTTTTCAGAGTGTATAGCATAGTGTTTCTTAGTTTACCAAACCAAGAAGTGGTTGCTGATGATTGCGTTCAGCACAGGTGGTCCACTTGAACCACTTGAGAATCACTGTATTAAATCGGAAATTATGAGCAACAAACTTATACCTCCATTCAACAAATTTGATTCTGCTCGAGGTGCAGAGTACTGCAATGGATGCAGTGTTTGCGGATTAACCACACTTCTTGATATATGATTCTAGGATAACTTCAAATAGAAAAGTAATTTGAAGCAGTGAAGAAATGCAATTCGCTTGCTGATAGCAAAAGTCAAAGTTTCTTCGTAGTCACAATTTCTGGATTGTAATACTTCGTATATTGGGTTTGCAGAAACAAAGTGACAAACATTTATATAATTCATGTCTCGCGCATGATTTCAAGATTAAATGTTATTCCTTTGCTTACTTTTTGTAATAATATTTAATCAAACTTGGAACCGTCAGTTTTGGTGATTTAAAGCGACACATAAACCCTATTGTGAACTTTTCGTGTGTTTCTGATTTAACGTTTCCACATGAACTTTCTCAGGTCATTGAGATCTCACAAATAAATTGTTATTAAACTTCCAGAGAGAAATTTGTGTGCACGCCTGTAATTTATATTGATGAATTACAAGGCACAGCAAAAAATCTGGCAACAGAGAAGGCACTGATTGGCCTTTTCTCCTTATATTAATCGTGTCAGCAACATTCTCCAATATAGAAGCGTTTCCAATATTGTTGACAGAGATGATGCAACGAACGCAAGGTGTTCACAAGTTTCAATAGAAATTTTGAACGTTTCAGAAGCACGGAACAGATAACTAACCTGCTTCAAACAAAAATTCGTTTGCAGTTAGCGGCATATTTGAAGCTTGAAAGTTTTTTTTAAATAGGCGGCATATTTAAAGGTGGAAAGTTTTAATAAATGCATTTTAAATAATGTATTTATTAAATTGTTGATAACGTTATGTAAAACTAAAATTATTTACTTCGTTGGAGTATTTTCGACACTTTAAGACCTAATTATTTTGAAAATGTTGGTTACCATGGTATCGTCACCTCAAGGAGTGGCTTTCAGTTTGCATGTGGCCAGTAAAATGTTGGTATTGGCTTTCAAATGGCAACGAGCCAAATGTGCCGTTTCGTAATAGCTGCATGCCAGTAAAATTAATGCAAATATTGTTCCATCACCTTTTGTATTAAATATCTTTGAAAGCAGCGGAATGGGTCAACAAAACAAAATGAATTTGATAGTAAAACCACGGAAGTCGTGCTATTGTGCACAGATAACATGCTTCAATTCGATTCTGCTCAAGATATTTTGCAAACAGAGCAACACTTTGAGATCCGGGTTAATTCAAGCGGTTCGCAAAAAGCAGTTGATTCGAACGTGGCTTTGCGGATGAATATCTCCGCTACTGTTCGCTCCAGCGACTCGGCGAAAATCTCAAAAAACGTGGCCAGTCTAGTAGATTAGACTCGAAAAAAAATTTTTTGCTTGGGGGGTGCAGGTTGTCTGTGAGTGACGTCATAAGTGGAGGACTTTTAG
>Ga0210059_1002081_pt1 | contig 31047 bp, 19 predicted proteins | sample Ectturendosymbi2_FD_188042 | JGI IMG/M metagenome (GOLD analysis project Ga0210059, IMG submission 188042) | Ecteinascidia turbinata endosymbiont from Florida, USA - Sample 2 (SPAdes) (version 2) | ecosystem: Host-associated > Tunicates > Ascidians > Unclassified | place: Key West, Florida...
CAATGCAATTCATAAAGTGCGATTACGTTAGTGACGATTTGACAAAAACGCCTCTTCCTCCGTCACCACCCACCATCATCGATTACCTTACTTATGACGATTTTGAGACTCCCCAGAAGATCTGGTCTGAACCTGAACAGATGTATTTTTATCTAAATCACAGGCAACAAATACTAAAACCTCAAGTTACAAAACGTGAACCTCGGACGAATATATTGAGTGGAAATGCACAACCAACTGCGGAACTTCCTCGTCTGAAAGTTGTTCTTCCCGAAACTGGTGCACTTGCTAGTAAGCCAATGATCAAAGCTAGAAACTCTATGACTACTGCCACAACCTCCTTGTTTACGGTTTACAAAAGACAGGCGGACAATGACAACCCTTGCAATTATAAGCATGGTGGTGGCTTATTCTGATGAACATTTATAGCCCTATGCGGATAAGAATTTCAATAAGTATTTATTGATAAAACCACAAGTTTTCCACTACAACATCGAACTGTTGGTTGTTTCTTGAAACGTTTTAGCTTTTTCTTTAGTTTTGAAGGTAATATGTACTGTTACGACAGAAGCAAAGCAAATATGTTAACAAATTTTTCACAATATTTATGTCCATCTTTTCATATGACACAGTCATAGACGTCGAAACTCGGAGAAGAGGCTGGCAGGGGAGGAAAGGCCCCCCGGGTTTTGAAATTTGGTATCTTTCTATTAATTTTTTAGTAGAAAAGGTTGTTTTCATACTTTACAATTAGTAAAATGAAATTCACCACTGTTGCTGACCCCTCCGAAGAAATACTTTTGGTCGCCCCTGGAAAATGCACTATTGGCCACCCTGGGAAAGTTCCTCCGACGTCCATGGAACCATTTGCATTTTTTATTAAGTTTTCTGTTGTGGCTGCGTTTTGTCGTATATGTGTGCATCATTGTTCTTTAGGGCCACGTTTTTAATGTTTTACAAATGTAGTTATGACATACTGATTTAAAAAAACAAATTTACTGCAATGAATGTTTGTTGGGTCCAAGCGTAATGTTTTTTCCAGAATCCACAATTTTGTTTTGTTGCAGCAGACATTGTCACATTTTAATGATACTTGCACTTTGATTGTGTTAATTTATGCTTTGTATGATGAAAGAAATCATTCTTTATTTTTGGTTTATTTGACATTGTATTTAGTGTTATCAAATAGTTTTGCGAGATATTTGAAGCTATTCATATCAATTTTTTAAAAGATTTTCATTCTAGACTTCAAAGGACAAATACTTGTATTTACATGTTTGTCTCAGACACAAAGGTCGTATAATACTTGTCAGAAGAACACAAGAGTGCATCAAGCATCTGACACATCTTTGCCAAATGTGTTGTTTGAGGCGCGTTTAAAATTTCCATTTTGAATAAAAGGTCTGTATCTGAGTTTGGTGTCTCCTTTGCTTATGTTGAGTTATTTCATTCATTTTGGAAAATCCGACGTCCTTTTACTTTGTTTTCGTCCACACCTCAGTGGACGAAAATTTTTGGTTTTCATCTTTGGTTTTGAAACAAAAATAGTCACGAAAACCTTTGAGACTATGAGTTTAAAGCTTATTGCATAAAACCTGAAATAACAGATGTAGAAACGAACTGTTGCGCTGATTACCCTTGCCAAGGTAAACATGGGGAAATCTGTGAATGTGACACCAGTTTTTGTTAAAATACCAAGGCCTAGAGATCAACATTTTTTATAAAAATCTGTCATGAGATCAATCAAAATGATAGTGAGGCTTGCGCTGGACTGTACAGCAGTTTTAATAATATGTTGTATGATAGAATGAAATACCAACTACAAGTGAAGGAGCTTTATTTTCCAAGGAGGCTAAACAACAAGCTTTTGTAGCAGGAAACCAAATGAACCAAAGTATTGCGCAGTTGATGTCAGACCGGTAACCAGGGCGAGCAAACCGAGCAACTGTCGCATCGAATTGGTTGTTAGGTAAAACAACAAGTTAAAATCATTGTGCCCTCCCCAAAAATATCAGCTGGTTGCGACCCTGGGCACAACAACAAGTTACCATCATTTGGTCTCCCTCCCTGGAAATTTCAGCTGGTTACGGCCCTGCTTGACGTGTCATTAAATTAGTCCAGCAGGCGTTGGAACATTGTTGGGAATTAAAAGCTATATAAACACCAGTGCGTTAATCTTTAGAAATGTTGCCTTTGTAAAGTTCCATCCATGCAGCACCTCTAAATATCATCGTAGACATGTATCAAACCTGAAGTTTATCTTTTCGTCCAGCACAGAAAGTTATTGATTAACTGAATTCATTTTTCTCTACGCACATTGTTTATTAAGCAACTATTTATTTAAAAATAAAAGTCATTCTAATTTATCTTGAAAACGTTTTCTCAAACAGGCTACTTGGTTTTACAAACTCTGAAATATCCATGAATTTCAATCTTTGTTTGTTAAAATTAAATGATTAATAAACTTAATTTGTTTGCCCTAAAATTCTCAAAGATTATATTTGAATAAGAGCTAATGATACCTACCTAGCAGGCGAAATATATACTCTGTAAGATTTTATAGTGTCTGATTCTTTGCTGGGAAAGGATTTCTTTCGATAGACAATGAAGCAAGTCAAATCTAAAAATAGAAATCGAATGACAGACGAAACACTGGACGAAAGTCTCCGACTTGCTATACCATTAACATTGATATTGATATAGGAACGATAGTGTCAGAGAAGCCTCGGCCACAGGCATCCCACTGATAGAGATTTGTAATATATTGCCATTTGGTATTGTGCAACAATGTCAATGACGCACTTATGTTCCTTTTTTATTTTCAAATCTTATGAAACTGATGTTATATACATCATTTTGTTGGAAGTGGCCCGTAAGTTCTCACCTTGTTGCAAAATGGCCCACAGGTCAAAAGCAGTTGGACCACACTGACGTAAATCATCATAATTGTCTGTTATAAATAACAAAAGCGTAAGTCGTCAAGACCTAAATCAAAACCTGGAAAAGGTCTTTTTTGCTCACTATATTTTAATATGTTAGCTGTGCCCCTACGCTTTAATCTAAAAGTATGAAATTTATTGATGTCACAACAAAATCCTATAGTTGTATTTACTGTACAACCCTTCATACGTGGTAAAAAATCAAATAAACAAAATAAGCAAAATGTTTTTCTACGCAGGCAAAGCTTTTTGTATTTTCCAAATAGCAAAACCACGTTTGCGAATGAAATCAATGACCACCAGCAATGATCCGGATTTAACCGAATACATTATTTTTTCGACAGCGTTTCATTTAACGCAATTCTTGATGTTAATCATTTGCATTATTGAGTGTTTTCCAATTTTCACATACGAAAATATGCAACACTGTGTGGTTGAGACACATGCACGACAAGTACAAAATGGTAGAAGAAGAAAACGTTTATGGAAAATGCTCTTGCAACCAAAATCCCCCCAAAGAAATATTCAAAAAAGATTTTCGTTCTTTGTCTTCACCCGAGGATGTCGTCCAAACAAACCAAATCAGGCGATTTTCATGAAGCAAGAGCGATGGAGTTGAGTTGGTTTTATTGGCGCAAACATCAAGCAATTCCATGCAAATCAAAGTTGAAGCGCTGGGACACCGAAAAAAACCTGTTAAATCAGGTTGTCTCGGCGGTACCCCCTCGCCAGTTTCGTCATTTTCTATTATGGTTTAGAGTTGATGGATGAATTGTAGGTGAATTAGAGTCGTGATGGTGTATACATTTTTAAAAGGAGTTGCAGTCTGTTGGATGATCAACACAGTTGCGCAGGAGCGATGGGTGGCAACCGGTATATATCGTGGTTTGCCCAGTTCCGCAAGAAGCTGAGCGTGGCAGAGAAAGTGTAAAACCAGCTAAAATGAAATTCTGCCCGGGCTTCCATAACCCTTTAGCATCCAAAAAGACACTTGTTTGCTCTAGAGCAGTTTGTATTTCAGTTCCAAGAAAAAGCCAATTTTCCATCTTCCATAAAGACCGTTTAGAGGTCATGTGCAATGTGGTGGAGAAACCTTCACGTATGGTGCAGAAGTATTCAAAGTGCGGTGCAGAAATCCTCAAAGGGCAGCGGCCTGCTGCGGCGATGGAAATGACCTCTCGGCGAAATGTCGCTGCAAAACAAATGGGCCGCAGCAGCAAAAACAATAACAAAAACCATAAACCAGCAAGACAGAGTCAGTTCATGCAAACAAAACACACTACAGTCTCAAATGTATACTGTGCTTACCAGGGCTAGCTGAGAACTTGACCCAGATTGTTTTTCGCCAGTCCTTTGTGGTTCAACATGTTAGAACACGATCATTAAATTGTGAAACCTGAAATTTCTGATGTTTTTATATTCTCGTCACTTGTGATCTTTGATGTTATTGCTTTTCCTCTTGCTACATTCGTGTTATTTCGTGATTTGATTCGCAAAAATGCATGAATAAACCATATTTAATTTAATTTAATTTGATTTTGCAATCTTACAAGAAGTCAATAGTACAAGCACACACTGTCTGCACAACGCAGGTTGATAATAACAGACACAACAGAACGTTTAAGAATGACGTTGGAGGCGGAACCACAGGGTTACAGACACTATTGTTAGCTAACCCGTAGCACTTGTTACAACACTACTGCAGAGTAGGAGGCTGAGCCCAACCCTGGTCGAGGCCAGTTAAATTACGAATGCGTTGCAGCATGACACGCCCTCAAACGAAAAACACGTAGCGTCCAAGCACTCAGTCGCAAAGTAAAATGCGATTGCAGTGTTAAAAGAATGAAGACGAATATAAACAATCTGACTGCATCAAAGTGCTTAACCGTATGTTGTTAGACTTTCTACATCTTTCGAGAAACAGGTTCACATTTTTTCGCAATAACGTCTCAAATGTAGGAATACTGCGTTGAATCTGATGACTACTAATCCTCGTTCTCCAGGGCAGATTGTATAGAGCCCTGCACCCAAAATTACGAATATAAAACTATATGCATATATACATGTCAAACCAAAACATGTGGTACATCGCACATAAGCACAGATCGGCATACAAATCCAAGTTGTGCAGCCCTACCCCTCACCATACAGGGATGGAGCCCACTGTAGCCAGGGGGCGCACGGGGAGAATCCCCCCTAAAAATTGTTTCGCGCCCCTGGAAAAATGTGTTGGACATAGTTTAAAACTATTGGACATAGTTTCAAAAATTTGGGCTCCCCTCAGAACACTCTTCGCCTCCCCTAGTGTCCCAAGCTGGTTACGGGCCTGATGGAGCCAGGTATTTTCATTTGGGCGGCCACTAGGACACAAAAAACGTGCCTTCTCTTACTTTCATACTTTTAAAAACTCGCCTTATGAGACAAGCTTGCTAGCATTTGCCAACGTCTTCGTACTTGACTCCTGAATCGCTTTTTGGCGGCGAAAAAATTTTGCCGGATCTATAAATTGTACACCAACCATAATCAGTAGCCTGGCCCGATCTTGCATTGACTGCTTGCCGGAACGACACACCAGACTAACGTGAAGTCTATTTTTCCGCCCCTCGTTACTGAGCACGCCGCCCATTCTGTCGACTTCTCTTTTCTTCAGTCCAGTCATCTTTACAAAAAGGGCTTGCATGCCTTCAGTGCTTAGCTAAGTTTTGAAGTGTTGCAAATCAGTGTACAGTAAACCTTCGTGGATTATAATTTTTTCGCAGATACCGCCTTTGCCAGGTTGAGTCCCACATTATCGCGAAACCGCACCGCGATCGACGTGTTTAAAAAGTGAAGTAAAAACGTGGAAAGGACCGCGCATCATAACAAGGTCAATTTTGGTCTGGAATGTGCCTTATACGGGGAAACATGGGCATTGCAAGGTACATGGAAAAGGAATTGCAAAGTGTTGTTTGTCTGTACCTAAAATTTTTTTCAGTAAAGCTAATTGTTCTTTTTGATCGAATTTAACCACTTGGACGAACTTTCTAGAATTCGGAATACGTTGAAACGCTCAGCCTTTCTTGATCTTTCATGAACTGATACGCTCTGTTTAACCGCGTGGTTTCTCTCTGGCACTCGTCATCGCGCACATGTGTTATCTCCAGAGCAAAAGTGTCTTTCTTAGGCAGCTACCAAACGCCGGTTTTCTTAGGAGTAACTGGTTTATGAGGCTCTGGGAAGGTCAGCCTTTTAGCTTCGCAAATTTTAGCACAGTCGTTGCAACTAGCCACAATTCGTGTTTCTTGCTTTACTTGTTTTCAAGTGCCAACATTTCGCCTGCAAGATTTCTTCTTATATTTTCAGCACTGATTTAAAAAACGCGAAACTAGTTTCCTTGTTAATAAAGGCCAAGACCATTTGCTTCCTTTCGTTCATTGTCTACATTGATATTCTTGGCGCACTGTTGTGGGGGCAGGACCGTTTTTGGAACTTATATTGGCAGCGACTCCGGTGACAGCTGTTTGCGAGTTTTCACTGAACACCTGTGATCAGATGCTCCTGGAGAAAGTTTCAATCATCTTTCTTAACCGCATCTTCTTGAACAAGCAGTACCACTACATTGTACTGCAAATGCACATCATAACTACCACTAGCTGCAGCTGCGGCAGGCTAGGACTGAAAAACTATCCAGATCAAGCATGACTTGTACGCAATTGGTTCATTTCTTCCCAAAATCGTGCATACTTAACGACTACCTTAGGTATTGAGAGCATTTTAATTACTTCAGCGAAGAACCACTTTTGCCGTACATAACCTGATGGTGTTTTGTTTCACTTTACGCTTCGGTGATTTGTTAGCGATGCGTGACAGTTGGTGAGGAGTTTAAAACCATTCAGGTTCTTCGCAATTAACCTTTGACCTGTGACTCACAAAGGAAAAAGGACATAGCTTGTGTAAACTTGGCGAGCTGTGTTTTCAAGACACGAGAAGCGAAACACTGTTAATTCGTATATTTAATAGCGGGAAGCACTGCAGTGAAATACGTCATCGGATCCAGGAAACGTCAACACCCGTCAATAAGCGAACCGCCGAAACAAAGAAGCATAAACCAAGGTATTGTCAGAAGGCTGACGTACCAAGGCGCAAACGTAGTAAGAACGATGAAGCAACGATGACGTCAGTCTCACGACCGATGCTTCCTGCGCTGACGTCATCAAAGGTTTAGTGATTGCAAAAGAAGTAAAAGAAGATAAGAAATGATAAACAGTCTCCAATGAAAATCGATCCAGATGGACTTCCATCAACAAGCGAAATAAAAAACGTTACGTCATACAAACAACTTCTGAACCCACGTCCCCATATGACACGCCCCCACAGCGTGAAAGTGTGGGGGTGTAGTTGCGAGGTCGCCCTCCCTCTGCTGAGCCAACCGAGTATGAACAAGTTACCAACGATTTTCAGATCGCATTGTCGATTGCGTCATCAATATGATATCAGAAACCCATTTCATAACCGACGCATAATCCACATGAAAAGGTTACATATTCAACCAGCAAATAAGAATGCGAACAAAATATGTAATACAACTTATTACAGCGACGTCATCAAAGCAACGTAGCAAGCGAAATTCAATGAGTAAATGGAACTGATAAATTGCAATGTAAAAACAAAAGCGCCATCTGGGGGGGGGCGCTTCTCCGTACAAGTAGCGTGACCGGTCATGCATGACAGCGACCACGCCCCCACCAGAAACGTCATACATTCCGGAGAAGGTGAGGGTGCGGCCAAGGTTACTTGGGGTAAGATGGCGAAGTCTTGTTGGGTCACACTGACCTGAGCACCTATTTCCACGCTTGAGTGAGCTGAGTTGTGGAGATTGGGGGTGGACGAGGTAAGGAAGAGGGAGGGGGGTTAATGTGGGTGTGATCAGGTCTAATGATGGAGGAGTTTTGATTTTACTTTAAACAGAGTTCTGATCAGATCTGAGAAGCGATACACACTTGTGTGGGTGCCGAAGAACATGCAAATAAAAGCTACGAACAACTAGAAACAGACATCCGGTTATTCTCTGCAAGATATTTTATCTCCAGCAACAAACACCGTAGGTCGTGGAGTGTCAGGCACTTACTTGCACGCAATTAGACAAGCCGTGCTACTCAAGCTGCAGATATGAACAGGCCACCACAACAGCGGGAAGTATCGCAGCGATACACAGTGACGTAGCCAGCCCAAAAATTGGGGGGGGCCAAAATGTGTGATTGTAGGCGAATTGCACTATTTTGTTTGGAAAAACGCCTCTCGAAACACAAAATGACTATATTTTCTAAAAATTTCGGGGGGGCCATGGCCCTTTGGCCCCCCCCGTCTGCGGCTATGGCGATACAACGAACATTTGTTGACGTCAACAAAGAGCGCATGTCATTTCATAGGAACTTGTTTGTGATAAGCGGCAGAAGTAAAACAAATCCAAGCTAAGTTTGCCACCAACTTCATGCCTATAATAAACAGTAATAATTCCCGTGATGGCTTCATCGCATTGGGGAGGGCGTTTTCGTCACAGACTTCCAGCACGTGACTTGTTCATAAGTTAAAAAACGTAACAAGCACGTCATCGCATCACATATGGCGGTGTTATGTTTCAAAATCGCTTCTTTCACACCGTTCCATGCGCGCACAAAGCTACAAACAAAACCGAAGATCTAAAAACATCATGTGAAGCTGACTGCTCGTTGCAATCAACTCCCCAGCGTGCATGAGGTCGCATACGTCACAACGATCGGTGTATCGCATTCGACAAAAGTACAGCAAAAAATAATATGCATAAAAACGAAATTTCCTAAACTGAAAGGTCAGTCTCGGGCCTTTTCATACGGGGCAGGTTTTGGAACCGTCCCCTTCTCGGCCCGCTTCTTCCTCTCCGCGATCATGTCGTAATAAGGGTCGTTACTTATGCTTTTCCTGCCAAACAAAAAAAGAAATAGTTCAAAAACAAACAACGACGAGGTCTCGGCGCATCCTCCTCCTCCCCAAACCTAATCTCAAAATCGCTGTTCGCCGCAGGGCGCCACACCCAGCCCGTTGACGCAAACAATTAGTGACATCATAACTCCACGCAACAGCGAGCGTGGAATGGAGGGGTGTGGGGGAAAAGCCCCCCCTCGTTGGGGAATCAACGACGCAATGCAGGTTGGGGTCTGCGCGCATTCCATTCACTGCCAAGCAGTTAAGTCAGAGTGACGGGAATAAACGAAGTCAGTGCGCCTGCACCCTGCAGCATGAGGGGGAGATGCGTGAGTATCGCCGATGACCCAGCGCATCTTCTCATCTGTGCAGTGGGACGCCGGGATACCCCCAGCGAGCAGGGTCTGTTTTGCGATAATTGGAACCAGCAGTTTTGACAAAGAAGTTTTCAGTTTTTGTGTTAACCCGTTGGATGACTGGAAATCCGTCCAGTATGGAGACACAACATCCCCAGCAATGTTCCACATCAAAATCCAAGAATTCATGGCCTAAGTTTTTAATAATTAACCCGCGCACAGTCGCAGCAACTAGAACAAAATGTTCGCATTTTTGTTTTGTAATTAATATTCATCGATTTTTCCAACACCTGCCACAAAACATGGCCAGACCTAACGAGGAAACACAAATTGCCGGTGGCCGGGACCATGCCGGTCATAGATCCTCGTCTCACGGGAAGAAACGTTGCTACAATGAAAGACCGGAGCCCTCTGAGTGATGTACCTGATACAACGGATCCACTCTTCTTTCTCGTCAGACGTGCTGGCCGACATCCTGTACGTTGTGTGTTTACCTGTGACATAACAATAAAATATTGACACGAAACAATAGAAATGTCCGTACAAACTTATCAAGCGTTACAGCCCGCTACAAAACCTCCCTAAAGTGCGTATACTCATTATTTCATCATAAACCACACAAAGTCTCCCAAAACTTCAGCAAGAAACCGTGACGTCAGCCCGCGTTTGCCGCAGGACCATGGAATGACACACGTGTTGCTCTTGACCGAGTTAACACATCAGGCTGTGCTTTGTGTTGCACAAACACACCGCCTGACTCGTCTGGGAATAGCGATGCGATCTGTTGGTCGAGAATCACACGTCGTCTTATAAAAAAGAAAAAAATATTCCGACAATCCAAACCACGTTATTCCTGTACAAATCTCATGCACACCCCCTGCCCATCGGAACCGCTTGATTTAACCCAGGGGTCTCAAACTCAACTTGCTCCGAGGGCTAAATGAGGACTTATAAGTAACTCGAGGGTCGCATTATGACGCTGACGTAACAATGGCGGTACCTGAACCTCACTAGAAACAGCTTTTACATCTTGTTTCCTGCGAGAGGTATCATGAGTTATAAGCAAATCATTTCTGGCCGTCTCTACGTTCGTTTAAAAGGAACTTGTTCACTCGCTGGCCGAGCACTTTCAAGCACCGGTGAATAAAGTAAATAACATAAATGTTAACTATTTGAAAATTTTCAAAAATACCGGGAGCCGCACAAAATGTTCTTGCGGGCCAAATGTGGCCCGCGGGCCTCGTGTTTGAGACCCCTGATTTAACCAGTGAAATGTACAAAAAAAGTTTCAGCGTGGCAGGACGTCATGGCAACTGCGTATAGGTTGAGAACATACAGCAGTGGTTCCCAAACTGGGAGTAAATTACCCCCCGGGGGTAATATGCGGTTCTTCTGGGGGTAACGCGGAACCAAAACCACAATGTTGTTCTGTACTATGAGCGATCACTGGAAAAGAAATTTTCGACAGGAAATGCGAAAAGTTTTTATTGGTGGGTAATAAGACATAATCGCTGCCTTGATTTGGGTAACGGTTCGAACAAGTTTGGGAAGCACTGACATACAGCATCACATGCAACCCTACCTTCAACTACTCTGCCTTCCGAATCGGTCTTGGCAGCTTTAATGGTTTGCATGAGCGCGTCTTCAGGAAGGTAGATTTCGAAACAATGCTGCAATAACAAAGAACTTTGTGACGTAATACGACAAACAACAGCACATCGCAAGTCACGTGATCTACCGGCTTTCGTTGGTCAGCCATCTCTTTCACTTGGAGGTTCTCCAAAGGTATGATGCCTTTTGGCTCCTTGTCCTGCAACAAACATACCGTGTTACGTCACAACCGTCATTGTTACCAGGTTCTTTTTGAAATGTTTGACTTTGATGGTCGCTGAGACATTTTGGGCGACCGCAACTATATCCGCTACACACCGAGATGGTGGTGAAGTAAAGGTTTTTGTGTATGTTGATGGTGGTTTGAGCATGGAGGTTCAACTGCATTCTGGCAGAGTGTTGGAAAAATTTGAGGCTTTTCGGTCTTTCAAAACGCCTTAAAATGCACTGACTGTTACAATAATTTATTGGTTATTACAACACCAAGACAGGTTTGATGCTGAACCAGTTCGATTTCGAACGAGACCTCGTACATGGTTCGACTTCACTGACAAAACAAATAACTTTTCGTCCACTGCACTGTACACACATTTCTTGCTCGTATTTTTCTTCCATCGATGTTTTCCATTTGTCTTTTCGAGTTTTAATAGAAACTTATTTATTCGGAAACGTGGATGACTGTGGGATTCAAATAAAATCAGAATATTTCTAAAACTTATAGAAATATTTTATGGCGAGGCGTTCCATTCAGTGAGTCACCGTGGTCACGTGACCACATCATGTCAAAGGTCATCAGGTTCCTGCTCAGCGCAATGACCAGGACGGATCGATGTGAAAATATCTACTGAGTCCGAAGCTCCAAGTGATCAACTTCCAGTTCAAAAACAACCGCGGACGAAGTTGTGAAAAATAAGCAAAAAAATCAAAATCGACGAAAATCAGAAGTTTATATTCCTTACATTTGCAAAAGTTTTTCACGAAACGCAATTGCTCTTTTCGAGCAGGAATTTTTCTCAAATTGTGAAAAATGCCGAGATTAAACGAAAGGATTGGTGGGCGATCGTCACATACGACATGCAGGCAGTCAAACAAACAAAAATATTAGTTTGCAGAAAACAGTGACTTGGGTGTAAAACGACAGTGTACGATAAGCTCGTGGGTAATTGCCTCTGCAGTAAGGAAAGATAACTTTCAAAAAATCAGCAGTTCTCTCCCAAATCAGACACTTTGGCTAGTTTTTTTCACAACGATCCATGATAGTGCGGAAAATACTTGTTTTGAAAACATTTCTATAAAAAATGAAACTTACGGACGGGAATTCAAAGTAGTACAGACAGTTGTCGGACAAAATAAACCACCTCCTCTTCCAAGTTTTATATCTTCCTCCTGGACCATGAAGAAAAGATGGTTCGATAACAAGAACAAAGCTGTTTCAACCGACAGATTTCAACGAATTTACGACACCAGTTAAGACGTTTGGCAAAAACGTTGCAACAAATGTTACCACACGCCTGCACAAGTACACGAACAAAGCACAAGTACACGAACAATCGCGGGAATTAATACTACGAGTGATATCAGTGTTTCGAAATGTTAGTGTATATGACTCGGCAAGCAAAGGAGCATTCACGGTGTCTCAATGCAAGCACCAAACAAGCACCGAAAATAATCAGACCTAAGCGGTTTCGATGATTCGCATACAAGACGAGCCCGAGCACTCAATTACAGGAGTTCATAGCTTCGCAGTCAAACAAGAAAGCATGATTTGGATTTTTCACCATTGTCGAAAGAAACAACTTAAAACCCATGCATTTACTCAAAGCCAGGCAAACGGAATGACGACAACTGTGTTTCGGCCACAATTTCAACCTACCTCCTAATGAAGCCAGTCGCAATGCAAAACAAAGAAAAGATCGGATTATTCAACTATCGCAGGGGGTCGACGCGTCACAACGATCGGTGCACAAACCTCAGCAACGGGTGATTAATTATGGTCCTAATAAAATTTTCATTGTGAAAGCCACAGCTACAAACGTCTCTACATGATATTTCGGGAAAAACTATGAAGCACAGGCAAAGCAAGTCTTGGTGCAGAATGGTGGACTGGTAACAGCTCAAGACATGGCGGGCGGTAGCATTGTTTTGTTAAGTCTTTTGGTTGGGTTCAGAAACACAACTTGTACCTGGTCGCAACTACCGAGGAACATTTGTTAGTTGTTAGCAGCGCATGGCCGGGGAGCTGTTACGTCAGCAAATATGAGCGCAAAATTGCATAGTATTTGTTGTTTGAAGTTTAGTCAAATTACACCAATGGTCTCCAAAGTACGGACCTCGAAGCCATTTCATCCGGTCGCAAAGACATTTTATCAATAATGAAAAAATATACTTGCACAAATTTTTTGATTTTGCAGAATGTAACATATCCCGAAACAATGACATTACATAAAACGTCCAGGTGAATGTCAGTTGGTTAAGTATTACTGCACTTCAGGCTGGCCTAACCTTAGCTGATGCGTTGCTGCAATGTGAGGTCTTTGTTAATACCACTGGAGGTACATCTTATCTGAAAGCAGATTTTCCCAATACGCTAAAATCCAAGAAACAATTTCATCTACGTTTTGACATTTTTTATTTTGAACCGTGGATTTACGACCAGACCTCAAACTGTTGTGTAATAATTTATGTGGCTCCCCGGACAAAAAGGTCTGAAGGCCCTGATTTACACGGATTTTGAAGAAACCTTTCCACGCGAAAATTTTCAGCAAATCTATGTCTCGAAGAGCTTCTTATGTCTCAAAAATCTTATATTGAATTAATAAACTTTGTTGTTAAAGCCACTACATGAAAGCTCTGAAACATAGAAACAGAACTTTCTTGTCTCGGAATTGCTTCACTGTTGTACAGGACCAGGTAGCTTATACGTCGTAACACACACAAGGAGTCATCCACATACGTTTGAAAAGGAAATCTACAGCAGCGCAGCTCGGTGAGCGGCGACAACATCACTGTGAGTCAACGACAACATGCGGTCAGTGCAATGCGCAACATAGGAAAGGTGTGTTCTGGAAGCAGCTACCGTGTCACTGTTGCTGGGCATGGTGCGTATGTCACGGAAGGACATTGTTGCATCACAGACGCGAAACATAAACCAAACTTTCACTAAAACAAGTGTGGGGCGTGTGCCAATACCCACCACACGTGTTATGAACGGGCTTTAGTCAACGTCCACTAGAACAAACACGACCACTGCTCACATCGAAGGGGAAAACGAAAACAGGGCCAGTGCCCTCTCAGCTGAGCACTTTCTTTCAGAGCTTATCTGCAGCTCGAAACTTCAGAGTGGTCACATTTTCTGCTATCAGACCCATTGACACACAGAACGCCTTACTTCAGCTGAGCATACAAACGCCCTCCACCACCACTCTTGCCCGGCTTAACAACTTGCACATGAATACATACGAAAGCGAAACTAGTTGAGCGGTAGTATAGTCGTGGGGGGTTAGGGCAGTGTTTGGCCTTCATCGCGCTTTGTCATTTCTGAAAACCAAAACCTGGATCGTTCCTTTTTACCATGAACCCGCGACTCTTAACTTCCCAGGTTGCCCCTATTTCAACCCGTGCCCGTGCACTGGCTTAGGCCTGTATTTGCTCGATAAACAGCGAAAGCATATGCAAGGCACTACCTTGTTTGAGCAGCCAGCCCTCCTTGTCCGGGTTGAAGAAAGCAGCGGCCAAGTCGTTGCCGTCGTCCTCAGGGATCTTGAAAGGTTCTTTCTTGATGCTGTCGTAGAGACTCTGTGGCAAACCAGCGAAGCCATGTCAAGCGCTGTTGAAAACACGCTTCTTCACGAAAAGTACAAACGCAACTACTTTATTTTCACGTCACTCCCCATACAACTTCCGGGAGCGATCGATGACTCGATTCGAGTGCCAGGAACCGAGTCTGGGCCCATGAGCCGTCTCAAGTTTTCGCCCTGGGTCCAGGCCACCACTGAACATTTGCAAACAGCAGGTCTCTTACAGTGAGCAAACTATTGGGGAGGTCGGCTCCGTCGTTGATTCCTCTGTTCATGCTGATGAAGCGATCGACGCTCGGCTTGTCCTTCACACTTGGGTTGTGCAGACTTGTGTTCAGCATGATCACCGCAAACGACAACACATAGCAAGTGTCTGGGAAGGAAAGGGTCAACAAAGGTAACCACGATATGCAAATCGTTTATCGTTAAGACTAGTTGCACAAAAATGAAACCTTGGGGCGATCCAGGGTAACCTGGATTAGGGGTGAAGATCACGAGGGCCAGGTCTGCAATGGGCGATACAACAATCGTATGTGCGCGACCAAGCAGAAAGGGGGGGAACAATAGAGCACATGTGTGTTTCAGCCTGGGTTTTTTCGGTCACAGACGGAAACGTTTTTGAAATGATCGAAAAAAATTAAGTCATTTCGATCAGAATGTTTGAAAATTTAGGCTAAAGACACTGTTACGGTGAGTTTTAATACAGCTGTGATACAGATGACCGAAATGTTTCAGTGACCAAAATATCTCAACTAAAAATGACCGAAATGCTTCAGCGAAAAAAAAAGCAGGTTTCAACTACTGACACAGCACACCTGCATTGCTGAAAACTCCAGGGTTGCATTGGCAGTATCTTGCTGCGAAGGACTCCATCATTCTGTCGATTTTCTGAGCCTCGCCAGGCAACCGGAAACTCCACAAGAACTGTCTGCATTGAAAGTATACGCGCTGGAAATCAGCCGGCGATCTATTAACAAGTTTACGGTTTCCACAACGTGTGGTCTCAGGAAGTGACAGTCTGGAAGAGACCTAATCCTACAATTGAGCAATCATAAATAAAACTCACTCGAAAAAACAGCAACAAACAGACGCTAACCCAGAAAGAGTACCAGAGCATTATGGCGCCGATTAAGAACTAGTGTCCAAAGATCAGCTTGGACGACACATTACACGTCATCACATTCTCCCAAACAACAACTCATAAATAGTAAGCAAAACCAAAGTTCCGGCTACAAGGAGATTCTGTCGTAAGCTGACAGGAAACCGGTGTCAAATGCAGATCTTGAAACACTTTCACACATTTTTGTTTAGATGTTTATTGTCATGAAAAACAAAACATGGCGTTGATTTGTACGTTTAACTTCGAAACACTGCAGCAGTATCTGCCCCGTTAGAGGTCGCATGAGTCTATGTTCAAGCGTAGATTATAACAACTTATGTAATACACGTTTGTTGAAGTGGGTCATGGTTTTTAACGCGTTCATTGCGATCCTAAGATACGGAAAATACAAGGCATGATGAAGAGACATTCTTCAACGCCAAGTCTTTCGCTGTTATTGCGATTCAGGTGACAAATATAAATATTCCGAGGCTCGGAAATGATCAGATATAAAACGCATGGTTCGTATACACTTTTCGACTTAACGGCGCTTAGTGGGCATAAGATGGCAAAGAAAGGTGATTAGAATTTGACTGTTGCCTGAACCGGCACTTGACTGAGACAAGATGTTTTTGCAAACTTACCAAATTTTACAACTGATTGTTCCTATTCTCGTGAAATCTGTGATGTCGTTAAATAACGAAGGGAAGCGAAGAGAAAATGTTTCAAATGTGGAGACAAGCAACACTCCGCCCGAGAGCGGCAGCGACGGAAAACCTTCGCACAGAACTAAACATAGTATTTTACGCATTCATTGGCAGCTGATGACTCACGTTTCAAACATTTCACTTGTGTTGTTAATGATGACCAACATACCTACTAGAATTTCCAATTCGTGGCAAAATTTTAAAACCCTGGTTTCGGGTTTGTTGAGAAAACAAACCCGGGAAAACGTGTTTTTACGGGTTTTGAAATGAATGCGATTTTGAGCGATAAAAACTCAATATAACTGTGAAATTACTACTGTTGGTCCCAGCGCAATTCACAACCGAATTATTAATTAAGTTAAGCACAGTTTTTAATGATGCTCATAATACTGACGCATGACAATCAAAGCACACTTTCATCATTAACTCTGTTTCTGAGTTTTGCGACAAATAGTCCCGTGGCTGAAAAATCCCTCTGTGGTTCCACTGATTTGGATTGATTGTAATTAAGGCATGGTACAGTTTTTCAAGGTTGTTTAACCTCTTCTTTGTGGCCTCAAAAAGACTCCTTTTTTCACAATTTGAGCTCGGATCCCTTCCTGTGACGGAATAGTTTTGTGGTCTTCACCCTCATGGATTATGTGCTTTGATTTCAAATAGTTGATCAAACTTTCGGTGCTTGAACCACCTCCTTTGGTATAACGGAGCACAAATTACGCTTTGGTGTTGGTTGAGCCTTGTATAAGAAATGGCTCTAAACTTCTCATTTTCTTTGATAACTAACGTCTTTAAACTGAATTTGTACGATTAAAAATCTACTTGAAGTCGCTTCTAAAGGAAAGCCAGATATTTTGTAGAAACTTATTGCAAACTGAAAAGGAGCGAATCGATTTTTACAGCTTTGATATGAACTAACACATAACAGCTTATAAATGAACTAACTAGTAACTACGGCATACCTTTGAAGAACTACCTCACGTCGTAGTTACTTAATAAGGTTAGCGAAGAGACTCAAGTTCGCGTAGACATTTATCATGTGCAAAATGACGTCACTATCCGTCTAAATAGGTCAATTGAACGAAAATATAAACGGACCAATAACAAACGTACGATGGTCACCGAACAAAACCCGCACCTCGTGCCTCATGATAATATTTGAAAGTTCAAAAGTGCTAATTTGGCCGCTACACGGGCCAATCTGCAACTTCAGTGTTGTCAGAATTACTAATATTTGAATGCAACAGCAATTCCAGGTTTTTAAAAATACCCGTGTTGGTAGTTGAAAAAAAATTGGGTTTCGGGAAGTAGAAGATAGCCGAACAACCTGGGTTTCGGGTTCGGGAAAGCCCGGGTTGGGAACAGTTATACCAACCACCATTGATGTTTATGCACAGCAGCACTAAACACTTTCAACCATGACGCTATAACCAGGATCTAATTCTAAGCATAAGTGGGACGAATCACCGCATCCAAGCACCTACATATTAGTCATTAACACAGTTCTCTGCGTGACGTCACAGGGATCATGTCGGGTCGGACAAAACGTGAAAATATTTGCCAAACAACTTTGTGGCCACACAGTATGTGTGCGGGAAGTAACAAATTCGGTCTGAAATAGCCATACAACCGCTGGGTTCGATGATCAGTTTCATTATACTGGCTTTGTATCTCCTCTGGAGGGTCACGAGATCTCCATTTACTTGTCCCACGCGACTACTTTCGCAGTGAATGCTGCACTGGTGGCGAGTCAATGTCAGCACCGCGCGTCAACTGTTTCCTTGCACCCAGCCCCGTGAACCCATTATTATGGTTTTGATGCAACACTACTACACTCTTGTAGTTTTTCACGTTTCTTGATGCTTTCTACTTTATATCATGCAAGGAACGACTGAACCTAAGTTTATTCCGATGTTGTTACCGAACTTGCCCGATTGTTTTTGGCCATTATTCCTGCTACAGCGCCAGTGCAGAACATTCTCATGCTTTTCGCCACATCGTCTCTGTTTATACAAGCACAGCCATTGCTTGTCGCGGGACATTATAAGAAAATCTTCAGGGATGGTTACTTTTGATTTCGTGAGCCATGGTTTGTCCACCGCTGTTGTGTACTTCACCAGTGAACACAAAGCTTCAAATGAACTGATCAGAACAAATTTGACGCGTGTTAGCTCTCATCCTGCAAAAGAGTTCCTAGCTTCAAGACAAAGTCTGTAGCAATCAGGACGACGAAGTTGAGGTAAATCTGCGCCCGCCGCCCATTGTTACGCTGTGACGTTCTGATACAAAACCAAGTGAAACTGACGCCAACAGATGGATCGACTTAGTGTTTATTGAACAAAGCGCTACCAGAGCCTGTGGCGACGTTTTGCCAGCCACACATACAGCAGGTTGCGTGTAGAAATGTGGGCGGGGCGTGGGACACGAAATCAACAAGGAATAAAAGAATTTGTGACGTTACTTTGAACAAGAAACTGAAAGGTTAGCGTTATTATTAGCTCAAGTGGTAGACACAGTGAACCGTAATGAGTAACAGTAAAACACAGCAGACACTCCATGACTTGCCAACATACAAACTTACGTCAGCTGCAGTTGAACCATGCCCTAAAATACTCCATAAATTCGTAATGTCGTTAGGTTATTGGAATTCAAGTTGAGAAGCAGTTTGCAAAGATGAACTACTTTGATAATTTTGGCATGATCTGGGCAACGTATGAACGGAACAACAACGTTGGTTCTACCAAGCGTTCTTTTCTTTGCATTCACCAAAAAATACAGGATTAAGGTCAACAAAAGACTACACTGCAGACACTGCAATGGTAGCGTATTAAGGTTGGCCTGAGTAGAGGAGGCAGAGAATCAGGGCCACAGCTTGCTCCGAAACAGAAGGGAAACGGATACGAAGTCATTAAAAAAAAAAGACCAAGCCCCTCGACACACCAATGACAACAGGTACATAATTCAAAGTAGCGCTCAACCGGTAGTGTATGCTGTGACTGACACGAGATGTGCAGAAACAATGCACATCGCTCACTGCTTGAAGCATAAGGCTTGTTTTGGACCGATGCCGATATTTCTCGTCGCCGATAAGCGATGCCGATATTCTTGCATTGCTCAAACCATACTTACAAGACATTGCAAAGCACATAAAACTAATCCACAAGAAAAAGGGAATTGCTCACAACTGAAGGAGTCCATAAAAATGTTTGCATTTTTGTAACAAAGTCATGTAATCATCAAATTGCAAGCATTTTAAGTTACGATGAAGAACAGTAGAAAACCGAATCCCGCGCAGACACGGGTCACTAAAGCAGTAGAACACCACAGCGCAGTGGTTTGCTCGCTGTCAATCATCTGCTCACCGCGCGAAAACTCACCACGAGCGTATGTTACGTCATAAACCGGTTTATTTCGGGAACAATTACATACCGGTCTGTACATAGCCACTGACCGAAGTCGGAGACTTGAAGGAAGAGAACACATAATTTGGAGAAGGAGCAAAAATCTGAATATCCAGACACTCCTTGCTAAACCACAGCATAGTGGTTTTCATCAGCAAGTTTGCCGATGCATGTTTACGAAAATTTGCTGGTCTGATACGCCGGCGTCATCGTTATATCGACTGACATAGATCTGCAGGACGATGTAACGGTCGAGGTCTAATTCAGACGCAACCTGCTTAATACCTTAGCATCAAAACTTCACTCCGACTTCGCAACAAGTTTTTACAGTAAATCAACACAAGCAGTTGAACAACTTCTCACCATCATCTAAACCCAAACCTTTACATTAATGGCGGGCATGTCCACAGCACGTGCGGGCCGCTTTTATGGTCCGCCGGCAATATTGGCGGGCCATTTTTTCGCGCTTACTGTTCCGAGTATTTCTTGAACGGCTGAAAACATCGCTTTCGACTTTCACCTTCTTTCCCCATATCAAAAGCAGTTTGCCGAAACTGTCTGCTGTGCTAACTCCAAATGCATTTTATCACATGAGTTGTTTGTCGGTGTAGGAAGGCCATTGGTTTTGGTCCACACGGGCCATGTTTGGCGCACGCGCGACATTTTCATGAAAGCTATAAGAACCATCACGTTTGGCTTGCGGACAACATATGGCCTGTGGGTCACGACCCGCAACATCACAACAAGTTAAAAGCAACCCCAGGCTTCGCAGCCGCCTCCGTTGAACAAAGTCTTTCAGAGGACATGCGGTCGGTCAACCTTTTGCATGACCAGGTAATTGCGACAGGGCAGCAGACGAAACACAATGCCGGTAAGTTGCTTAGAGTTCATGACCGCGAAGCGGCTGAAGGACAAAACAAAGATTTTGACACAAGTGCCAGGAAGCTGTCAGTTCGGAGGTAAGTTTCACAAGCAAGCCCTCTCTCTGCCACGAAGTGCGGTGGAATTGGTCGCAACAACTTATGTCCTTTCTCCACCAAAACCGTCCGCATTCTGCCGATCTAGTTGCTATCCAAATGAAACAGGAAACTACGTTACGACTGAGAAGTGGCACGCACCTGAGGGACACGTCCAGGTTTTTCTCTGTAAATTCGTGTAGATTGACGAACTCATTCAGTACCTCCAGGTTAAATTCGTTCCTGTATCAAATAATACACTGATTTGAACACAACAACAATATATAACACACTGGTTTCAACACAAAAACAATATACACCTATTACGATAAGCGGGTAATCAAACTTTAACACCTGCATGTCCAGAACTCGATTTCGAAGGAAATCTTTTTTATACCAACTCCTAAGTTTAAATTTTGAAACAGCATTTTGGTCTTTTACGTAGAAACTGAAGATAGTACATGGCTTTTCGCGATGCGCAACTACGTTCGAAACTGATTTCATGGCGTACGTTGTATGTTACGAACAGTCCTCAAGCAGTAAAGAAGGGATTGCTTAGAACTTGGACATCGGATTTTGTTGTGTGAACCGAAAAGACTACTAAAACGACTGCATCAGATTTTGTGCAGCTCCCGCGTATTAGTCCAGGGTTCTCAACACGTGGCCCGCGAAGCTTTTTGGGAATTTTCAAATAATTAAGATTCACGTTATTTACTTTATTCATCGGTGTTTAAAAGTGCTCGGCCAGCGAGTGAACAAGTTCTTTTTAAACGAACGTAAACGTGCCTAGAGATGATTTGTCTGTAACTCATGATACCTTTCGCAGGAAACAAGATGTAAAAGCTGTTTCTAGTAAGGTTCAGGGACCGCCATTGTTGCGTCGGCGTCATAATGCGGCCCTCGGTTACTTTGTAAGTCCTCATTTGGCCCTCGGAGCAATTTGCGTTTGAGACCCCGCATTAGTCGTTGCCTGTCACTGGGGCAATAACTATTAAGCGTAATCTAAAGCGGTGGACGTGTGCGTTACGAAGCGGTGGTGTCCCCGTTCATTTATCTATGAAGCCAGCAGGATAACTGCGGATCAATTTCAGGTTTGACCAAAACAAGAAGCAAGGTAGGTCAGGGAGATTACTTGTGGCCATCGTGCCATCCGGGGTCAGACACCGGAGGTTAAGTGAAAAGCTTACTGCATATTCTCTGGAGCTTTGTTGTCACCTTGAAAGCAAAACATTTCTAGCAATTCGTGCGAAAATCAACAATTGAAAGCTTTCACACATATGACCAACCTCTTCGTTATTTACCACCATATTCAACAAAACTTATTGATAAACAAATATACCTGTCACCCAGGTAGTCTCCAATTGCGGTTTTGTTTAGGTTCTCCCCTTTGAAAAGAAATTCAGCAACATCTCGAGGATTATTCTGGACATGGTTAATTTCCATTAAATATTTCATTCCCTGCAAAAGATACGCATATAAGTAAAACCATAAAAACCAACGTCAAAAAACTGACAGCCAAACCTTTTTTGCATCGGCATTGAACTTCTTGATCCCGATCGCAATTTGCTTGGCGCGCGTTGTAGCTCGACTGTAAAATATAACGGCACTGAAGCATTTCTCCTTTTTAGAAATATTCATCGCATAAGGTCAGCTCAGCTGTCTTTGGCATGTCGAAAGACAACGGATAACACTCATGTTACGCTTAACCCTGCCACACAGCAAGCGAAACTTTGTAGTTAACATACCAGAAAATTGTGGTTGCATTACAGCTCAAAAATATAGGAATTCGTATTGAATTTAGTTCACTTTTATTGCTTTCATATATAACGAAAAACATCAAATTGAACAATCTAATTGAATTGAAAATGACTGATTTTTAATTGTATTTCAACATGTTGATCAAACTGCTGCCTGAGTCTTAAATTTCCTAAATTACGATTATTAGCCAGCATTGCAATAAACACACTTCAACAGCACAATACACTTTAAAAAGCAGCTTCCACTTAGCAAATTACTACCACAAGTGTATCGACGACCGTATCCTAGACCAGATCAAGGTCTTAACTGGCGCAAAGAGCCTCACACTGTCTGAAATGCCCAATGGTTATATCTTGATGGCTGAATAAGGCAGTTTCCTTCAATACAAATCAATTCATAGAATATTGATCTGCGCGGGACGTAAACGCGAAGCTGCGAATAACTAATGCTTGTGATATTCGTAAGATTAAGCTGGTACTTTAAACAGATTCGTTTATTACCTGTGTTAAAAATAATACATGCCATCGCACTAGTTGGTTCTAGAATCCAACAAACAAGAAAGAACGCATCTGCTTAAAGCACGCAATAACAATATCACCTGTCTTCACTATCTTCAATTTGTTCGATCTCATTGTCTACTTCTCTAATATCTTCCTTTAATCTCTGAAATGTAGGAAGAGAAACTGAAAAAAACAATGACTGAAAACATTTCTGACACGCAGAAAAAGCTGAACTGTAAATGACAAAAACGAATAGTTGTGAAAAGTTGCTTATCCACAAGTTTTGAAACTGGAAAAATCCACATAATTTTCTTAGCCGATGCATCTTCAGCAACCTGTATGATAAACGTGTTTATAAACCACCAATAAAATAATAAGGGGATGTACCTTAAATCTCTATTGGCTAGTCACCAAAACTTAAAAATTTTTGGTTCTGATCATTAATATAACCATTCACTGCCAAAGTTTCATTCATTCATTCGGACTTTTCTTTAACCTAAAGCAGAAAACTCTGTGATTGAAATTGATAACATTTTGAAGCACAAAATACCAACAACAATTTAGTCAGTGTAAGGTTGTAAGTTGGAGATGGTACTTACTGGTGCTATATTACCTGAAAATTTTGGCCTTACCAAAACTATGTATATCACACATTTTATAGAAGTAAATAGACAATTATTGATTGTAAATAATTGGTTGCTAACATAATTCCTTGTGGCAAAGGAAGTCAAGCCACACAATTGCTGGTGACCCCAAGCAATGGTGGTGCACTCAAAAATTAAAACTGCAACATTCAGGACATGGAAAACATGAAATACATGATTGACCAAAATCAGTGGTGCAAAGTAACTGAGGTCAAGCTTCACACTAGACAAAAGTTTGTGATCACAAGACTGAAGCCAGCTACTTTCAAATGTTAAACCATAATAGTATCTACCATGAATGAATCCTTCTATAGCAACAAATCTGACACTATGACATTTATCAAGTCTATTTCCCCAATAGAACAGGATTTTTCAGCTTATTGCGTAGAAACTGAAACCATAGTAGCCTGGCTGAACTGTAAATGACAAAAAGGAAAGTAGCCTGTTTTATTATGTCATTCTGAGTGGAATATAAATTCTCCTTGCTGCACACTTCTTGACTTTTCAGTGTTGTCAAGTGTTTTGTGGTTTTAACATTGTCTTGCTATGTAACAGACTAGCGAAAGGTTTTGGGATGGTTCTACTTGCATTATTTCAGCTTGTTTGTAACCCATGAGCAATCATGACCATCCACAAACAACAGACCCACTACATGGCTGTGTCATTGTATTCTTGCAGGATTGTTAAATCACTTATTGTATCTTGTAGCCTACTGCACTGCTGTTTGTTTGTTACATTAATATACACTTGATAGTTTGTTTTACTTATTGTTCCTGCAACTAAATTGCCACTGTATTTTAATTTCATCAAAAGCAGCATGTCTTCCACCCAACTGACAAATAGGTTACTTGGCATGACTGCATGCAACAACGCCTGTATGATCACAAGAATAAGATCAATATGCTTATCAGATCTTTCCAGAAAACATCTGACACATTAGAGTTTGATTCTCACTGAAGCTGAGGTTTTCTGGCTGCAGCACTGTAACTTGTTAAGAAGTATGTTAATCTTGAACCATGGTCAGCAAACAAAATGTATGCTGACAAACACTTAAAAAACGGTCTGGTGAACTTGACAATGTGTATATATGCAGCAGATCCTCTATGACAGAGGATCATCATTTTGAAAAAATCCCAAAGCAAGCCTGGGCAAGGGTGGGGGTTGCTGACTTGTCCAGTTATCAGCAGACTACACTTTGCATCCCCAGAGTCCAAGGAAAGGTGGGACTAGTAAGTTAAGTTCAGCTGTGACGGCATCAGAGTGGAGGAATATTCCCCACCTGCACAATTGGCACTCCATACTAGACTGATGGCCTTGTATGGTAAAGAGCTCAGTCTCCATTTCAAAGAAAGTATTTGATCCATAACTAGAGCTCATTCAGGTCTCCACACTTAAAGTCAAACCGAACCTGGTAATGATGGTTATGTCTAAAGGGTGTTCCAATTTCTCTATAACCACAAAACTTAACTCCAATCGCATCACTTGTTCCAGCTGTTTTTTTCACTGAGACGCTTCAGTCATATCTCCAGTAATAATATTAAAACTCACCAAAACAGCATTCACTGGCATACCTTTGAACATTTTGATCAAATTGACTTAATTTTTTTGGTCATTTTTAAACAATTTCAGTCTATGACTGAAACAAATCAATGTTGCAGTCTAGAACTTAAGATTATAACTGCAATGATGTTGTTACATCTGTTTTCAAGTGCAATGCTGCAACTCAATCAGTGGTGTAACCTTTTTGTTGAAAACTTAACTTTGTTTCTTCTAGACCCTTTCAGTTGAAAAGTTAATGTTTCTTCTAGGAAAAGTCAAAGTTTCTTGTCCTGAAAAATGAACAATTCCAATTTTGTTACAGCAACAGTCATGAGACAAAAACTGCACAAGTGCACTGAGTGTACATCAGGGGTGCAAAATTGTCTGTGAATGTTAGTAGCATGCAGAAGTTTTAGCGCACACATAAGCTTTCCCATACAGCATTCATATGCATGAAGTATTACAAAAAATATTCACGCACTTCAAGTTTTTAGTCATGTGGCATGAGTGCATTTTACACCCCTAGTTGTATATCCTTACTAACTAGCCCTCAGAAGTTTTTCTTTTTCGCACCAGGTTCTCTGCCTTGTCTGATACATTATTTCTGGGAAGTTTTATGATATCTTAAATGTTTTAGCACATGCAGTGTATGCCTTTCAAATTAATACTCTACTCTTCTTCATCGTTTGAGCAAGTTGTAACAATCCACTGCTTGGCTGAACTAAATCTCAGGGCAGGTGTTGAGCAATCATTCAATTGTCTCATCATCCAGAACCATCAGGCTGTGCAGTTCATGGGGACGTGGATGGGTTGGACATTCGAGGACATGGTCGACGGTTTGTTCTTCTGCATTACACTCAAGGCTGCAGAGGGGGTCATATCTTATTTGTGCAAGCAGGAGTGGAAACATCTAACATTGGTGCAGAGGCAGATAAGCCATGTTCTTGGAAAGGCCTTTCCAGGAGTGTGGGTGCTGATGTCGGGGATGAAAGTACAGAGTCTCGTAGTGTTGTCCAACAACTCCGCATTCCATCAGTGATCAGCCTAGAGCACCACACTTTTTTGTTGTTGTCAGATGAACTGATGAGTTGTTGTGTAGCAAGCACAAATGGGCGTCTTCATCTGAGATAACATGGATTCCCACTTGGTGGGAAGGTGAGTGCTGGGTGGAGCAGATGTCCATACTCCATGACACGGCTTTATAGAGACAGTGTGGCTCCTTTGCAATGAAGCTCAGCAGGTTAGATGCCTGCAAGGATAGGAAGGTTGTCCACTGGTGTAGGATGCAGGCATCCAGTCACAATTTGCAAAGCGTCATTGTTGGCGGGATAATGAGACAGGTGTGAGCACTGTGGCACCAGACAGGAGTACAGTACTCTGTGCCTTAATGGACCAGGGCTAGGGTGGCTGTTCGCAACATTGTTGCTCCAGCACCCCAGGCCGAGCCGGCATGCCACCTCAAGCATGCGATGTCAACTTTTTGTAAAAAAATTTTTGTAAAAGTTGTTGGCGAATACATGAGCTACCTGTCCAACATTACTCCAAAGTATTTTGGTTCGGAGCAGAAGGGCAGGGTTTCATTAGTGTGGTTGACTTTTAGCTCACGCTTAGCTTCCTTGTTGTTGAGGCGGAAGACTGTCAAGACCATATTTGGAGCACTGAGCTTCAGCTTCCAGGTCTGGAGGTATTCACTTATGGTTGCCGTGCCTTTGCTCAGCACCCCTTTTACTGCCTGCCAGTCTCTATCAGCACACATGATTGATAGGTCATCAGTGTATGCATACTTTCTGGAGCACTGATAATGGTAAATTACTGCCTTTATGATTGCAGTTGTGTAAGGTGGAGGTCAACAGGGTAACAAGTGGCTTTGCAATATGATGAACCAGCAAAATAACTTCATTGCAAGAATAGACAGGGAAGTGGTTTTGCTGCCTAATCATTAAATTTTGCAACAGCCTTGTTTGGAACTTCTAACTTCACAAAGTAAGCATTTACAACTCGCAAGTCTGCAAAGCAATTTATGGTACTAACTGCAAAAATTAATAAACTGAACTTGCCTGACTTCAGCAGCTAAATATATACCAAAATAAATGATTTTAATTGTCTTCGCAATTAGTGGTATAAAACATGTGTGGGATGTGGGCTAGGCAACTATTGGCAAACATTTTTGGAATACATTTGAGCAAAAAGTAAGACCTGAATTTTTTATCTATGCAAAAATTGTCAGCTGCATGAACACGATTCGGTGGTTATGAGGTATGAACAGGAGTCAGAGTCATAAAGAGTTGGAGGTTTATGGATGGAGTTAGATTCCTAACAACACTAGGAGTCAGATTTTTTTGTTTGACTCCAACTCCAGAAGTTCAATTGAATCATTTTTTACATCACGTTCCTAAGTTGGGAATTCATGTTGAAACAGTAAAATTTCTTTCAAAACATTTATTGAAACAGTTTTCTTGCTGTGCACCACATTTTCCATTGATTGCTAATTGCTACAAAAATGTTAACAGCCAAACTTCATTCCTTTTATGCTGAGGAGTCCCACTTTGCCTGACCCTGGGCACCAACCGTTAGGCGGTAGTATTTCGCTGAACTTTTAATTGGAAACTAGGCTCGAGTCCGAGTCTTTTGAGCCTTTGATTGACCTTCTAGCATTTCTGGTTCAAAAGTTATGATCTAAAATAAACAAATTAATTAATTATCTAATTAGCTAATTAGTCAAATATTTTTACTAACTTACATCATAATTTTTGAACCCGAAACCACAGCAGGTCATCCAAAGTATCAAAAGACTCGGATTGTAGCCTAGTTTCCAGTAAAAACTTCAGCGAAATACTATTGCCTAACGGTTGGTGCCCAGGGCCAGGCAAAGTGGGCCAAGGTGGCCTAAAAGTCCTCCACTTATGATGTCACTCACAAAAAAACCACAACCCCCAAGCAAAAAAATTTTTTTGCTGCGTTTTTTGAGACTTTTACTGGGTCTGTAGAGCATACCGGACCGGAGAAATTTCCGCGCAAAGCCACATGCGTTTAGGCGTTTTTTTTCCCGAAAATCCCCGAAAGCAGCTGGATGCCAAAGAGTTAAGTTTAGATAAATTTTTGGCTCTGCAGTTGGTACCAAGCATTTTAATGTAAGAGTTATGTGCGTTCTGAAAGAAGCACGAACAATAAAGGGCACCATTATGTATTATCAAATCTGCAAATCATTTCTGGAAGGTTTTAGCTTGTGGAAATAACAAGTATAGAAAAATATGATTTTTCTTTGTTTTGTCATTTAATTCAGTGTTGCATGAAATATGTACCAAACAAAAATATTGAGTGCAGATAGCCTAGTTCACATATAAATGCAGTAAAAATGTCACCAACCCTCTTTTATAAGCTGGTTGCATCACTGCTCTAAATTAACTTGACGTAATACACAAACAACAACAACTTGTAGCAGTAACCACAAGTGTTCAATATTCATGTTACCAGTACGTGGAATATAAGCACTTTATCCAATAATCAGCAATGCATGGAATTGAATAATACCTCTATTTCTTGCAGTAATAATTCTTTTTTCCTCCAAATCTCTTGCAGTATTTCCCGATCACCATCATCTAGATCCCCAACTGTGAAAAAAGTGAAAGCACTGATAGTAGTGTTTCTTAACCTTTTATATCAGAGGTTGGCAACCTAGGGCCCACAGGCTGGATCTAGCCCGCCAAGAAAAATCATCTGGCCTGCTGCCTACTTACAAATAGTAATAACTGTATGACCCGCTTAGTGGTTTTATATTTTATGAATCTGCCCTCCTTGCAACTTTTTGTATTGCATACTTAAGAGAAACTATTTATGGTCAAGCTATAATCAATAAGGATATAATATCCATAGATTTTGTAGCCGTGTAATCATGCTGTTAGCAGCAGGTATGATTCAGATATGAGACCATTTCAGACCTAAGCATAAAATGCATGGCACATCATTGCAAAATAGGATTTTTAATTGAAACCATCAGGCTTACTAAAAGTTTACTAGATTACTGGCAAAGTTCACTAGGAACCATTACATTTACTAGCAGTAGCATAACATGAAAGTGGTAACTAATTGGTAGTGAACTAGCACTGCTTTGCATGGCAGTACATTTTCAGGAGGGTATAAAAAAGCAATGCAAACAAATGTGGAATTTTCTTCAGGTTTTAATCTGTGGAAACAAACTATATTATGTTTAATCTGTGGAAACAAACTATATGTAACAAAACATATTGTGTTTTCAGCACGGTAACCAGTTTTATTTTCTCCTAAGCTTGGCAGGTTAAATTGTGCTCTACTTTGCGACTCATCACTGCTTATTATAAGTGCAAAAGGTAAGAAATCAGAAGTTTTCACTATTTTTAAAAATCCAAAGGTGAATTTCTTGCTAGAAACCACATACTATTTCTTGGAACAAAGGACTTTTCAACACATCTTGTCATTTGTGTTAATGCAAATGCATGCACGTTAGAAAGTACACAAATTAGAAAGGTAATCAGCTACGTGTTTTGTGCTCTTTGCATAATTTACCCAGGCAGAGCTATTAGCTAGAATCGCCAAGACTGCAATAGGCAAAGCATGCAACGAGTGCAAAGCACATGGTTGATTGGGACTGGTCTGTGTTTAAATGCTCCGACACAAATGTGGTTTTCCAAACAGTTGTTTTCTTGATTCCGGTCGTAAGAAATAAAAAAGGCGTCAACAGAAAACCAGCAATTGCCCTTCCAGATTTCGTTTATGTTGTAGTGATCTTGAGTTGCACTTCTGCTAGTAACTGCTCTGTAAATCATCTGAACCCACATTTGTTGTTTAAGCTGATTTTCTCATGGTAAGCTTGCTGATAGCAAAAATACCAGATGAACATACTCAAACAAGTTTAATATATTCTTTTAGTTTTGTGTACTTAATATATTTCTTTTTCCATTAACTACTTGAGGCACACCAAAGCAATTGAAAATGCTAATGTCCAAAAATGAACAGAAGCTACAGCCGCTACAATGTTATGAAGAAAGAAAGCTCCAGAGCCGGAACCGCCCTCATGAATTGAAAACCAAGCGCTCTGGAGCTAGAGCCATGTTCATGAAAAGAAGAACTATGAGCCAGAGCAGTGTCGTTTTTATGACAGCTCCACAGCCCTGACCATAAGTTTGCAGATTGAGATGAACATGTGCTTTTTACAACACTTGCGAAATCTACCAACAAAATTGGGCTATGGACAACAATTTCAGCTTAAGTTCTGAAATCCTTTGCTAACAAAACCACCACAGGTACTTATTGAAAAAAATGCGAATTTGTGTAATGCATGCCCAGCTCAATAATTTTCTGAAAAGATCCTGTGTAGTTGTTGCAAGCAGGTTAATTTTTGACAGCATAATATTTAGATTGTTGATTCTGAATGTTCACATGGATCTTAGTTGGCAGGGCAAAAAATTAGGACTTATGACAAAACAGTAAATGCTACCGAACTTGAGGAAAATGCACAGTAGTAGATAAGAGCAGAGCCACAAATACAACAAGAAGATAGACTGTATTTTCACCAATTAACATGGTTGTCTCAGAAGCAATTTCCTGAATATCCAAATCCTGAGACAATGGCCGACTTTCTTCAACACTTCAATCGCCGCTTGTCTGGAAAGCTACAAAGGCGCAGAACGCCGGCCCACAATATATTCGTGGCTGGTGTACGATATACTCGTACTTCACTTCAAACGCCAACCGTTGAGCGCCGGGTGGTATGTTTTCCTCTATAAAGTACGAGCATTTCGTACATGTCTCTAGCAACCAGAAACAT
>Ga0210059_1002082_pt1 | contig 31037 bp, 13 predicted proteins | sample Ectturendosymbi2_FD_188042 | JGI IMG/M metagenome (GOLD analysis project Ga0210059, IMG submission 188042) | Ecteinascidia turbinata endosymbiont from Florida, USA - Sample 2 (SPAdes) (version 2) | ecosystem: Host-associated > Tunicates > Ascidians > Unclassified | place: Key West, Florida...
TTAAATGTTTTTGCACAAAGACTTTCCCCCGCAAACACGTGCTGGTGTTGGTTGACTTGTCAACACTCGGCATTCCACAGACCGACTCGATTTGAATGAGTAAGCGTCAACTAAAAAAACGCACTGAGACCTTAATCCCCAGTAAAATAGACACTCGGATTTCGTTGAGTTGTCAGGTAGCCTTACACTTTATTGCGCGACATCGGCGAAGCACGATGACTGTCTGATCGCGAACGATAATCCCGACCTATGGTTTCGGGTCATACTTCTACTGGTTCGCAACGATTTGATCCAATTAGTTGAAGACAACACAGCAGATTTGCTTGGTCTTCTACGTACAGTAGCAAACTTCTTTAAAACGTTAAACAGACAAATAAGTTTCTTAAAACAAACAAATATTCCTTAAAAAGCGCAAATGAATTTCGGTTCTTTTGTCGTACAATTCCAATCGTATTCGCTTGGAAGTTCTATCGCAACATTTTTGTGTTAAAAAATCCATGTTGACTAATTCTCAAACCTTGCAAGTTTGTTGTACCTAAGTGAGAGCAGGGTAGTATGGAGTGTTTAGATAACGAAGAGAAGAGTGAAAGCTCCCAAGTGGTTAAGCTAGAACTTAAACTAATTTGTTTTACTTTCTTGGTTGGTAGTTCGTGGATTTTGACCTGTATAAGAGCTTACTTGTAACATGTTCATTTGGCCATCTAAGGAAAGATATAACGACAGATGTGAGTTCACCAGAGCTGAAGCTTGACAGCGTTCGACCGTAAAAAGCTGTGTCAATGAATTAATTTGAGAGAGTATGCCCGAGCGCGTTTATCAACCGCGTTGCGCAATATGTGCACATGATCACCGGTAGAATGCATACATTTTTCAATTTTACTTGTTTACTGATATCGTTTGTAAGGTATCTGCTTTAAAATCGATTATTTATCAGCCTTCTCTAACTTTTATTGTGTTTTTTTAGATGAGTACTCTTTTCTGTAAAATTAAAAAACTAACTTCTGCTTGATCGTATTTTGCAAAAGTGAGAGATGAACGTGCATTTACATCGATTTAAAACAAGTTTCCGTATTCCTGGAAAGTGCAAGTAGGGTTTATGAATTCATCTGAAAATAATTATCACTTTAAGTAAGTAACTAATACAGCTGAAGGTCGGAGTCTGTCCGGAGTCGGAGTTGGAGTCGGATGACGGGACTTCCGACTCCACAGCCCTGGTTGCAACAATATTAAGCAATTGAGTCCGGCGGTGTCAAGCGAAATTTCTGAATTCTGCGAAATTTCTGACCTATTTTTGTTTGTCAGTTATTTGCTTCTCAGAGCAAATGAATAAAGTTTGTCGTTTACTTTTTTGATTTGTTGTCTAAATTAAAACTTTTTAAGTAGGTGTCAAATACAAGTGATAGCGTGACTCGAGTCAATGACTCGACTCGAGTCGTAACGATTTTTGGTGACTCTGACTCGATTCGAATCACGTTGAGAAAAATGGTGGCTCGACTCGAGTCATGTTTTTCACAGAATGACTCGACTCGAGTCATGTTTTTCACAGAATGACTCGACTCGAGTCACAATCAATGACTTGAGTCATTTTACAAACTCTCTAAGCCTCTGATGGGCAAACCCAGTTCGTTTGCACACAAAGAAATTAGCATTTTTTGCTTCAGTGATATTCAAAATTAAGGTGCAAATTTTCTGTTTTGACTGTCTAGTCGTGCTATGCTTTCTTTTAAGAATCAAGTGCCCCCATCTTGCACAGAGGCAGACCTGACATTTTGCTTTTCACTAAGGGGTCAGCAGGGCACAATATATTGACACCTTATCGTAGTTTAAAGTAGTATTTGCACATCATGATCGTGACAGTCGGCCTCATACTGTTACTTTGAGTCTTTTCCAGATAGCAGTAGTGATTTAAGATTTTCAAATTCAAATCCAATTCAAAAATTATATTGCAAAATATAATGCAAATGTGAAAACCAAATCTTGATTTTAAATCCAAATTCCTGTCACTGTTATTAGCCTAAGCCCATGTGGCGACGGGATTACGCCGCATATAACGTTGAAATCGTAGCAGCTCTAGAAGAATAAATATAGTCATATGGGTAATCTCAATCAGAGGTGTTTCCGGATCCTGTGTGCGGGAATCCACTCCGGGATGATTCTGCGTTTTTCTTTCGCACCCGGAGTCCAAAATTTGGGAAAAACCGGACGCGGCCGGAGTCACTTTTCAATTTCGGCAGTAGCAGGAGTCTGTGTGGTCATTTCTTAAGTAAAAACATATGTGAATTTCGGTTGGATTGATGATTGTAGCCGGAGTCTGAACAGGAGTCGGATTCTCGAATTTGAAAAATTTCCGGACCCGGATTCAAAAATTTTGGAACAGGAGCGGAGTCGGAGTCTTAAAAAGTGACTCCGGCCACCTTTGATCTCAATTGCTATTATGCTGAAGACCGTCAGTTCGCCTCTTTCTTTGGTTGGTTCAGTGCAACGCAGCATTATGGCTGCAACAAATGGTTCGCAACGTGTCAGTGCCTGCAATCCTCTGTTGATGGTCGCAGCCTTGGGCTTGTGAAGGGGGCAAGTAGTGTTGCCAGATGCGTATTGTAAAAATACCGGCCATTTTGTCAACAGTGCCATATCTCCAGTTATCTGTGTCCTAATTTGTAAGCGTCACAGGGAAAACAGAGAGACAATGAATATTGTTAAGCCACAATTAATAATTTGCCCGTACTTTTGCTGGCTCATTACATTTCGGTGTGTGTGTGTGTGTGACGTAACAATCGTACCAATGATTGCGTCAACAGCAGCAAATAAACTTCCATGAAGGAACTATCCTGACAAGATTCTCTAGTAGAGTCACTGTAATGTGAGAAATTCGGCGTTTGTTCTTTTCAAAGTTGCGGCAAATTATTTACTTTCAAAATACCGGCTTCGAGCACTGATTATCAAAATACCGGCCTCTGCTAAATTAGCAGTACAATACCGGCTACGACCGTGAAATACCGGCCATCTGGCAACCCTAGGGGCAAGTACAGCAATGTGGCGACGTGAATATGCCACATATAGGCCTAACGATGGATTCGTAGCAGCTGGCCTTTAGAAGATTGAATCAGACATGGAGCGATTACATCACAAACGTGATTAATTACGCTTACGATTACTTGTCACCTGCGCGATTACGATTACAAATAAAAAAAATTACAATAAGCGATTACGATTACATTGAAAGTAATCACGATTACAATCGAGATTACATTTGTCTTGAAACATCTTCAGAACGAAAACACAACCCATTTGTATGGTTTGATGTAAGTATATTTGCAGACAACATACGATATGAATCAATGCCATAAATGAAATTTCTAATCTGTGAGGATCAAGAACCGGAAAAAAAGAAAAAACACATTGAGTATTTAAAGAGATGTTCGTGCAGCAAACCAGACACGTAACTAGAAGTTTGCCCACTGGCCTCTGTAAATGACATGCTAGTCAACACTCAGAAAAAAAACTTGAGAAATCAGGGTGTGGATGTCTCTTCTAAAACTCCAAATCAATGGATAATACTCCGAAAATGCAAAAAGACGACTCTCTACTGAAAAGCTGTTAAAAGGATACCACAAGCGAAGCATAAGCTAAGTGGTGATCTGGTTTTTACATGTAGCTGGCCAGTGGAGTCAAATCGCCCCTCTTCCCTCCCGTCAGTTACTCCACTGCAACAAACAGTTTAAAATATTGATCAAACAAAACTGATCAGTGTTTAAAATCTTTGTAACAGTCGATAAACAGCAACGCTTCAAATCTTTTATCAAGCAAACGAGATACAACATCAATCAGGCTTGAACATTCATCCAGCAACGCTCAAAATTCGTTTGTTAGTGATTTCAACATTGCTGACTATTTCTTCTAACTGCGGGTTACGATCGCCTGCATGCCAACATAGAAGTGTGCAGCCTTTAATTTGAAATGAAATGAACAAAGATTCCAATACAGCTACTCATGTGTCCCAGTGATAGCATGACTCGAGTCAATGACTCGACTCGAGTCACGATTTTTGGTGACTCAGACTCGAGTCACGCTGAGAAGAATGGTGACTCGACTCGAGTCACGTTTTTCACATAATGACTCGACTCGAGTCACAATCAATGACTCGAGAGTCGAGTCAGAGTCATTTTCATAAAATCTCTGAGCCCCTGATAGATAAACCCAGTTCATTTGCACACAAAGAAATGAGCGTTTTTTCTTCAATGATGATCAAAATTGGCTCAGTTTTTCTGTTTTGCCTGTGTAGTCTGTTTTGCCCACGAAGGGGTCAGCAAGGTATAGTATATTGACACCTTATCATGGTTTAATGTAGGCTTGTAGTTGCATATCATGATCATGGCAGTGAGCCTCATACTGTTACTTTGAGTCTTTTCCCGATACCAGTAAAGTGATTTAAGTTTTGCAGATTCAAATCCAATCCAAAAATTATATTGCAAAATATAATGCAAATACGAAAAACCGAATCCTGCTTAAATCCAAATTCCTGCCATTGTTATTAGCATAAGCCAATATGGCGAGGTGATTACTGTAATAAACAGATGACTCAAAAGTGAGCTTTATTTAACTTAAGTGCAAATGAACAAACAAAGGAATTATACACAACACATAAGCAACCAAGGTGACGCTGCCCGCTCTCAGTCTAAAGACAAATGAAATGGCCAAGCAACAGAGACCAACAGCGCAATCAATCTGAGGAGGCCAGGCCACCAAGTGCGTTCGATAACAGAAGATAAATAAATGAACTGACAATATGCTGTATAACAATTACGCCACATATGACGTTGAATTCGTAGCAGCAGTAAAAGAGTAAACCCAGTCAAATGGGTAATCTCAATTGCTGTCATGCTGAAGATCGTCGGTTAGACTCTTTCTTTGATTGACTCAGAGCAACGCAGCGTTGTGGCTGCAACAGATGACTCCAAACGTGTCGGTGACTGCCATCCACTGTTGAAGGCTGTCTTGAGCTAGTGAAATGGGGAAGTAATGTGGCGGCATGATTATGCCACATAGAGGAAATAAAGGTGAATTCATAGCAGCTATGGAAGGGTGAACCTAGTCGAATAGGGAATCTCCATTGTTGTTATGTCGAGGTTCGTCCGTTCGACTCTCTGTTTTATTGGCTCAGAGTGATGCATAATTGTGGCTGCAGTAACACTCATATGTAATCCAACTCAAAGACAAATAAATAAAAAGTTTGGATAGTGACATTCTAAAATTTGACAAAACATCCTCTGATTTATAGTGTTTCATAGTTTAATTTAGTGGTTTGGAAATTTGTTTGGTGGGGGCTAAGGCCACCAGAGCCTCCTGTGGCGACGGAACTGGTTAGCAACACACATCAAAAACAAACCTGTATTACTAAACCATGCCAAATTCACCAAAATGAGAGCAATGCCATTTTTAAACTTTTCTTGCTGAAATGGCTTTTTCTATGACTGCAAATGTTAGTACACTGTTGAACAAAGGGGTCTTCTATGAAACTCACATTGCCTACCGGTTGGCTCTGATTCACTCTACTTGCAGTTCAAACTTACAATCTGAGCTCTAAGTTACCCACGCAAACACATCAACTGCATTTCTCGCTTCAAGAACGTCATTTTCTGACACCATTACGCCACATGGAAAAACAGCAGTTGCATTGAAACTGAGCAATGTTGCCTTTGAAGAGTTCTTCACTTCAACCGCCAAAATTTAATGTTGATAACCCCACCTAATGACCAGGTTACAGCTTATGGCACTTATTGAAAATATCTCGCTGAAAATTAAAAAATAATACGAAATGTGCCAAGAAATGTTTGTTTTTGTATATATGGTGACGGCAAGCAGCGGTAAGCCAACACCTGAACTATGCTTCTTTCCGTGGCGGTTGAGGTGAAAATTCTTCCCAAAGAACGCTACGGCGATTCATTAAGTGGCCGTGGATCGAACACTCAACCCTCCGATTGAGAGGCGGACCAGCCATCGCCGCCCCAACGAAATTTTCGTCGCCAGTGTCTAGGTGTCAGGTGATATTATGATGTGCCGTTGGAGCATTGCTGAGAAACCAGCGATAGGAGAAAAAGGATTACGTCATCCTTGACTATTCGCCGTGATTTCATGCAGGCTCATCAGATTTTCAGAGTAGAGGCAATATGAACCTCGAAAATTTCATCAGATTTCACTGGTCAACAGCAAAATTTAAACGGTGATTGCAATGAGTGCCCCTGAAAGAATTTTTGACGCTGATTTAAAAAATGTCATTATTTTTTTTGTAGCACATCTAGTTTTTGAGATATCTGTATGTTTTGGTTACCAGTTACCTAGCCTACCACAGGGCTATGAACAACTGAAGGTAGCATTGTTTTGCATTGTGACATACCATAGAATAATAATTGATGTAGCAGACATACCATTGCGAAAGTAAAGCAAGTTTACCAACCTTAACTGAGTGATTTAAATGCAAGAATCTGTTTTATTGAATGACATATTGATATCTCTGCGCACACATGCAATTTAATACATTAGATCCCCATTGCATATTCTGTTAATTTGAATGAATCGTTTGAGAACAATCAGATTGTTTTGAATGCTTTTTAGTTGGCTATACTGACTACCAGTGGAGCCTGTGTGGAACTCTCAAGGTCATAAGCATACACATAGGAGTTACCAAGTAGCCTACTGCTGTTTTTCTGTTTATGGGACAACCACTCTAGGTGCTACTGGGGATCACTATGAAAAACAACATTCGTCCACAAGAAACTCATATGTTCCTGGAGTGAACAGTGTTTAGGAGTTCAGCATCCTCCACTAGCAAATCAAGATAAGTCCTGATGTCATGTCTACATATAAAATTGGGCTTGATGAAAATTTTTGTGAAAGCAATGGCCAAATGCAATTCCAGTAGCTTTAATTTAACTATTTGTGTGACAAGTTCCCTGATCTCGGATAAGCTAAATTCAACGAAGGAATTGCGTAGGCCTATAGATTTGTAGAGGTTTTGACAGATCAGAACTTCAAGTTAAGAATGTCCATTTAAGAATGCACTGGAGTTACAATCTCAGCAGGCATCCAGGTGGATATGCTCAATCTTCATAAGAAATATTAAGGCTCATTGTTTTTAAGCAGGTGTTGCAGAATTGCTTTAGCTTACATGAAGATGGGCTTGCATATATCTCTAAAGATGCATTTTCTTCATTCACACCAACGTTTTTTGGAAAACCGTGATGCCATGAGTGATTACCAGGGTGAATAATATTCAAGCTATGGAAGCAAGATACCAGGGGTTCTGTAAAGAATCAATGATGGCATCGCCTGCTGGATGTTACCTCGTGGTGATCCAGCCACGCTTTTAAAAAGAAAATCTTGTTCAAAACACTTACAGAAGTTTTAGGAGTTCCACTATCAAGGCCAGGATTTCTGTGTTTGTTTGTTCAACTTTTTTTTTGATCATTCGTAATAAATTAACAAACTTTATGTAGACTGAATTATCAGGTCATTTTTCACTTGGAAACAAAAGCTAATATATTAGCATACGACTGTTTATATACCTAAAAAAGCCTTTCGCTGTAACTCCAAAATTTGATGTGCCACAAGAAAATGAATGCTAAATTTGGAATCAGAACCCAAATGTTATCTAAAAAAGTTATGTCATATTCTCGTTTAATACAAGTGTTTTTTGTTGACCTGTGTTTTCAGAGTAGGGACAATACAAACCTCGAAATACCGGTACCGAATTCAGTAATGTTTGCTAATTGATCTGCGGTCGAATGTCATCTCTTTCCTTTGTTCTATGGACTTTTGACTGGGATGGGGTCATTGGCTTTGTCTGGAGAGGAAGGTATAAAGACTGGGGCGCAGTTACTCCCCAAGGAACTGTGCTTTCAAAAAACCTGATTTCAAGACAAATGATGGGGTACTTTAACACATTGGATTTAACCCAGATTTTTCATTAAACATTTCATCAAGTTGCTCACTCCACAGCCAGATGTGTTTTTTAAGCTAGCCTACCAGTCTAGGGTTTCTAAAAAAAACTGAAAAGAGTTAGACCGTTTGAAACTTTATTTAAAGGTAATAAAGAAGAGTTAGAAATTTTAAACTCCTTCCAAAATTTAATTTTTATGAAATACAAAATTTTCGGGGATGTATCCAGGTCATGTATCAGCAAAATTTTGTTGCGATCCACTTTAAACATATTAATTCGTCTGCTTGATGAGCCATTTTTACGATAGTGCATTATGAAACGTATTCATTCATGAGAGAGTAAAAAATAGAAGTAGTTGTTTATTTTGATGCAGACTGATGGGTCATATCACAAGCAATGGTAATTGAACAACAAAAGAGCAATGAAATTGTTTTATCGAAAGAAAGTCTATACGATCGAAATATTGTTACAGACATAAAAAGCTGTTACAATAATACCCATTAGTTTTACCAAGCATTTTGAAAAACCACTGTTGTAATTCCTAAATATACTTGCGGTACCTGAACCTAATTTTACATCTTATTTACTGCGAAAGGTATCATGAATTTGATGTTGTTGTATGTGGCCATTCGGGCAAAAAATTATTTATGTGGTTTTCAATTAACTTGACATCTTTATTTGCATGAGAAACAACGCTTTCCTTGATTTTTTTCGAAGGTTAACTTACTTCCTAGCATTTCAAATGCTTTGATATATTTTTTATTATATTTCAAGCTATTGGCAAACTTGAACTCTTGACTTAGGCTACATTGCAGTACAAAATAAAAAAGTTTCATGAATATGCCTATCAACAGTGCTAAATAATCCAACAAAATTTTATTGCAAATGTAAGTAGCTGTTTTTAAAGTTATTCTCCGCAAAGAAATAATTGCACAAAGATGGATAAGCATGTCGTACAGCAGTCGCAGACTGCAGGGAGCCCATCTTGGCCCCAAAACTCTTGCCAATCTTCAGAATTCCAAGCCTAGCCTATGCTCTTCCAAATAAATTTATAATTGCATTTTGGTTTTGTGTGATCGATGAAAGTGCATGCATATTTAATCCATGAATATTTTGAAGTCAATTAGGCCACTTTGTTCTATAGCTGGGGTGGCCAGACCTGCTCTATGTATGAGCCGCATATCGTAAAAACCCAAGTTACAAAGAGCCGCAACATAAAAATCTGAAAACACGAATTTATTTGCAATCTATGCTTCTGTGACATCATAAAACTTTTCGGAACGACTTGCGAAACTAATAGTGTACGGCACGTTATCTAGCATAGTACCATTTTACAATATTTTTACACTTTGCAATAGAAATAAAAAATAAATGCATGATTTTTCGGAAAGCTCAGAGCCGCATGCAAAGGTTTGAAGAGCCGCATGCGACTCGCGAACCGGAGGTTGGCCACCCTTGTTCTATAGGTCTATGTTTGATAGATGTATTAACTTTTGATTGCCTTACAAATGACCTTTCACGAATTGAAACACTTGAATAGTAAAAGTTCGTAATCTAACAGTTTCAGCAAAAATAATTATCTTTACGATTATAATCGTAATCTTAGTAGGCCTACATACCATGGTAGGCTAAATATTGAACTAACGATCAAAATACTTCAAAATCATTGGGACTTAGCCTGCACTGTTTAACAAAAGAAATACTTTTCCAGGTAAGAATCACATGCTAAGATCTTACAGATTATATATTTTGCCTATTATGTAGGCGTCATCACCTACAAAAACTGTATGAAAAAACTTAGAAGCAATAAATCAAGTGAAATATATTTTTACAAACAAGAAGGTATTGTCTGCAAAAAATATTTACAGTTTAATTACAAGCATAGCCGTACCAATATTCATTGCATATCATTTACACAGATCTGTTACACAGTATACAAGCAATCGTGCACGAAATATTTTTTCAGTTTTTATAGTGGACAACATATATTACTTTGTGATGAAATGTTTATCAGCACGGATTATGTTTAAGTCTTCTTTGTCGTAGCCTACAAGTAGCCTAAAGTCAGTCTTTCCCACGGACAAAGTAACCAAACGATTCCTCAATGCTTCCACAATAGATGATGCAAATATTCAAGCACTTTGCATTTTACTCTTTAAACAAACCAAAAAGGCAGATCAATGACATATAACACGTTATATCAATGACATATAACACGTGTTATATGTCATTCGGCAAATCTTTACATCTACCACACACGCTTCTGCCGACTTTTGTGCACTTCAGTCCAGCGTGATATCTGATGCGACGGACTACATAGCGATAAGTCTCGCCTTATCGATCAGCCATTCAGCGCCTGCCGCTTTCCAGCCGTTTTGAAGCGTGACGGGCTAGCCGTTTCTGATCATGTGTTTATATGTCATTGTTCGGCACTAGAATATCTCTAGACACTTTCTGGACACAGAATGATAAAATTTTATTAAAAACTCTACTACAGAACTTATAATTTTTTGTTTTCCTGTTTCATGCTTTTAGTTTTGCGGGTTCTGGTTACTCTCTTCGGTGGTGGTCTTAGCAGTTGTCACGGATAGAGTTTATTAGTATTTTTGCATTTCGATGACGTCACCATGTTAATTCAACCGTACTATGACCTTTTTGCAAAATAAGAGGCGCAAATTATGGAGATTATGGCCCAGGGGTGGCCAAACCTGCTCTATGTATGAGCCACATATCGTAAAATCCAAGTTACAAACAGCTGCAACATAAAAATCCTAAAACACGAATTTATTTGCAAACTAAGCTTCTATGACATCATATTTCTTTTTGGAACATCTTGCAAAAGTATAGTGCTGTACAGCACGCTAGGTAGTAGCTATCACGGTACGGTTTTACAAAATTTCTACACTTTGCAATAGAAATAAAAAATGAAAAACAAATATATAATTTTTCGGAAAGCTCAAAAGAGCCGCATGCAAATGTTCGAAGAGCCGCAGTTTGGCCAGCCCTGTTATAGCCTATATTTTGGGAGCCATGGCTAAGACCATGTGGAAATTAAAGTTCACTCTTCGTAAATCTAACACTTTCCATCATACCATCTCATGCACTTGCAATGATCTGTTTAACCAGCGCCGGATTTAGGGGGAGGCCCAAGGGGCTCCCACCATGTTTATGTGTTTAGCCATATGTACGACATGTGCATGCCACTTAGTCATTTTTGTTAGCGAGGAAAATTTGTTTGTAGACGCTATTAAATTATTGGTCGTCCAGACAGCAGTATTTCACTTGAATATTGTTTGATATTGTGACGAAACAACTATTACACTTTCTGTTTTCTTGAAAGTCAGTCAGGTACTTGAATCTGGTGAATGCAAGGTCAAGCCACGTAGAACGCATTAGCTTACGTCTCTACTCGTTACTGGTAGGTTTTGCGTCTGCCTTACTTAGATTTGCACAGGTCGTATATGAGTAGGATTGTTAAGTAGGGCTACCATATGTCCTCTTTTTGGATTGCATGTCCACTTTTTTCATGAGAAATGAAATAATCTCCGACAACATTCAAAAATGTCAAAAAACATCCTCCTTTATACATTTCTTATTTTACATAGCTATAATCAGTGGCGTAACTAAAGTTTTGAGCTAGGGTGGTAAATGTAAATAAAAGGGGCCCACTAGCCAATGTACGGATTCCACTAGCCAACACTCAGAAAAACTTGAGAAATGATGGTGAAGCCGGATGTGGATGGCTAAACTAAAACCCTAAATCACCGAAAAATAATCCGAAAAACACATAAAAGCAAAGCAACAACCTACTAAAAACCGAAAGAATGCTAAAACCGAAATACAAGTTAAGTGGGAGACCGCTTTTTCATTTAGCTTGCTAAGGGGACAATTCGCCCCTCTGCCCCCTTCAGTTACGCCACTGCTCATGATGTATTAATTGTATTTACATGCAGTAAGCTGTCCCTACTCAACTGCAACAAGATACGAGCTGGTGGCACAGCTTAGTTTATGGGAAGGCCTGCAAGTTGTCTCATCAATCGATGTTTTAGTTAACTTAATTCTCGGCTGGAAAGGCGGGAATACTTTCACATTAATCTTTACATAATAGTGATAAACTTCTTTTAAATATCTTAATGACTTTGGCATTAGAGCGCGGCTTCTGACTCCATTATAGGTTCTGTACTAGCTTTGCTGATGAACCGTGATACGATGATCAATGTACAGTACTGGTAAAATTATTATGGATTTTTTATTTTTCCATAAAAAAACGTGTTTTTCATGCACGCAGTCAATATAACTAACCAAACAACTTCAAAAACATTATGAAACTAGCAAAGAAACTTTTAAAACGTTTTCATCACATGTTGAAGTAGTTAAGTATTTAGTTTGGCCTCCCTTGGAGAATTTGAAATCTTTGATTTTGTCAGGCATGCTTTAAATAGGGGTGTTGCAATATCTTGTTATCTTTTCGCTGTAAAACTACATCTTGATCAGACGCTCTGTCAGCTCTCTTTTTGTGATTAGTTGCTTGTTTGTGGTTAGTTCTGAATGAATCTCATGTTTGAAGATGTCCCTTAAATTTTCTGTGGGATTCATATCTGGAGATTTTCCAAGCCATTTTCATACCTTAATTTTGTCATCCCTGAATCATTTCATCAAGATCCTTCCCGTGTGGCGTGGCATCCTGCTAAGAAATGAAGTCAGAGGCAGGAAACCACTCCCTAACTTGGCGTAGCAAGCTTCCTAGCCATTCTACGTATTTAATGTGGTTCATGGTTCCTTTTATTATGTGCAATCTGGTGGTTCCATGAACCAATATTGCCCCTAAACCATGATCTTGGCAGGAAACGACTGTTTTTTCAAACATGCTGGCAGAAATTCCTCAACAGACCTTGGGCGAATTGTCTGCACCTATCATCGAGTATTGCAATGGTTGATTCGTTTGAAAAATTAACCTGAATCAAAGAAATAATCCCAATTTTATGATTGTCAGTATGTTATGAATGAAAATCATCACAGGTTGTCCTTGAACAGCACCCAAAGCATCCTCATTCCTCAACAACAATCTCTAGCTGATAAAATTGATCACAAATGTTTCCAAGAAGCTTAGCCCGGCTGAATGTTTGATGTAAATTCTTCAGAAAAACATTATCAACATCAAGAAAGTTTTTCTATAATCGCTTTTAATCTTTATCAGGTATTTCAATTTGAACCAATGCTCTGATGTCTAATTTCATGCTGTGCAGCCCATTGATATCTCGCCTACTTCATTTTCTGTGTTAATCAAGGCTTTTTTTGCAGGCCTGTATGACTTCAGACCTTGCTCCAGAAGACGTTTATTGATGATTCTCTTGTCCACCATAATACCCTCATTTGCCAATTCCATAGAAAGTTTCTACATGAAGCTCTTCTATTTTTCAATGCCATTGCCTTGATTTTTCAGTCAAGCCTAGGTGTTGTTTTCCTCTTACGCCAACATTATCATCCTTGAATTGTCTATCTCTCTTCCCAATTCCAGTGTTTTTCTTGCAACGCTAACAGTTTGAGTTGATCCATTTAATTATTTGGCTATGTCTTTCTGTTTGCGGTCACTATGCTTCAAGAAAACGGGGATTTGTCCTCTTTTCACGACAAAAACCTTTTCTCTTTCCCATCTCTTTAACCTCGTTCAAAAACCTGTGAGTTTGCCTGTATCTACAGGTATTCTTATCCTATTAAATAGTCAAGAAAACGTTTCAAATTCTGGCTAAATACAAAGTTTTACAAACTATTGCGGACTCAAGTGGTACATCAGACAGCAGGGACCACTCAGGTTCAGCCGAACTATTTTATTCCAATATTGCTCTTGCGCAGGTATGACGTCATAATGAGCAATTTCACTCACCGTGAATCTAGGTGATGTGGAATTGCAGCTTCTTTTCTTTGAGCAATCCTCACATTTATTTATGTGCTGTCAATAACCGAAAAAATCAGAAAAAATCCACCAGTTTCTATAAAATTCTTGAGAAAATAAAAAATCCATAATAATTTTTCCAGTACTGTATTGTACATAGCTTAGTGTAGTACTTTCTAGTAATTATAGCTAATCAACAATCAGTAATGCTAAAAAATGAAAAAAATCGTTAGAAGTATCCCTTTTTCAGAAATAGACTAAATGATTTTGAAGCTGAGTTAATTACGTGTGGTTGCATTCAGTGGCGTAGCTAAGGGGGGGGGGGCGGGAGGTTCGCCCCTGGCGGCGCTTTTATGGGGGCGGCACTATGGGGCTATGCTGTAGGTAGGCTATAAACTTGTACAGGCTGTATTGAAATAAAAGTGGTTTTAATGTCGGGACACTACTCGCAGTTGAAGGACGTTTTTTATTTTGAGTAATTTAAACTATGGCATGTGTATTTAAGCGATTCTTATCTTAGCCAAATAATAAACAGTCGTGTATGAGGGATGTTTTATCAATAGGATTTTTTACATGATGCTGCAGGACGGTTCTCAACACACTTATCAACTCACTTGATGTCAGATTTTACTGATTCACTACGCGGGTGATTGATCGAGTTTTGGGTCGTTGTTGACGTTTGATCGTAGTCGTTATATGATGTCATAGAACTTAGAAGGAGTATGATGGATGACTGTAGGCCAGGGGCGGGCAATTAATTTTGCTCGGGGGCCACTTTTGGAAGGCCGCGTTTAGTGGGGAGTCGTACCTTCTAATGGAAATAGAAGCAAGTCTCTGACAAGTTAGCCTCAGCACTAAGTTGGAGGAAATCTTAGATTTTAAGATTGTTTCTGAATGCTTCTGCGGGCCACTGAAAACGCGGCGGCAGGCCACATGTGGCCTGCGGGCAGCTAATTGCCCACCCTGCTGTAGGCAAACATGTGGCTGTGGTAAGCTCTAAACTTTTGTAAGTGCTCTTAAGTTTTTTACCTGCGAGTAAAAGCGCTTTGTTCGGTCTAAAAAACGTTTTTTGTGTAAATCTAATAAATGTGTAGTTGGATTTGTGCTCGTCAAAATGGATTTCCGTGTGTGTGAAGAATTATAAATTAGCTCAGTATCCTTCAACAGGGGTTCCGCGGAACCCTAGTGTTCCGCAAAACATGTAGTGGAGTTACCTGAGATTTAAGTGTTCCGTGAGGGATCCTCGTTTTTTTAGGGGAAATGATTTCTTGCTTCAGTATGCGTCATTATGAAAATTATTAGATCACCGTGCTGCATTCAGATTCCCAGTAGGCCAGTTAGTTAAACAGGAGGTTGAGTAGTCGAAAAAGAAATATTGACAGTTGTTGCGTCGATTGTTGTTCATTGTTGCACATTTAAGAAGAACGTTATTGTTGCATCACAGTTATACGATGTTGCCAATGTACAGTTCACAGTAGAGAAAGAAGGCCCCCTTGAACTTTTGCAGTTTATTCAGAAGTATAACCTTGGTAACTCTGTTCGAAATACTGTAATAATGCTGCGGATTTTCCTCACAATTGCCGTTAGTGTTGCTACCTGTGAGAAGCGTTTTTCGAAACTAAAACTGATCAAGAATTGTCTTAAAATCCCGTTTGAGCACCTTGCGGTTGAGAAATCTTGCCACACTGTCTAATGTCTATAGAGCAACAATTGACAGATGAAATAAATTTTGACATTGTCTTGTCATTGAAGACTTTGCCAACAAAAAGGCAAGAACAGTTACTGTATAGAAAGTTGTAGTTTTCATTTCAGAAATAAAGATGGTCCTAATTTTTTACACTTTTTTACTATTTTTCCCTATATGTCATTTTTGCTTTTTGTTTAACTGTTACTTACAATGCTTGAGTTTCTTGGTGTGTATTTAAAGCATACCATACTTTAGCATGTAAGAGTACTGTAATACTATATTGGTGCACAAACTAGTTAATATATATACAAAGCTTTATGAGCCAGTCACTGCACAATACGTATTTTTATGAGCTTCGGGGGCGCCAAACTCAAGGGCCGCCCCGGGCAGCCCACACTCTAGCTACGCCACTGGTTGCATTCACAAAGTTCGCAAAAGCGAGTGAAAAAAGTATTGTGACTTTGTGAATATTGAGTACCAAAAACATATTGCTCACAGCGTAACCAGGTGGTTATCACTTTATGCTAGTTTGCCAAGGATGCTTCAGATGTACCCAGCTTCACCTTCATACTTCGTTTATAACCACAAGCCAACTGTTGTTGTGAAACGTTTATTTGGAAATTCTCTGAGCGAACTCTGTTGAAGACATTTGCAGTCATTTCTTGTTGCTTTTATGGAGCAAGTTCAGAATATTGAGAATTCCAAAGCACCATTTGTTGAGGACAGAAAATCGAAGAACATGTTGTGACAGACTTCGACCTACGTAACGATGAAAATAGACCTAGTTTAACCAGCAGTGCAGTAGCAGAAGAACGTCAAAATGTATTATCGAAAAACACGATGGATGAGATGGCTGATGCTATCACTGGAGGCAACGATATTGGTCTCTGGGCCCTCTGGCCAGCCAACATAGCGGAAGAAATGCTGGAATATTGGTTGAAATATGAAACAGGTTCTTTTTGACATTGTGATGAAAAGTCATTTTTTAAACATGATGTTCCACAACACAGAAAACACAGAAACTTGTCACGGAAATGTACCCCGAGTCTTATTCGTCGCCAGAACCACAATGGCGAAGTAGTTGACAGAAGCTGGCTTTGTTTTTCTCCTTCACAAACTTGTGTTAAATGTTTCACTTGTAGACTGTTGTGCGCGGATACTACTAAATGTGCGCATTTCATTATTAGAAAAGAAATCTTCGACTGGAAGCACGCTCTTGAGCGCCTGAGGAGCCACCAGGATTCAATTGAACATATAGATGCCACCATTACATTTAGTCGCAGATGTATGAATTGATACAGAACTAGCCACTCAGGTCAATCAATGCGAACAATATCGGAAATCGCCTCCGCTTGCAACGTTTGGTTTCTGTCGTAAAACTTGTTGCTGAGCGAGGACTGGCGTTTGGAGATGATGAAAACATTGGATCGCCCAGAAATTTTCGAAAATATTTTCAAAACTTTTTTTCAACAAATATTAAAAAAAGAAGACGCGATGCCTCTAGCGACTGGTTTTGCAACAGTTTCACAAATCACTAATCATTGTCCAATACCATGTTGCATCATAAAGTTTTGTTACAGTTGAGTTAACAAATGTGACGTCACAAGATTACGTCATAAATAATAATGATATGTGGAAATACCAGTGACTTCATCGATCATCGACCTACATAAACATTTTGTATCCGCACGTGGGGCCTCCCACCACGCCTGGACCCCAGACCCCCCACCATCTAAATCCGGCGTTGTGTTTAACGATTCTAATTTCAAGGATAGGTGAACAGCACCCAGGACTAGGGTTGCCAGATTGGACTTTTTTTGGTCCAAATTTGCAAAATCTGGACCATTTCAATCACGTTTGGACCAAAAAAAAATTATTTGGACCTTTGGACATTTGGACCTTTCGAGCTTAAAGTTTGGACCTTTTTACGATTTTATTAAATAAGACTTTATAGATTTTAAAAAAATTGTAAATTTGGACCTAATTTGGACCAATTTGTGAATACATTTGAACCTTTCTTCTGTAGAACATCTGGCAACCCTGCCCAGGACACATTTCACATTTAGGCTGCTACCTGCAAGACAAGCAGAAATCTAGCAGCGTAGGCTACTTGTTCCAAATCACTGCAGAGAGTCTTTTCAATCATCTAATGGGGCAAATTGTTTCCAGAGAGTCAGGCTGGCTTCACTGTTACGAAATTGTCAGATTGTGTTTGCAGTCTATCAAGTTCATGTAGGCTATGTGGCTTTTATTATCCCTCCCGTACATGCAGTTTTTACTTCCCATATATGCACCACAATCCACTACACAAATGACACAATGGCATACAACATACAGAAAATGTAACACCCCACTACTGCTACTTGAAAAGGCAGAAACAAAAAATACTTCAGCACATAGTTTGTTTGACCTTTTACTTTATGAGGATTTATTGGAAACTTAGCCTAATTTGCATTTGGCCCCACATTCCGGAATTTAAACAATCTAAATGTTTCCATGTGCACTCTCATACACAAATGCGCTTCAGTTTTGCCACTCTGTTGTGAAGAAAAACTCCAGAATTTACCTTGATAAAAAAACAGAAAATAATGAAAAACTCCAGGCATAGAAATGTACGCTACCGGTACTTGCACATAAAAATTAAGGTAATATGCATTATTTGCATCATATTTTTAACCAGCTCAAGTCTATTTTTAAACATACTGACAATTTACACGTAGGTAAGCAGCAAATCAAATGTATGAAGTAACATAAAAAAAGCTAGTTAGATCTTTTCTAAAAACGTTTAATGTTTTCTTTTGCTTTCACTTAGGTGCACAAATTGAAACATTTACGTGATACATTCAAGGTCTTTCAGTTTTTTTTTCACCCTAACCATTGCATTCATTGCAATATTTGACTACTAAGTTACCATTCAAAATTTTACATTCATACCTATCACAATGCGCCTAAAAACAATGAACAGATTCCCAACCACAGCATCTTCAAAACTAAAAAAACGCATTCTAAAATCATGCACAAGCAGCACTTGACATATGAGCGATAGATTAGAGTGCTGACCTATGCCTAGTCAGTGCTTAATCTGTAAACCATTATATTTCAAACAATTTGGTTAAGCCTAACCCTACTCATCTGTACTCCGTAGGCTACTGTCTACTGAATCTGCACATTACGCCTGTGAAACTACTGTATTCTTGAATTGAAAATACAATAATACAACATACATTTCTAAAATTTGACCAGAGTAAAAAAACAGATTTTCAATAAAAACCCCAGAATCCCAGATAAAACAGAAAAACCTCAGATCTAGTGAAAAAACCAGCAGTAAAACACTGATACACTTCTCTTCCTGACAGTAGAAAATATCCACACATTCCAAACTTAGAGAATAAGGATAGTCAATGACGCGTAATGATCATGGTTATGTCATCAGTTGATCAAACTTGTAATTTTCAGTTTATTTCCTGAACGCACTAACTGAAGCTCACGCTGATTCCGCTGAGCAGTATGGTAAATTCATGGGCGGTTGATGGGCACGGGGAAATCATTCGACTGGTTGGTCTCCAGTATATTTAAATCAAACCAGATATTGGTGATGGCTTTGTGGAATTGTTTTAGGGAAATGTTTGTTTATAAAAATAAAGAAAAACGATGTTTAGCTGAGCACAAAGCTTTGGACGTTTATGAGAGCTCGCCTGCTCATTGCGTTGATGAAGTTCTACCACCTTGCTTCAGCATCTCTACCTTCATTCGTTCGTCTTGCACAAAAAACAGGGAATCAAACCAACCAATGCATCAACAAATTACTGCAGTCTCATAAATCACTAAACACTTCGAAGTACTACCAGAGCCGTATCAGCCGCACTCCATACCCCAATCGGGGAGGCTACGCTGTCACAGGGGTCCAAAATTCAGTCCCATCACCACTAAGCTCCCCAAAGAAAGTTCCGACCCCACTAATTCAAATATGAAGCACTAGAAATCAGTAAAGTTGCGGGGCCTTTTGAAAGAAAAGTGCTTATACATTACACTTACTTTGGGCCCCTTTGAAAGCAAGGTTTTTAGCCGAGGCTACACATTAGGCCTACAAGTACTGTTGGGGGCCTCTTTGAAAGCAAAGTAGCCTACGTAATCATTACAGTTGCTGTTGGTCCCCTTTGAAAGTAAGGTACTTTGCACATTACAGTTGCTATTGGGGCCGCTTTGAAACCGTAGTAAGCCCACTTACACATTACATTTGCTATTGCGGGCGTCTTTGAAAGTGTATGACATACACATTACAGTTGCTATTGTGTTGCCTTTGAAAGCAAAGCACGTACACAATGCAGTTGCTGTTGGGCGCCCTTGTAAAACAGAGTACCTGCACATTAGCCTACAGTTGTTGTTGGGACCCTTTGAAAGTAGAGTAGCCTAATTACATACTGCAGTTGCTCCTTGGGGGCCCCTTTAAAGGCAGAGTAGCCTACTGAATTGTGATGTGGTTCGGAAAATATTATATGAGCTGATAATAAATTTTTCACCAAAAATGAGGAATATTTACGCACGAAATACCTTGAGGGGGTCCCTGAAAAGGGGGGCCCGAGGCAAGTGCCTCGCTTGCCTTCCCTTAAACACACCACTGTATACCCTGATAATGATCTTAGATGGGAATATGAAACCGATTGAACACGTTCTGCTTTATCCGATATGCGTAGGCTATTTTCTCACCTGATGTGCGCATGTAAACACTGTAATGTAAAGTTATTTTTGTATTATTGAACACATTGAAGTTGCTGATGAATTTATCACTTCAAAATCGCAGATTTAACGCGATTTTTCATAATTAAACATAGACACCCAGGTCGACTAAAAAACAGTTGGGTGTTACCCAACAGCTATGATGTGTTACATTGCCAGGAAAACCATTAACAGATGATAATAAGGTAGATAGTTTTATTGAAAATCATTGTGGTTTCACACGATAATCTACTGTAAGGCTCGTACACGCGTGCTGAAGCTCCGCTGTTTCTACCTGGCAGCCAGGCAACACGAGCGGTCCAATTTTATCGCTAACGCGCTCGCGCCTGCGAGTACTAAGCTGAGAAAAAGGCTTATTCTTCGTCAGCACCTGCCCTGCGATCGCATTTGATTCCTTGGTCAGTTGCGGTAATGCATCACGGTAAACGCATAGCGAAGCAAGTTGCGATGGAAGGAGAGTTTATACTTTCCAGTGTCATCTTCGGCCGCGTGAAAGAAAAGTCGTTGCTGAAACACTTTCATTCAGTACTGAGGTGTAAGTTTCCACAGGAGAGCTCAACGTATGGATAGCAGAGCTTGATCACAATGCTCATTGTGTTTTGTACATTAGAACGGCGATTTTTCAGTGGAGAATGGCTTAGGTAATGTATTATAAGGCGACTTGTTCAAGTTTTATGCTACAATTTCCACATGTCTTACAGAGTTACTTTTGATAACTCCTCGATCAGCTGTACTGTCGTCACCAATAAAGAATATAGAAAAAATGAAAATGAAAGACAATGAACAATTTACAACGAACACAAAGGCAAGTTTCGTAATAATTATTACAAGTCTTTTTATAGTGGCTTGCTGATATTGATGGTCGATTTTTTATCAGCGAAACTTCGGAAAATGCCAATACAAACTGAATAGTTGTAACTGCAAATCTTCATTTTTATAGATTTAAAAATTTTAAGTATACACTTCCTGCTTTTCGATTGAAAATAGTCGGTGTAATGCTGTAAAGTTGACCTTTGGATCAGTTGAACATAATGTTCGTATTTCTTTTTGCTGGTTTTCTGTAGTACCGTTTTTCTAAACATTAGTTGCATTCAAAATATAAATCTTGGTTCTAAAGCATACGTAAGACTTTCTGTCGATAAGCATCGATCATTCGAACGCAACAGACTTCTACGATCAGCCAAGCGCTATTTCATAATTTTTGGAAGGTTTTCCAATACTTGCGCTTTGTTTATTGAATGAAAAGTTATTTGGATAGTTAGTAAATTACAAACAAGGCATGGCATCGCAGCTCCACTGAAGGAAATTTTTTTGGCAGAAATTTAAGATCGCGGTTATCAAATCCATTTTCTATCGCTACCATGAAAACGTTTGCCCATTGCAAAGTCTAGCATAACAAATGGTTATTGGTCAATTCATACCCCCTGAAAAGACACTATTCCAGTTTTGCGTGATCGAAAAATGGTAAAGCCAGCATTTCACGGTTTTGTTGGCTGTTGTAAAAAAGAGTTGTCTCCAAATTTGTCGAAAAAATGTCGTTGAAATTTTTTATTTTATTTTCCTTATCATTTGAACGGCGTTTAGACATGTAACGATGACATTCCAATACATTATTGCAGTGAAATACAAGAGAGGTTTATCGCAGCCGCAGTCCGTTATTATGCTTAAGTACGATCACCAGTGTTACCACTATTCCGCTTTGTTTTCCGGTCGGTAGGCAATAAACAATATTGGAGAACTATAGAGCTCTCCACAGTTGCCACGTAAGATAGTGATTTTCTCAGTTTTAACTGGTGATGGCTGGTTTGATGCATATGCCCCCCAATATTGCTGAATGCAATTCCAGAGTACCATTTCATGTTTCCAACGAACAATTTTCACCAAGACCAGTTGTGCCAACTCTGGTCGAAGCTTACGTTCCAACAAAACCATACGACATAGACATTTTTGGCAACGCTGGCTCTTTCTGCCATTCTAATTTGTCTGCTATGGCCGGCAGTTCAGAAGATTCGTCTGCAGCGAGTTCGGTTTGCTACAACCCTGCCATGTTTTGCCCACCCGGATATGTTAACGCAAGCCCAATCAACCCGTCAGATTACGCAGGAACCACAAGTTCGTGGACAAATCTCTTCGGTGCTGGTCACTTCGGCCAAGGAAACCAGTACTCAAACCACTTTTCGTATGGGTTTCCCTCCATGCACCATGCCGCAGGACTGGCTGCTGCCGGAATGACTGATCTTGTCTCGCATCGCCCTTCAACTTGTGTGGAACTGCCGCAAAAACTGCCTTCCCACCATTCATCTTCCTCTTCCCGCGCTCGCATGAAGGCAACCAACGAAGACAAAACTATTAACAAGAAGGTAAACTGCTTGTGTGATCTGTTTGGACATCAAGTTTCTGCAACGGTGCTATCTTTGGATAGCCGTAACCTATTCTTTTTGAAATATTATATAAGTCATTATGCTACTTGTGTAAACTCACTAAATTTTTTCTCAGTCAGAATATTAATTTTTTTAATTAACTGAATGATGCTCGATAAAAAATAGTCGATGTTGTCCACCTCTAAATTGGGAGATTGATACAGCAACGTTGAAAAACTCACTGTAACGCTTACTGAGTAAGAGGGTTAAGCTCAACTTTCCCAGCAAAATGCATGCCAGGTATTACGGTGCCAGTAATTGTTGTCAAACAAATTATTCAAAAAAATTTATGTAATTACCAGCCTGCTAAGGAGTGTTACAAAAAATAAATTTGTCTCAAAAAGTTGTGGAAGCGTGTTGTTTTTTCCTCTTCGAATACTTGTTTGTAATATTGTCGGCTGAAGCTGGTTGCGTCAGCACCCGTTTAACGCCAGTGGCTGTGTTATGCAACTTTATAATCAAGCGGTCAACATGTTTTTGCAACTTTGAGGTAAAATTTTGTAAAATGATTCGTGAAAACAGAACTTCGAAGAAACTCAGTCCCTATTGTGCAATCCTCTAGCTTAGGCGAGGCAGGTGCGTTAGGTTAGAATATGACGACGTGAAGCGCATGTTTTGCAGACAGCAAACACAAGCACAGGACGGTGCAGAGTTATTGTATTAAGTATTGCTTTGCGTTTTTCAGCTCGACAGACATTTTCGCTAAGCTAAAATGGAATCCTGAAAATATAACGGATAAAACGTGAAACCTAATAGAAAGGTTTTGGAGGTTATCGAATACTAAACTCCGTACTTTCAAAGCAAATGTAGTTTTATGCAAAGAATTTGGAGTAAGGGTTATGAAATATCTAGAGGGGACAACCTGGAAATCTCTCCGAACTTTACACATTTTTGAAAAGTGTTTTATCATTTGAAAAGCGTTTTGAAAAACATGCAGAAATTATTTATCAGCAATGTTGCACGCAGTCAGAAGTTGCAAAAATTTAATACGATGCAAGCTTCGTAAGTGGTTAAAAAGAAATCGCTACAGCTAATAACCTGTTTGGTTTCTTGTTCGGTAACAGCAAAAGAACTTTGGTTGAATGTTCTTTGCTTAAAATTTGAGATTTTTCAGTTCAAATGTTTCAAACCAGCATTTTCAACACTTTCCATGGCTTTTTATTCTTGTCTGCTTCGTACTTGAATGTAAAGTCTCAGTTATTCCTGAACCGTAAAGTTTACGCCACTTTTTAAGTTTTTATTTCAGAAGATTTAAACTGGCACTCATGTTTGCAGGGTTTTCCAATAATAATTGCCAATTACACTGGGCACGATTGTTTGTATGATATTTCTCATTTTTTTGAGCACAGATTCCTTTAGACAGTTTGTTATACACAGCGAGGCCGACAAAGTTTCTCAAGTTTCACAAGTTACTCGAGTCATGCTATAAGCATTCAGTGTCACTTAGTTTCCAACGAACTGAAACGACGGCATGTTTCCGCTCTGCGACGTAATTATTGTATTAATCACGTAACTTGACTTGTATTGCTTCAATCTCCCTCCATTAAAATCCCTTTTCTCCATTTAAAAAAATTAGCTGTTCACTCCTTGCAAAGCATGACGAGTTTAAAATGACAGTACTAACAAAATGTTTCACTCGGGCTTCGCGCGCTCCGTGTATAGCAAAATTTTACAAAGTTAATAAGCTGCGTTTCTTTCTTCAGCCAGTAAAGCTTGCCACTCACAAGCTGCCAAAGTTAACGCTAAATTTGGTGACAGGTTAACTTCAGCTGCAGCTGCACGAGGCTTGCGTGTATGTGTGGACAACAGCTAACAGCCTTTCACAAAAATAAAATCTAATACTGAAGGGATCCTGATTAGTCGTTCTTATCATGAGGAATTTCAGCACTTTCGGTGTTCGTCTACAGAAGCTGAGCTTGTTCTACCGAAACCGTTTTGCAGTGAACTTAGCATAGTCAATTCTACACAGTGTTTGCTTTGAGATTTTTCAGGTTTTTTCATTCACAACTATTTTTGTCATTTCTCATACGACTGTACTTCTTATCATTGCCAGACAAATAGCCCTTCATAGTAAAGAAACTTTTGTCATTAAACTCCACTGGCAATTGAAATTGCATTTTAGATCGAGGTAAAGGCTTAAGTAAAATTGCACACGGTCATTGCAAAAAATATATCAACCACTACCTCAGTCGAAAACATTTAAAAGCGCGGATGCAAGATACAGTCATCCTCAATGTAGACCAACGCATGCTAACGCATGGAATTATCTCATTTACAATACTTTTGATTTCAATGTGCTCAGACCAGGAAAAAAAGAAATGCATCCACTACTTCCAAATTTTCGCGAAGTCAACGAGATACTGATCGCCAACAAATTTTAACTATGGAATTTTCAACCCTGACCTTAAAATTTATATCGGATTTTCAGTTAGGCTTTAAGCAGTTACTTATGTGTGCGAAAGTTGCAGTGCATAAATGTCAATCTTTTACTACCAAGTAACAGCTTATGCATTAAACAAATGAAGCAAACTTCGCAAGTGGTTAAACGGCAAAAGATCGAAACTAAGAACCGAAACTTATCTATATGCAAGTTAATGCAGCCTCCAAGACAACGACCAGTCTGCAACGGCAAGTGTTTCCTTGTACAGTTTAGTGCGCGACACTGCCCGACAATCACCACAAAGTATACCATGAGCAATGCCGCACGGCTGGAACTTATTTCTGCGAAGGAAGTTGTTGTCACGTGTCAAACTCGTCATGTACCAAAGGTGCTTGTGGGGTTCACCACAACCGCCATTTTGTACAAGAGACGATTTTTGCATAACATTTATGTTCATGTTTTACAAGTCGCTTCGTGTTAAAGAATGACCTTGTTGCAGGACGAGCGGAGAATCCGGCGGCCGATGAATGCTTTTATGTGCTGGGCAAAAACAGAGCGCAAGCGGATGGCCGAACTTTACCCCGATCATCACAACGCGGAGCTGAGCAAAATGCTCGGTAAGGAAATTTCTGAATATCTTGTATTTGAACTTTCTTCTCTTCCTGCAGTTTAAGCATGTGCCTCTTGCCGTAACAAACAAATACAAGTAGCGTGACAAGGGTATAGCTCGTCAGACAGCATCGGTGTGAGCGCGGTCGCTATCAAGAACATTTACCGCAGCAGGTAATGGAACAGTCAGCATTTTGTTTATCACTGGATCCAGCTAGATGGAACGGAAACTCGCGGTCGTGTGCTGACGGGCGAACTGTTAGTCATCCCGGGCCAGGGATGCGAGCCTTCGCCGCGTCCAATGCCGCGTTTAAAAAAAAGATATTTTGCGGTTTTTTACGTTTTTCTTATACTCGAATTCTTTGCAGCGCGCCTGTCGCAACGATATTGCAGCGCCATGTCCTGCAAGTTATGCCGTTTGGCATAAAAACTGTTCGGGAGATCGTCATGACTGGAGTGTTTGACTAAAGTACTTAGAACAGAAGTTTAATTTTTCAAGCTTAACCACAAAAATGCTTTTAGAAATTTTAGGGCTGCAGCCACAACACTCTTTAGCCTTTAAATTTTATTCTATAAAAAATGGGTAGGCACTCTTTGAAATTACATTCATTGGAGACTTGCAAAAATCTTTTATGCTCTTTTCAAAAAAGTTTAAAAATTGATGTAGCCACGATTTTACTTGAGATAACCAACCGCAAATCTATTTAGCTTCAATTTTGTGGGCATGGGACGATGATGCGACAACAATGATTATAATTGCGCAGGAAACAACCGTTGCCTCAACAATGCAGTAAAGGAAGGCATCAAACATGCTATGTGCACCCAAGCTCAAATTACAGTTTGATTTTAACGCGCAGCGCAATCTGTGTTTAGCTGCGAGCAGTTGATATCATTGACGATTCTTTTCAGATAGCGAGTAACAAACCCGTGTGGTTAATAGCACACTGCAAGACCTTTCTCAAACAAAAGTATGCAACCGTCATAGCACGTGAGAATGACTTGGATGGGTCACGGATTACTATAAAGTGATAGGCCAGAGTCAAAAACACACATTTCTTGGCATCTCCGGTTACGGGGAAGGCGGGCATCATCAACTACGGAAAAAGCAAATATTTAGGTACATAAAAAATTAACCCAAACCTGCAATTTACGACGTATCAACAAAAATGCTTCGGGTGGGTAAAATTCTTTTATATTCGTGATCATGTTCGTGATAATGGCATTACTCAAAAAACTAAATGTAAGATATTGCTAAGATATTACTGACAGCAAGATATTACTACACGTTGCCGAACATGCTGTGCAAGCATGCTGATCCTATACCGATTACTTGAAAGTAAAACGTGGAATAGGCCTATACCAAAGAAATTGGTAGCAATATGAGAGCAATAGGTTAAGAGATGGTATTTCTTATCTGCAGGCATGTTTCTCTGCAAATTGAATGTTGTTGGTGTGGGGTAGCGTCGTTCGCTACGCCTTAACTACTTTAAAAACCATTGCAAAAACTAAGGAGATTCGATAACAAACTCTGTTTAGAACAGTGCAGTTAATATAACCATCAGTTACACAACGTCATATTAATCCTATTCGGTTTAATTTCTTTTTAAAAGAAATTTCACTTCTTCGAGGGCTTGGTTTTGCAGCATCAGTCGGTATTTCTCCCGAAATCCAACCGACGTGAGTCGTGAAATGACTTCCTGTGCCCATCACAACTAAACCTTTTTTCCCTTAAAAATCATAAGAAAAAATGATTTAAAAATAATTGTCAGTGAACCTGGCATTTTTCTATTGGATGGACGTACGGACTGTCTTTTAACTGCACAGCAACGCTGAAGGATTTGCTTTTCTGACTGACTTATAAATTCATCGCTTATCAGTCATCTTGCTCGTGACTGTACGAACTGCGTTTCATTATATCCAAACAGAAGCGTAACCAAATGGCAGGTGCAAAGCTAGTCGATGGCGATGAACTTTGTGTTTTCATTTTCAGGAAGGAGACAGTGTAAGGGCCTGAACCGCACTCAGGGCGCCAATTTGCTTCGTGAATCCGAACCTGTCAGTTTCAAACAGCTTAAAATCGTTTTGATACTATATTCTATCATGCCTTGTTGGACGTTGCTTAAAGGTGTGATGCGGTGTTCATAGACATAAAGGGAAATTCTTTTAAGAAGAATGGAAATCATTTGTCCATAACATTTGTCACTGCCCCAATTTCTGACGTTCACTGCGACTACGGTTTTTCGTGTAAAAAGGATTTTTATTGTGTGAATTTGACGGAGAGTATCGAAAATCATTCAGTAACGGAGGTCGCTCATTTTTTCTACTTAGAGTATGACTTAAATAACGTCAGCACCTCACGGAGTCCGAAGTATCACCTCCATTAAATCAAAATTTACATAATTTTCGCTACCATGTATGCCTTAAGTTTTTATCGTTTGTTCTGAAAAACGTGTCTTTGCCATGAAACATGGAGTTGCCGTTCCCCATACCTATGTTTCAAACTCATATGATGATGGTCCGTCCTAAAAACACCAACCAGGGTAGGCAACGTACTGCTAGTGCAACTGCAGGGTTTCGTGCTTGCGGGGCTGAGAAAACTTTCTGGGCTACGAGGGCAACAAAATAATTACCAGAATAGCGTTTTGTTCAATGTTTTTTGTTTTAGTGTTCAGCAAAAAGTTTGTTTAGCACTTGCTTTTCATGTGTTTTCTGAGCTAAATAATACGTATTTATCATGCAGAAATCCGCAACCGTACGGAGTTGCGGATTTCTGCATGGTAAATACGTATATTTAGTGATTTGCTGTACTAGGCGACTATGTCATCAAAAATTACCCACTCAAAGTGCCTCACAGTAGGTAAAGAATTTGCAATCACTCAAAGAAAATGCGATTTGGCGAACATAATGCAATACTCCGGTAAACTGCGCGCAGAATGTGGCTCTTTGTCATCAGACGTCAAGTGACGACTTAATGTGATGATCATTGCCGTCGGAAGGGGGGCAGGGGGGGAAAGGCCCCTCTCTATTTTGAAAATTTTAACAAAAAAGGTTGTTTTCTTATTTTTGAGTGGTAAAAACAAATTTCATCACTTTTGGCCCCTCCTAGAAAAATTTTGGAAAAATCCCTTAGAACCACCCCTTGGAAAAAATACTTCCGACGCCCATGGGGATGATGTGATACGAACAAAGGTGTGCTATTGCAGATTTTCTGTAGCCAAAACATACAAAATTCAGGGGCAAAACTTTTTGCTCAAATTTGTGCATCATTGCATGATAGGCTATTAATCAAATGTATGTGGCAAAAATTAGTAGTTGCCTGTGTTTGTCCAAATTTTGTAATTTCCTGCGAAGAAAGACAGAAAAAAGTTGCACCGTATTTAATCGATTGTTAGCCGCCCTTGAATGTAAGCCGCACGAAATGGTGTTAAAAAATTAATGTAAGCCACCCTTGATTGTAAGCCGCGCATGGACATGGGTTACCTAAGCCTCTGAGTTACTTTCGCGTACTAGCACATTTCACGTTTATTTGTAACCCTGGTAAAGATGTATCACCACTACAACTGCTTTCTGTTCATAATATCTCCTGTGACGGATCTGCATGTGATGCTGAAGGGAATAGAATGTGAAAAGTGAGTTTGGTTGAAAAAAACGTAGCCAAGGAAAGACTAAGCGTCATCTATGCCTCTCAATAAGGTAAAGAAATATAAAATGTAAGCCACCCTCGATTATTATAGGCCGCACGAAATGATGAAAAGAAAAACTTTTAGCCGCGCCTGACAATCGAACAAATACGATATTTATCTCATATACGCTTTGGCTGATAAAACAGCTTGCTTGTTATCTTCTTTTGATTTATACGCATTTTAGATTGCTTGTGTTATTGTAAATTATTTCATTTTTAGTTTTACTCCTATAGTCAACCATTCTGTTGGGATGACAATACATCCACAAAATGTGGAATTACAAATTGATAAGTTTGTTTCATCTGACGCTAAACGGCTTATGTTGCTTTTGAGTTAGAGAAGAACGTAATCAGCAAGAATTAAAGACAGTGGTGTAGTGCCATAATTTGAAGTGCGGGATGGACTGTTACTCAAAATACAAGTTTTGTTATAAGTCAAGACATCTGACAATTTTTCGTTGGGAATTTACTAAACTGACTAAACTAACATGTTGGTGCTACCAGGGGAGTGCCGTTCCCTCTTGAAAAAATTGGGGGAAGGCATTACTCTGCGTTTCCTAAGCTGCACTCAGATATGTCTAATAAATTTGTCCGGTAAATCACTTGAACGAGTTATAAGAATAAATCACTTGAAGTTGCATCACTTGAAGAGTTATAAGAAAGTGCGCTACAGCATTTACTCTTGCAACATGAACACAAGTTTTGAGCTTGGTTATTTCAAGAATATTTATAGAAACTGGAAAAAACGTCACGTAAAAAGTTGGGAGACCTTACAGACCCATGTTGATCGCGCTATTTTTTAGAAACTGAGTGCTTGAGTGTTGCCAAATATTTTTCAATATTTACAGTCTAGTAGTTTCATGCATATATTTAAGCGCAACAATAAATACTGGATATCGGTGCACAGGACCGACAAAATCATTCAGATTACCCGGTATTCGAAGATTACTCTTTCGTCTTTTGCGGATAGCGAAGCTAAAATCTCAAGTGATGTGGTTTCGTTGATAAACATGGTCCATGTTACGCAGTGCCATTGCCTTACCACATGCCGGCAGTATAAAATGATTAGGCCTAAGCGATTTTGCAAAGCTATTGATGTAATTTTTGTGAACTGACAACATCAAGAAAATCAGGATGAAAAAATGGTCAGACAAAAACTCTGAAACCAAAACTGTCTGCTCAAGATTTAGCTAAAAAAATAACGCCTCATTAAAAATGTTTTCTAAAATATTTGCTAGGTCTTAATCTTTTAAATAATGGCATTTGTCTGCCTAAAGTTAGCTATTGTCTTTATAGTTTTGTAGTACAAGTGAGCCCAGCCAAACCGCAGCAAGCTGACCTCAAGTAAAAGCTACTTTTCAGGCCGTCATACATCTTCAGCTTTTTAAAAGAAAAGTTTCTGTTAAGCAGAATTTTGACGAAATATCAATATAAGCAATGACATCACAGAGAACGTTAGTTAAACGGCGCAGCAAGGTCATAAGATAACAAGCCTCGTCAGAAAACATTGCATTTGCTTTTACATACAAACAAGGCCAATGAAATTAGTATCAAGAGCGGCTGGCAACAGTGGCATAGCTAGAGTGTCGGCTGCCCGGGGCGGCCCTTGAGTTTGGCGCCCCCGAAGCCCATAAAAATACGTATTGCACAGTGGCTGGCTCTTAAAGCTTTGCAATATTAACCAGTTCAGCTG
>Ga0210059_1002083_pt1 | contig 31037 bp, 18 predicted proteins | sample Ectturendosymbi2_FD_188042 | JGI IMG/M metagenome (GOLD analysis project Ga0210059, IMG submission 188042) | Ecteinascidia turbinata endosymbiont from Florida, USA - Sample 2 (SPAdes) (version 2) | ecosystem: Host-associated > Tunicates > Ascidians > Unclassified | place: Key West, Florida...
TTTTCCTTTTTTACAGCGCTTTTCTCCTGAATAACCAATAAGAACCTGCAGCAAGATCACTGCAGTTCTATTGCTATGCACAGAAGATGATAACAGTTGTTATCGAAACGTTTGCAAGATGTCAGTTGTATCGTTTGCTTTGGCCGTAGTATTTATTATGAGATTATCATTGAAACTTAAGGTCAAGGGCTCATTTCTCACAGCAAAGCGCGCCAAATTTGGTTGTGCACCGTCTGCACCTAATTTCCGTCAAAGAGCTGGATTGTGAGTTTTCACTGGTTTATCAAAACATTTTTGCAATGAAGAAGTTGGCGGATAACGTTTCGACCACCAAGGCCCGTCCACAGCAAAGAATACTTTAAACAGCTGAACTACGTTACAGACAGAGGGATTGATTCACCAGTGGTTTAGCGCCAAACTCAGAAATTGGGAACTACAGTATCTGCTGCTTTTAAGACAAGCCGTGTTACAATCAAGATAGTTGAGAATACAAAAGTGGGGGAACTACCCTGGATGCACATGGATGTGACCCACAGGGTGACCTCTGCTGTATAAGTTCAATTTGTGGCGACCGTGCGTATCTCAGATAACTTTTCTGCACTGATGATCGAAGAGAAAAGCAGATACAACATCACTTCATAGGAACAAAAACGGTCTAGCCAATATTTTCACTGCATGTTTGTAACGTAAGACTTACCATTACTGCAGGAATAGACCATACTCCATTCGTAATGTTGCTGTTGCATCGGCAACATGGAAAAATTGTTGGAGTTGGTTAGCTTAGTAAAGAAAAATATATTGAAAAGGTTCAGAGCGTTTGATGAGGAAGCGTCAAATTGTGATTTTCACAACAACATGCAGTGACGTGATGATTCTGACAGGCTGTAACAAGACAGTGTACGTAAGCATGTCAAATATGTTGGTCATGCTAACCAAGACAATGGGCAGCGCGTGACTTTGCTCACAACACTTTTCCTGAGCTTACTGAAGTGAAAAGAACAAGCCGATACTTCTGTAGCTGCTGTCAAAAAACTCTCCATAGGATGCAGGATAGTGTCTTTCCGAACGAATCTGGAGAAGGTACAGTTCTGGCAAAAAGTTTGCTTCTCTAATTTCCTCAACATCTGTCGTCCTCTGCAAATACTGCAATCTCCTTTTGTATCTTTGTACAAAAATGTTGTTTAACGCAATAGTGAAAAACATATTACACCTGGAGGAATTCCACCAATGAATTGTCAGCAGTGAAGTCTCCAGACTTGTTCTCGGTATCGAGAAGCGTCGTGAGATTGTTTTGATGAGTATCGGTATCGAAAGACGCCGACATGGAGAGTGGATGAAGAGAAAATAATTGTAGATACTGTTGTACTTTAGGCTGCAGATTTATCTACTTAGCTCAACCATTGAGTCGCTGTGAGATTGCGAAAAACGTGTTGGTGAGGTTGAGCCGTTTGTTGGGGATTTCAGAGCACTAGTATTGAATGACAGGCTCCTATTGTAAAATTAGTGAAATATTTATTCAAAGCAAGACCCATTAAGCTGGCCCAGGGTCAAGATGTTCGTTTCGAGGGCAAGCAAACCAACTGTCCAGCCCAAACGTGTGTGGCTGACATACTGCACTCTTTGTATTGACTTTCAAAATATCATTGTGCTGCATAGAGAATTGTTTCTGTCTTAAATTTCTTTGTATTCCTTGTAGCAATCAATTGGAATACAGCAAAGCTTGCGGTCGTTATGACGGAAGATGTATAGGAAGTACAATATACTGCGAAAATGGATTCACTTTTTCTTTCACAATAAAGGTAGTTCTGTAGATAGTATGCAAGAAACTGTGATGCTTCGTTTCAACCTCAGTGTAGTTCAAAAATGTTTTCTGTTTCTGTCAAAATATATTTTCTTTAGACTGTTTATCAACTGTAGCGAATATTCCCTTTCTTCGTTCTATCAAGCACAAAAACAGAAATGTCTTCTTTGTGAAACTGAAAACAACGATTATAAACCTGCTTTTTGTAAATCTAACCAAGTAGCAAACAGAAGCTCAATGTCACAGGTTCAACTGCAACGGTTTTGAGGTTTTACCTAATCGTAATGACGCAAAAATTCCGAAGCTATGGTTGCTGTTTAGAATCGAAACAGTTTGTCCCATAAATTTCAAAGATTACAGCAGTAGCAAATGATCCGGTCCAATAAAAATGTTGGCCCAAAGTAGAAAAAACGTGTATTTGCAAGTATGTACGAGGAAAGGTTTTAGAATTCTGTAGCTTCACAGATTTGTACGATGTGGTATAAGTAGAACTCATTTGCGTACATGTAAATTCTTATCTTAGTTTAACTAACTCACTGATAATAGTTTTGGAAAGGCTTGGAACGTATGTTTTTAATAACCGTGTTTCTCTGCAATTCCTTAAATTCTCTGCAATTACTTAGTTATTTTACAAAATAAGCCTACAATTTTTGACAAACGCTGGACTTGTTTTTTTCCTCTTTGCACGTTACAGTGATTCAGCCTGTTAGATCCTTATCACACGTTGGAAAAGTGTCCGCCGACTGTTTGCTGTAGGCATCGGTTATTATGCTGAAGGTCATCAAATTATACTTAATAACGCAGTTTTTGACCTTCAAGTGCAAGCTTCTGTTTTATCTCCAAACGATGCAGCAAGCTGCTAAAACCTCTTCCTTTTTCCAAAACAGTTTAAACATATTGCTGCTTAAGTCTTTCCAGGTTCTCGTCACCAGGTTCCTCCCTTTGCATGTTGCATGATTCGTCACCAAACCGTGACATACGCCTCAACTTTACGACGCGCACATAGTTTTAATTTAAACCGCAACGCAATTTCTGATTCACATACAAATTGATTTCCAACATCCCGTTTCATGGTCTGGTTTAAGTTCTTCAGATCGGTTGAAGCGCAAAAAGCTCTTAAAATGAAAAATACTGTTTTCCTAAAAATTTCTTGTTTCAGCTGAACATGCGCAGAGATGCATATGCTCATGTAATGGTTACAAGTCCACTGGACAAGTATGGAATTGATCTGATTGCATCGCACTGTGTTAAATAAATGACATTTTGGCTCCTCATCCACCGCGTTAGACAGAATGTTGCTCGCCCATTGGCTACGCGAAGTGACAGGGCCCGTGGCAAAGTTCTTTGAAATAGCGCGAACGGAACGGGCCAGTTGTGTTCATGCAACCTCGTATTGCATGACTCTAACCTCGTAACATGCGACGAATGCGTATTATGCTCAGATATCAAGATGAAAACACAGACGTTTTTGTTGTTGCACGCGTTAAATATGACAAACTGGCAAAAATCGCGAAGGTGCTGCAGGTTTAAAAATGTTCACTCTTGATCATAGTGAGTAATGCATGCAGCAACGCTAGCGCGAATGTTAAAAGTCTACACACGATGCTGGGTTTTCACAGCTCCTCACATTCTTGTCAGTCAATTTTAATTGTAACTAACAATTTCCCAGCTTTGCATTCAAGCCGAATGAAGCACATATGAGTAGATCTTTGCGTTTCTCTTTACTTCATCTAAAAATCTTTGGACTGTTTTTGAAACCTCCTCCTTATAGCAAGCTGCCATACGGTCACATTTATAAAAACCCATAAACATGGCAGATTGCACAGGGTTGAGATTTCTGTAAAACTATCGTGCTATGCAGAGGGACCATAATAATTCTGCTGTTACAAACCGGAACGTTTCGCAATATATTTTGCCAAAATTTGAAGAAGTGCATCACGAATTACAACAAGCAGGATTGAACGCAAGCTGTAACGAAGTTCTTGTAAAATTTGCAAATTTTACCCTTAAAAAAAACTTCTCTCATTTTCACCGAAAACGAAATCTCACTGTAACCAGGAACAACTCCGGCTGTCGCAACCCTGATTTTTGTTACTTTTTGTCGGCCTGTTTTCCCGTGAGGAGCAAGAAACTGACCCGAATCGATGTCAAAATCAGAGACAAATGGCAACTCTGGTGTTATTGATACCGCATTGCTCCAGATCCTTACAAAGTAATAAGCAATAACACCGCAACGTTGCAGGTCGTCGAAAAATCTTCAGATACAGAAGCAATTTTTTTGCTGGCCAATCTACGAAGAGGTTCACCCGACGAGAATAACTACAAAATCAAAGAGAATAATGGTTTTCGAGTTGTTCTTCAGAACCGGGAGGGAAAGTTGACGGTTTGTTTCTTTCACACGATGACAGAGGACGCATCAGTCAAGACACTAGAGGGGCAAGTGAAGCTGAGAACGTTAACTCAGTTCTTACAGGTTTAATCTATATGCTAGAACAGCGTTTCCCAACCTGTCTCTGACCATGTACTTCTTTAGCATTTCGACAGATGAGCACCTACCCTTAAAATTTCTTAAGACAAAAAGGCTGAGTAAAATAAAAAAAACACTGAATTTTGAATATAACTTTAAAAATTTTTTAACTACAAAGGTAGACTCCGTTTATAGGTCTCAAAGTTAATATATTTAGCAAAAAGCATATAGTCATTTATGAAAATAATATTCACTGATACATTTCAACTATTTGGAAATAAATAATATACAAATTTATTTTTTCCTTTCATTGCTAACCTTAAATGTACCCCTTCAGATAAGCAAATGTACCCCAAGTTGGGAACCCCTCTGCTAGAATATCTACATAATTTGTGTGATCAGTAACAACTGCTTATTGTACAAACACTATATGTTAACCTTGTGTAAAAAGTGTATGCTTTATGGTTAACGATTTGCATTCATTCTCGGTCCATCGAGATTTAAGAACCTGTTGTTTGCATATCAATCGTTTACTTGATCGATAGAAGCCAGTGGCGTATCCAGGCGTTTTGGGGGACCAGTTTAGTAGGGTGGCGCCAAAAAAGGCATTCACTTTAAAATACCGTACGTTCTCTGGTGGCAACAGTTGTTGGGTATCGCACACATGTGGTCATCTCTTCTAGACCAGGAAAGTGGCTGCTTTTGCTGGTCAAACTATGGATCTTTCAGGGAATCACAGCCGTTCAAAAGCGTCTTATACAATAAATTCACAAAACTTTTGAAGCGGTTCAAAAAAGGTGGGTCCCCGTTTGCCACACGCTGCGCAGGAACTAGGAAACCTGTTGTTGTCCCAACTAGAGGTGGCACGGTTCAAGATTTTTCAGGCCCGGTCCACCCGTAGCCCACAACATCCGCCCGTGGACCGAGGGCATTTTTCTTTTTCAATTCAGCCTGCCGGCGGCCCGCTCAACAATTACCAATGTCTATTTTGGCTCCTGAGGCAAAATGTCTACTGGGGATATTTTGCCTTCAGTGGAACACGATTGGTTGAACTGTTCACGTGACAAGCACAATATGCAAAGTGACTTGCTTGAATTAGCTCCCCAATAAAAGATCTGGTTGGTTTGCAAGTTTCCGTCTTTCAGTTATATTCTAAGTGCTCAAAAACGAAAACTTTGGACAGAAAAGGTAGCCAATTATGCTTGGCTCAAATGGTAGTTTTCCCATTAGAAACAACTTTGCTGCTTTTTTGAAACCGCATATTCATAGTCATATGGGGTATTTCCAGCCCCAGGTATTTTGCCATGTGCTTCACGAGTCTATAATGAAGCAATAACATGCCATAAAACGTTGCATAACACGTTCCCTCCAAGAAGCCACTCAGCACCAAAATTGCGGTTCGACACATTCATGCAAGAAGTCATCATCACGTAACAGTAAACTGTGCCTGCAACTTGTGGGGCATGGTCATCTACACTGAAAGCCCATAACCGATACATAACACAGCTACCATTTCAAGCGAACCACGCAAAATTTGTATTTTCTTGAAACGCATAAGCTGTTGTTACGGTCATTGCTCACCGAACATGAATGTCACGTGAGAACTACCGTTGCAGGAGTCACCAACCGGGATGAGCCCAAAGCTACTAAGAGCAAATACCAGAACTGAGCTACAGCTGGTCTAGCATTCCTATGGGTGTTGAAAATTTTCTCAACACAGCAGCAGACAAGGTTGATGGTTCGATTCCCACCTTCGCTCTCCATCTTGAAAGCGGCAGCAGATTGACTGCTGCACCGTCTGTGGGTTCCTACGCAAATTGCATAAAAGGAGCAAAACCACGCCATTTTCAGTCACTGTTACTCTACACTTTTAGCAGTGATGCGGCCGAGTCATATTTGTCGCGAGGGCTAATGAAGGGCAAGCATTGAAATTGTTTCGACTCCAGTCAGAGTCGAGTCATGACTTGGTCGAGTCGCAAGAACGGTCGAGTCACTCCGAGTCATTGGTTTGCGAGATCGAGCGGTGAAAGATGCTATTAGAGCAACGATAGTAGCCTACAAGGCATAGCCCCAAAGCAAAACCGACTCTTCCTTGCATTCGTGGTAAACTGAGGCACGAAAGACCGCAGCCCTCATGGTGACAAAGCCCAAAATGCAATCTTGATAGAATTTTGTATATAAACCGCATTCCAATTACTGACAAACCATCTGGCGTCTTCGCGGAAAAATATCTCGCACTGCTAGATCCATTAAAGACGAAAGTGGCATCTTACACACCAATGGAGACATCCATGGTATATGGAGAGAATATTTAAAAGATATTTTAAAGCCATTCACTGTCACACGCCGGACACACGAGGTAGATTTGGGGGAGGAAAATGCCATCACTGCAGCCGACGTCTTCCTGGCTATCAAAAACTAAGGACTGGGAGATCTGCGATGAAATCTGAACCGAAACGCTCAAAGCATTGAATCGAGTTGTTTGCCTAACGTGTGTGTTGTCAGGTGGCCTAGTGTTCTGAAAGGGCACCGAAAGATTGGCAAACTAGGGTGATCATTCCCATACACAAGAGCGGAGAGAGGAGTGAGTGCATCAACTACCGGGACATATCTCTTTTTAGCCTCCCTGGAAAAGAGTATGCCAAGTGCCATGAGAAAAGATGGCGCGAGATAATTGAACCATAGCTGGATGACACCCAGTGCGGTTTTCGTCCCGACCGTAGCAGTATTGACCGGATTTTTACTCTCCAGAAAATTTCCGAGACATTTTGGGAGTAAGCCCAAGGACGTTCACATAAGTTTTGTCGACCTCGAGAAAGCATGCGACCGGGATCCTGGTGAAAAGCTTTGAGGAGTGTTGCCGGAGCATGGGGTTGACGGCCGCCTGTTGCTGGCCGTCAAATCATCCTATTCCCTTTTCGGAAGTTTGTGATCGTGTCGGCGGAGTTAAATCACAGCCGACAAGGGTGTGTGCCGTCAGTACTCCTTCATAGTCTACTCTATATGAAGTGGATAAACAGTCACAGTCGATTCGACGAGAGTGTAATTGTTTGGAGCTGCAGGATCAACCGTTTGCTTTTTGCAGACGATTTGGTATTGCTAGCATCGTTCTAAACAGGGCCTTTCACATGTACTCGATTGATTTTCTGCTGCGTGCGACTAACCCTAAATGAAAATTTGCACTGAAAAGAGCGAGGTACAATGTCTCTCTAGAAACCCAAGGCAATGCATGCTGCATTTAAGGGGAATTACACTGCAGTATAGGTGGAGGAGTTCAAGTAGACTGAAGACGGAAGAAGAAGATTGATACGTGTATTTGTGATGCGAACGAAGTTCTGCATGAGTTTTTTCGCTCAGTGGTGACAAAACGAGACCTTTCAAAGACCGCAAAGCCGTTTATTTTTGTATCGATCTTTGTTTCGATCCCCACCTTTGATCGTTAATCTTGGGTAATGACTGAAAAAGTGATATCCCAAGTCCTAACGGCAGAGATGGGATTTTTGCGAAGAGTTCACGGTGTGACACTTCGTGACAAAGTGCGCAGCTGTGAAATTCGCAGAGCCCTGAATGTTGAACTGCTTCTCCGAATCGAAAGATCTCAACGAAGATGATTCGACCACGTGACCAGAATGTCCAAGGAAAGATTGCTAAACCCACGCGAAAGCGGCCCAGAGGTCGTCCAACAACCAGGTGGAGCGATTACATCTCCGACCTTGATTTGCCCAGCCTTAGTGTGGAATTAGCGGAACCATCAGAGATGTATTTGAGTCTCGTAGGGCTGCTGTCCCGTGGCCCTCCCCCCAAAAAGCAGGCTTGAAAATGAATGAATGAAATATTTTTGATGCTCTTCGGTAGTGGTCCACTAGGCTTTTACCAGGATCGTAAATTGTGTAATTCAACAAAGTGTAAAACATTGTTTAGATAGACTTTGGAGAGTTATTGTGATCTCTGGGTTTACATCTACAGTATAGGCACTAAAAATGAGTGCATTTATGTCAAAAATGCGCCATTCAACTTAACTTGGCGCATTTGCCCTCAATGATCCGCCACTTATATGAGCTAATTAGAAATTGCTGCAGCGTTTCTACTGCAGCAGTTTATGTAGGTGCATGCTTCTTGTAAATAAATTTACTAGTGCCATTATGCTCCCGAGGGGCTGCAACCGATTTTAAAAAATTTGCCTGTCAGCTGGCGTTACTACTTGTTCTGTTCTACGATAAGACGTGGGTGAGTGCAATTCACGAACAGGTGCGTAACTGATTGTTACCGAGGCGCGTCTATCGTTGTTGCTTCAGTAACATCTAATAGTTGATCAGGTTGCCGCATTCGCTCTTGGGTCAGACGAACTTGGGTCAGACGAACTACTTTATAAACGTAAAGGTACCTCATGCAAGGGTGTAGTGGCAATTTTATGGGTTCCAGAGCTCTGCTAGCCATATTTGCTTTTATTTGTAGGAAACGACCCATCATTCACTGCAAGAGGTGGCGGGGCTCCGGTAGTACTACACCACTGATCCCATGTAACCGCAGAGTGCCGCACCCACCATGCAATTAAAACTTGAAGCGGCAGTTACCGCAATTTAAGACTGATTGTATTTCCTTAGACTTGAAAAACAAATAAGACAGAAGAACCTGTCTGGGCAACCTTTCCTAGGTCGTGTCGCTAATATGACGAAACCAATGCCCAGGAGACCTTTTCGGAGAAGGAATTCGACGCAGGCTTGCCGCAAGGCGGGTGCCTTAGGCAGAATTCATAAGTGGACATGGAGGCTGGAGAACAGATTTGTATCCGCAAAAATCTGATCAGAGCTTACTGCAAGACTTGCTTGCTACAGCTGATTGTTTGTAGTTCTCAAAAAAGTAACTTCAACGGCTCATGCACAAGTGGGTCAACAATTCTAACCAAAGCTTATTTTCATTTTGTTTAGTTTCGATATCGAAGTTCATGAGACAGTTACGTTCTGGTTTCAATACCATGCTGAAGGCAAGGTTATAGTTTGTGCTCGAAGCATGGAATCTTGCGTCGAGCGTTCGGTGCTGCCGAACGAGAACATGACAACGATTGCTTCTGCGATTGGCGACCTTTACTCGCTGTTTCGAATTGGACCAAACGTCATTGCTCAACACGACAATGAGGTCACGCACCAAGTGGACGAGTCAGTTGAGATATCGGATGTGTGGTTCATCGAAGAAGTCGTTGACATTGCTATTGCCGCAGGTGTTGCATTGTGCTGTGGTAGGATTGAATTGCATGGATTGCATTTTTCAAATATGATCTGCAACTTACTTTGATGACGCTGGTCAGCATGAGAGTGGTATTGATATTTTAGCAAAGTGCCAAATTTTCCTGATAGAGCCAAAAGTTTAAGTTTAAATTTGAGTCATGTAAATTAATCTTAAACCACAAAATTTTGGCCTACTGCTCAAAATAACTCAAACCGTAAAGCTGCAACAAAATGGAAAGCACACAGCACTCGGAAGAAAGTAAAGAAAATTTTAAATGTTGGAGTAGGCTGGAAATTAGTAACACGCTCTCTGAACTTCCAAAGAGTGTTAGAAACGATGTTTGGATATCCTTGCGTCGGTTTGATAGATGAAAGTTTTCAAAATATCTTGCTTCCAGTAAATGAAAACGTTTTGTTTCAGACGAAATGAATGTCAAGTCTTCGCCCATCTACTGGCACGTTGACAACGGATTGCTTCAAAATAACAATGGGCCTCTATCTTTCCAAGTGCGTTGTGTTTTACGGGTGGCCGTAGCTTGTTTCTATTATTTACTTTTAAAACGTCAGATTCACTACTCAAGAAAATCAACGAACAGGATTTTCTTTACATTAGATCGGCCATCGCTCCAATGGGAAAAATCATGCGGCGTGTTGCAACACTTAACAAATATGACCCAGAGGTCAACACCAGCCAAAGGCAGACCCATCCGGCACCGTTACATTCCATAAACAGCCGTCGCACATTTTACTCGATAATAGACAGGTTTTTCGGTTTAAGAGTTCGTGCTTCCGCTATTTAAATAAATGATTCCACTCGCCATAAACTAACCATTTGTCTGCAACAATTGCTATTTGTTGTTCATTACCTACTGAACTTCAACGATTAATGATTTGATTTTCACGCACAATCATTATCTTCGATGTTCATCAATTTATCTCGGCCTTTATCGGCCTGGAGATACCACGACTACTGATGCATGTTTTTGTCATTTACTTACCTGATTCAGTGACGGCAATGGACAGTTCTTATATTGTTTTCAGTGCTGTGCGTACGGTGGACGTAAATGCACCGGTGATGTTTTTTCAACAAAGTTACATATTGTTGCAGTTGACTGTATCGCCTTGAACTACTGAGGCAAGCACAAGAGAAAGATGGCAATTCGGGGCATTAAACAAACGGGAAAGCAACCAGCAGCAATAGAGGTCCCTTGACGAGTTCACCCTGCAATTATTAGGTTGCACTATCATTATATAGGGATAAGTGAATCACGATAACTCGCTTGTGGTGACTATCACGGTGACTTGTTACTTATGGGCACCATCTACCGGTGACCATTTATTTACATGTGGCACCATCTTCAGGCCGCCACATCAATTCCCTCTCCATTAGCTTGAAGTTCTATTACTTATCATTCACACTTTTACTCTTATTTCACAAGTTCGACCCTTACCCTTTGGTTCAAGACGATCTTCAACGGAGGGTGTTACTGAGAGGGGCTTATGGCCTTTCTTCCAGGTCCCTTATCGGGCGCCATTTGTTGCAGTTGACTGCATCACCTTGAACTGCTGAGGCAAACACGAGGAAGATGGCAATTCTGGACATTAAACTAACGGGAAAGCAACCAGCAGCAATAGAGCTCCTTCGACGAGTTCACTCTACTATCACTAGGTTGCACTATCATTACGATAATTCACTTGTGGTGACTATCACAGTGACTTGTTACTTATGGGCACCATCTAGCGGTGACCATTTATTTACATGTGGCACCATCTTCAGGCCGCCACAATATATTTCCTCTACTAGTGTAACCAGCTGAGTTTGTCGTGTGACTCCATTTGATAGCCTGTTTAGGGTGTTGTATCTAGTCATGCAAAATCGCTTGCTAGTAATTTCCTGAATTGGTCGATTTCAGCAGCCAGACAATCACCTTCAATTCGGATTCACGTTAGAACTTCTTGTGTTCCCAAATACGTTTCCTTTTTTGAGTTTCTTGATTTTTACAAGTCTTTTTTGTTTTTGAAAACGGCTGTATTTTGTGTAGATACAAGGAAACAATGCTAAGCTCAACACAACGAAAAGTGAAATACCAGTCAATCAAGCTATTGGCATTTGGAATCTGCTGGACGACTATGACGACACAATCGATCTTTGCAAACGGTACAGCTGGCTGGAGTTGGAGCCGAAAAGCGTCCCTTCGACACAATGCTTGGAAGATATTAGTACTTGCGACGGTGGCTTCACCCTCCAGTTCTGGATCAAAACAACTGAATGTGACGAAAAGGTTTGAAAATTTGTAAATTACATGCGTTTGAAGGAAACGACGATGCTTAAACGTATAAATCAAAGTAATGTCCTGGTTCAAGTTCAAGTATATGCAGTTGGACGTATAAAGTATCCCCAATCGCCCATTCAGTGTGCAATCATGAGGGGCGAGGGCCCTGTTTGCAGGAAGTCCAATATGAACTCCATGCAATTTATCTAAAAATTCTGATTTTTAAACACTTGTTTTCAACAGCAGAACAATTTTTTGATCGGAAATTTTGGTGGAGACCAAACCTTTTCGAATATTGCTGACGGAGCGTTTTTTTAGGTGTTCCCTTGTGTGTTCTGTTTACATCTGGCCTGGAAGATATATGGCGCATTACATAGTGGTTTTGATCAGTCTTCTAGTGCAAGAAAAAGTTTAGATTGTAGGTATCGTATTTGAGTTCCTTGCTAGCAAAATACCGGTGATACAGTGGTCAAGCAATCAGATATTGTTAAAACTTCAAACGAATAGTTAACATTTATGGTAACTTAGTCTTATTATAAATAATAATTTGCGTTATGAATTTCAAAATCTGAAGAAAACTTGAAAAATAATTGTTTCTTAACTACAGTTAAGCATCGTTGTGAACGCTGGATTTTGTGTTTTAATGAATAAAATCATCTTTCCACGCGAAGAGAATTCATTTTATGGAAATACTAGTTCGAAGTCACTTCTCGTGTTCGCAAAAGTATGTAGTGTTGTATTGGAACAAACGCATTAAAATTGAAGGGTTGTTCGCCGTGCTCTACCAATTGTTACCATTACACTGACGCGTAAGGCAGCACGCAACTTTTTCGAAAAGTGTTGCTGCCTTCCAGAAATTTATGGAATATTTCTACGCATGTCTATAGCTTTTCAGATAAAGCAAGACTGAAAGGGAGTTACATTTCTGATAATTTTGCTATCTGTTTGTGAAAAAGAACTGGTCGATCAATTTATTTACACAAATTGTTTAATGCGCCAATCTTATTTTGTTTTTCTCGACAGGTAGCTTTGGGTAACGAGTGCTATTTTATCTCAACTGGTTCCCAAGCAACACCGGTGTCTAAAGGCTTTAGCTTTTATCAGTCGGTAACCAATGGGTGGTATTATGTCTCAGTCGCTACAGCGAAGAAGCGCTGGAAACTTGCCATTGACGCTGATCTGCACAGTCGGTTTGTTCTAACCAGGATTTCATGGAACGAATTCAAAGGTGAGTTGAGGCGTTGCTTTGTCTGAGTTCTTGTTTGTGGTCTCGCAGATTGGATTTTTTCTTATCCGACACTCAAAGAATCTTCAGCTACCGTAGGTTTATTGTTGGAGGCGTCTGTATTTGGCAAGCTGTCAACGCTATCGAGTTACAGTGCACTTATTTATAGTTGGAGTTTGTAAAAAGAAGTTTAGCACAATCAAAATTTTGTTTCAGTAAGATGCTTTGTTTTAAAGTTACAAACAAACTAAAGATTGATATGTTTTACAACTCTGTTGTAATAATATTTTGGCGAGATATAGAGCAGCAGATGTCAGATAAACGTTTGATTTTTCTTATAAAAATCTGGTTTTACAACCGACAGCAAATCTGCTTGCTATTTTAAAAAATGTGAGGTTAGTGAAACCGAAAAGTCCTGCCTTAGAAACGAGAAAACAGGTGGGATCTTAACTACTGCTGGACTTTTTATAAAACCCAAGCAGAAGATCCCTGAACGTTTGGTCACTCGTGTTGCTCAAATTTCAAAGTCAGACTAAGAACTTTGAACCGGTTGTGGATTTGAGGCGAGCGAGGCAGTTGTCACGGGCCCTCCCTGTTTGGGCGCCCCACGAGGTGTTGCGCGCGTAAAGTTTCCTCATTTTCGGTAAAAACTCATTATCCACTCATATAAATACTCCAAAGCAGATCATACGTAACTACTCTGCTTTCAAAAGGGCCCCCAAGTACCACTGTAATGCGTAAGTACTCATCTTTCAAAGGGACACCCAACAGCAACTGTAATGTGTAAGTACTCTGCTTTCAAAGGGGCCCCCAATAGCAATGGTAATATTTAAGTGCTCCGTTTTCAAAGGGCCTCCAATAGCAAATGTGATGCGTAAAGTAACTTGCTTTCAAAGGCCCCAATAGTGACTGTAATATGAAAGAACTCCGCTTTCACAGGGGCCCCTAATAACAACTGGAATATGTAAGTAACTTGCTTTCTAAGGGACCCCAACAGCAACTGTAATGAGTAAGTACTCTGCTTTCAAAGGGCCCCAACAGCAACTGCATTGTGTATGATTACATCATCAGAGGGCCCCTTTTTCAGTCTTGCCTCGGGTCCCCCCAACCCTAAGTCCACCACTGCTTTGAGCTAACGAATGTGAGAAAGAAACATTTTTCATTTTTGCAGGTTTAAGTTTGTTCTTTGACGACCAGCCGATTATCAGAACTACCCTCTGGGAGCCAGTGCTTCAGATAGATGGGTATCAAAACACAAGAACCTTTGATCCTTTTCGGGCCTTCACGATAGGGAAGCGAAATGACCAACTTTCAGGTTTCAGTGCCTTCGAAATTGGCGAAATTTATTTCTGGGAAGGATTGGTGGAGGGATTTCCTTTCCAAAGCATAAGTACGAAAAGTATAATCGCACTGTGGCATTTAAATGAACTTTTTCTTGGTTATAGTAATTTCTTTTTTAATTGTAATTTAATTTCTTTAAGTAATTTAATTGAACTTTTTCTTGGTTATAGTAATTTCTGACGCTTCCTTATCCACTCTCACAATTTCTATTTCGCATATTATAAAAGAATATATTTTTCTAAAGCCTTTTCATACATTTCAATCCGAAGTTTTCTCCGTAAGGTGTGAAGCTTTCATTTGCCGGATCCATTTTTCAAAAGTTGAATTCCCTTTTATTTGATCATGATCATGATCATGAAATAAAAAAAAGAGTGAACCAGGAAATAGCGCTTGTTATGTGCAGTTTGCACAAACTGTAAAAAAAGAACAGTACATGTAAATAATGTCATTGATTTTAAACAATTATAAGAAAATGCGCAGAAAAAATCATAGCTAGTGACGGTGAGTTCAGAATAGCTTTTAGCAGGCTGGAAGCAAATTGCTCTAATTTATCAGAAATTTCCGGCATGATTCATTCAAGCGTTGTGGAAGGTTTTTTTGTTTGTGTTCTAATACGCCGCCTGAAACCAAACCTTCGAAATCCATCATGTCCACCGCTTCCCTGTTTGATAAAGCAAAAACTGTGGATTCGAAGGTCAACAATGTGCCTCTCAATGGACTCAAATCGGCGAGACCTGTTACCGATGGATTGATAAAGTTGTGAACTTTGAGGAGGCGACCGCCTTGTGCGCCGACTTGAATGCATCATTACCGCAGCCATCTTCTCTGTCAGCTTACCTTGAGCTTAACCGTTACACTGAAAGCTTTACGTCGACCTATTGGCTGGGATTGGAATTTGTCGGTCAAAACAGTTACCGCTGGATGTTTCAGGGAACACCCTTGTCCGAATGGGTAAGAGACACACGTTCGCACTGTAATAAGCATCCCGATTAAATTACTTTTGGATGGATGTCGTGCAAAACGTTCACAACTGGTTGCCACTTGTCAAATATTTCGAAACTGCTTTTTGGTTGTCAGTGACTTCATCTGACACACGAAATATGAAGTTTGGTCTGTTGAGGCTGATCCAAAACGAAAAACAATAATTTGCAAATTGCTGAGAGACTACTATAACAAGATGAAATGTGTTATGGCCTACAACTGTTCGTAGAACGAGGCCGTTTCCTGCATTATTTTCCTACAAAATCAACATAGAAAAGATGTTTCGATCTTACTTCCCTCGATATATGAACCGTATCACAGCGAGACTTGCGCTCATGTGCGTTACTGGAAAAAGTTTAGCAGCAGTTAAATTGCGCAAGTATTGCCACAAGCAAACTCAAGATGAATCAGAAGAAATTAAGCAAATACCAAAATCGCTTCCAGTGTAGTTAATGCATAAGAATAGTCATATCCCCAGCAAATAGTTTGACGTCATATGAAATACAACCTTATAGATTGTTATCTTTATTTCTGATTTTTGATATAACGCAAAAGAAGTTAGTGCTTCAAAACTTTAGGAGGCCTTGGCACTTGTGGATTTATTTGACTGAGCACAAGTAATTAACGAGAATAGCAGATCACACGCATCTAAACTGTTCAAAGTTGGTTCTATAACCAGTTGGGTTATGCTCAAGACTTGAAACTGTTCATGTTTACGTATTTTTTATATGTTTACGATTACGTATTTTTAATTAGATTAGCTTCAATCAAGGCTTTATCAAAGCAGGAAAATGTTTTCATGTGGTATTATCGCGCTTTTGAAGACAAGTCTTGACTAGTGTGAGTTCGTTATCTTAAAGGTAATAATAACAAGTCACAGACTACTGTAACATCGCGCACATAAAATCGTAGCAGGCGAAATGACGTGAAATAGCTTTTACACTAATGTAAACATTAGCCAGCCATTTAGCAGAAAAGCGACGTATAGTGAAACAAGTTTCAGAAACAAGACATTTCTTATTTAGGCATTTCAAGCATTTGGAGAGGAAGAAGCCGTTGCTATCCTGCAACCCAATGCCGCCAGATTTTATGCCAAGAAGCTTGTTACATGGCCCGAAGGAAATTGGCTGTGGAAACCTGGCAGCACTACCGACCAGGCAGGAGTGGTCTGTGCTGCGCCTTTGAGCCAAGGTATTCAGTTATGCTGGCCAATGAAAACAAGTAGAAAAAGTGTTTTTGCAGTTTGGACGTAAAAATATAGTGACAGTTTACTCCGAGTGTGTGAAGAAAATGTTATCATCGCCTATGTCCAGCAGTGAAGTGCAAGAACGTTTGTCTCGTAGTTGTTCTTTGTCATTCTATTCCAAAAAACTGTTTTTTCAATGCTAATTTAAAGTTTTTGTCAGATTGTGCTCAGGTTTTATTGAATGCTAAAAATAAAAATCAAAGGTGCGTAAGCACATAAAACGCACTTTTGAAAGATCATTTGTATTAGATCGTTTGCAAATAAAATACATTAAAATTCACAAAAATGTTAGTTGAAACTTATCAGTTCAAAACAGACTCTCCTACTTTCATTTACTGCAGAGAAACTTGCCAGCATGCCGGAAGTTCAACGCACGCTGAGCAAACAACGTTTTGAAATATAACCACATTATGGTCGTAACGTGTTTCACTTACAGATCGCAAACAGTTTTGCAAATTCAAACAGCTTTGACCTAGTCATAGCACACGTAGTTGAACCTTAGGAACAGTTTATCCGACTCTATACTGTGGATTTACATTTAAAACCTACAAAGCAAACGAGAGAATGAACCTAGAGTAAACTACTTTATTGTTTTCAAATTTCAATAACAGAGCTTCTCCGTTTCAGAAGAAAACTTGAACGAACAAAGTTTTTGTCAGCCATAAAAGCGCTTTCGAAAATAGTTTATAAATCGTGAAGAAACGTAACAAATATTTGATATCTGGGTGCGTTAACTTCCCGGATGTCGCAAATTTTTGCAAATTTATGCATGGGAGAGCGGCAGTGCATTTTATGTAAGAAAACTTCAACCCATTTTAAATTACATTTTAACGTACCGCAGTCTTACGTCTTATTATAGGAAAACTGTTTAGAGGTAAGAGCAAGTGAATTCATACTAGTGATTCGTGACGAATGTCGGACTCACGCCAGTAACTTTATTGGCGAATTCGGGCTCAATTTTCCACAACCGAAACTAAACTAGTACCTGATTTATCGTTGAAAAGGACAGAATTGCCAAATGTTTGGCATAAGAAACATATTTCTGTGCACGAATGCATTTTAGCTTTTCTCGGTTGCGTTAACGATCAGTTAATGTTCGCAAACGTTAACGCCTAGAGATTACGTCTGAACGTTAAACCTATAGGCAGCACCCCGAAATAAAATCCCGGTTCTAACAAATACGTGAAATCCACAGTTAATGTGTTTTCCTGATCCGTGCAACGTCTACGAATGTTTATTGTGATAAAGTTTGTTGTTTTTTTATACTACAGATCCATTTTTACATGGATGTTTTGAAATTGCAAATCAAGATCACTTTGACAAATTGATATTTGCTTCTTACAATATGAGTGAACTTCCTGCCCCGTCCACCGGAGCCCATGACATTCCCCAGAGTTGCAGAAGGTTGTGTTTCTCGTCGCATGGCTTGGATGTGGCAGGTGTCGTTGAGCGCCACTGCTACTGCTTTAATAAATCCGTTAAAATCGAGACCTTCTCGCCAATGTCAAACTCTCTAGCTTGTACAAATGGCATCGTCTTCGATACAAACACACCAATGCTTGCAGGCTATTCCGAGCTCACTTACTCAACTGGCTATAGCAGTTCAGTACCCTCATACTGCGCTCCCCTAGAAATCGGTGGGATGTACAAGTGTGGCGCTGAAAACAATGTTAGGCGCGCTGCTGCTATTTATTTTATGAATTGGAAACACTGGTCGCCGGTTTCTCAATCTCCGCTTTCGAAGTTGTCCGTCATTATAGAAAAAGACGTAGACGTCGACATACTAGATGTCATAACGATGAAGGTTGACTTTATAGAATGCTGTGAAAGCAAACCGTATGACGTTCGAGGTACAAGCTCCTGTAAGTGCTATGGACCTATACGACTGGCAATTGATTTAGGAGATGGCAGTGTTTATGAAGCGATGTTGTCCGTGGATGCCATGTCAACATTTGCTCTGGTTCACTTCTACGAGGATCCTGGTGTTTTCAAAATTAAAGCCGAAGCTGCCAACAGCCCATCTTCGCCTCCGGTCACGTGGTCTAGCAAAGTTACAGTCGAAGATCCAGTCGAGCCGATTATCCTTGGCAACATTTTGCAAGAAGCAACCAGCCCTAGAGCGCTTACCCCCATCAGAGCAATCGCTTTGTCCGGAAGCAAAATGCTCTGCACCTGGAACTACGGCGACGATTCCTTGGAAGATGAAATCTACGTAGATGAGCTTCCGATTCCTGTAACTTATCATCGATACCAGAGGAATGGCTTTTTTACGGTGACCTTAGTTTGCAGGAACCGAATGGGGGAGCGTACTCTGACGAATCTAGCAACAGTTCAAACTCCTGCTACTGGTTTGGTTGTCGTGAGGGAAGTGGTCGTAGAACTTGGAAAGAAATTTAGTTACGAGTGGTCAGTTACCGGCTCTCATGTGGACTGCATAGTATTCTTCGGCAATTTATCTCTACCAAACGGCAACGTGGTCACTGACATCGTCGATGAAGACCAATCATATTTCATTTTCAACCAAAGCTTGAACCGAGGTCGTGCAGTGATCACAACGGACTTGTACGCACCGGGCTTAAATGCCAGCAATGATTCGTGCGTGCGTGCGGGCCTGGCTGCCACCTACCCTGTGGTACTGACTTGTTACAACTCCGTCACCAGCCTCCCTCCATCAGCTGTCACCTTTGTCAGTTTTGAGGAGCCGATCAAAGGCATGAGCTTAGTCGTCTCAGAAAATAAAGTATTCTTAAACAGAAATGAAAATTTTTGTCTGAAACTTGAAATTTTGGGCGGAAGTAACGTCATCATAGAATGGAACCTCGACGATGAAAATCACCCTGAAAAAGATGTAGTGGAATCATGTGGCCAAGACGGATGCTACCATCGGTAAGCTTAGCAGTTTGTTTTTTTATCGTGATGACTTGTTTCGTGTTGTTAAAAAGAAGAATTTGCTGAAAATTTTGTTTTTTTTAATAAATGCGTAAGCCTTAAAAGACACCGTGCAGGTAAGTTGCTTATGTCCGGAACATAATTATGATTCCGAACCATATTTCTGTTTCTGGCCCCTGGCAGCATACCTTAGCAATGGTCTATTCAATTGTAAAAACGAAAAAAATACTTCGATTTTCTGCAGCCGTTCTATTATCTATGATGCGTTGGTCTGAGGCAACTGACTACTTATTTTTTGCAAGCTTTATGCGAAAGATAATTTCTGAAACTCAACCAGCAAAACATGCTGACCACGTGCAGCTGACAATTAAAGATTGTAATGGCTTTTGAAAACGGATCATTTCAAGCATTGGCCCACAAAGGTGTTGCAGTCGAATCCACCAGCAAATTTCATTTGATAAGAAATCGATTTCACGTCACTCCACGCATCCTCAATACTGAAATATTATTCATATAATCTTATTCAAATAGAAAGCAGAACCAAGTCGGCTGATTCCTCGAAAGCTTGTAGCAAAACTACCGCTTTCAATTAACGATTGTTTCAAAAATGGAAAAGGCACTTTGTGTGTAGTACTTATGCAGGAAAGTAAAAGCATCGTAAAACATACTAAAATCTTACTTTAAGCATCAGGTTCTCGAACTTTTGTTGAACCTTGCTCCCTAAAGCAAATACTAAAAGACTTACCCCCCCAGCGCAGAGCGAGCGACATGTTCTGATTGTGGGCTGTTGTTTTCAAACATTTAGTGGTTGAGCCATGCTGAAAATTAAACTGGCTGAGTTACGACTCGTATTATTTCACTAAGATAAAGGAATAAGTACAAAGTTTTAAGAATGTCTTTGGTATTTTGCGTGGGTAAATCCCTTTTCAGAACGAAATCTCTTCAAAAAATAGCATGCCTTTTACAAAACGCTCATAGTTCAATAGTTGACCTCACTTTGAGCGTCAATAGACTCGACTGTTTGAAGATAGTATTTGATTGAGCTGGTTGTTTTTTCACCAGATATGACCTTTACCAATCACTTTTGTAAATGGCAGTAAAGGGGTTGACAATGACATCAATACCTACTGAAATCCTCGCCAAAAGCATTTTCAACCGTCACTTCTTAGATGAGTGGATTTATGAATGTTTGTAGAACCTTTTGAGATTTCTTCACGTTTCACGTTGACAGGTCACATGTTACAATGTCATGAATACAACTTGCGTTTGGTACGAATTCCTAAATTGAACAATTTTCCCGAAATATCAAAGATTTCCTTATTTTTTCATGCTTGTTGTTAGCATGTCAATTGGGTTTGAAAACTTCAAACTGGAATTCTAGTTCAAAGCGCTTGAAGCTCAAGCAACATGTGTGAAGGACACATATACACGCCATGCAAATTATTGAAAACACCGAAAAGGTAATGAGGCATGAAACACACAATAGACCTCTACATTCCAATAGTCAAAAGACGCAGTTGATATTTTACTAAAGCAGTGTAATTTCGGCGAATAGTGTTGATTAAATGTATTTAAATTTGAATCTACATGCTAAAGGCATGACAGAAATATTCAGCAGTAACCCAAGTTTTTGACTGTCGGGCCCCAAGTAGTCATGTTGTAGAATGTAGACCCTATAAGTTGCGCAAGGAATCAATTGCAACACTCTGCTATAAATGGACCCTCCAATAACCTACACACCCTTTCTGCGTGTTTCCAGTGTAAGCAAGCTTGAAGCGCAATATTAGCGCTACATGCACCAGTGATGAAAAGAGCCGCTCATACACGAGCGAGCTGATTGACGTACCTGAAGTTCACTTGTTATAGACGTGTTAGTAACACGTTGTTAATAACGTCTTGTAACGCAAAGGACTTCAAAAGATGAAATAGATTATTGTGCGCCAACCATATAGTTGGGTCAAAATGCAAGACTGAATAAAAGTTTTGTAGTTACGTGATTGGCAAAGGTTTTGTATTTTTATTTACGGTGGTATACGTAATTGACGTATACAATAAGCGTGTATTATTTTATTATTATCAAAATTTTTTCAAATCCACAAAAAATTTAAATTCCTTATTTTGCTTTTTTCTTATTCTCGTAAAACTCTTTTACAAGCCACATACTTTAAGGCTGGTCGCAAAGTACTTAATCGTATCCACCTACTCATTGATTGTTATATGTAATTGATTATCATTGCATTATTATCATCATTTTTTTGATGCTAGTGCATGCCAATCATTATGGTGTTGCTTAGCTCCACGTTTTGTGAAAAAAACTTTTGGAGATGATTGTCTCGCCGAAAAAGACTAAAAGTGTTTGAAAAATTAGTTTCAAATGTTTTTATATTTTTAATATTTAACTATATTTCAAACATTTTTTTTGTTTTTTTTAATTTACCTTAAATTTTAATTTACCTTTTACTTGCCGAAAAACCGTTGATGATACCAAAAATATTGTCACAATGAAATATTGCTCCGCAACGAGTTCGGATTTTACGTTGCTTTTTTCTTTGAAAGGTTTCTACATACGATGTTGGTGACACATGGGTGAAGGACTGTTAAACCCAAAAACTTAATATCTACAGTCAATGCTTTGTGCGAATGTTGCAGCAGCTCTATAATGTATAATAAAATCAGTGGTTTGTGGTTATTGCTTCAACAACTCTATGCAAGTAGCAGGAGAGCTTCGCGGATGAATACCTTCAACGTTGACTCGCCCACAAGAACAAGTTGAACAACACGCAGACGTCGGCGCGCAGCGATCGGAGTAACGTTAACTGCTGTTTAACACAAGTTCCGTCTGTTTTCAGGAGTTTATGTAGCTCTTATGGAAACCCTGGCGTTAGAAATATCCAAGTAATTGCCATGAATGCGCTTGGGATTGATCAACGAAGTGCTACGTTGAACGTGCAAGTATCTTTGCGGGAAATTGAATTAAATATGGAGCTTTCCCTTTTGCCGAATCAGCCATCCAGTTTTCTCTTATCACATGCCCCACCCTTTCCAAACTGCTTCATTTGTTTGTATTTTGGAGATGGCGACAGCTCAAGATTTCCTGCCAAATTCAGAGATAATCCTGGCCAACTGAAAATTCAACACAGGTATTTAAGCTGCAGGATTATCACCAGTTGAACATTGATGTCTGTTGTGTGTGCGTAGAATTTTAAGTCTACTCTACGGGGTGATATTAGTGTTTTTGGTAGTAGGGAGCTAGTGAACAATATCACACTGAATCACATGCTTTTTCCGTTTCAACTCACTCTTAAGAAAAATTTTGATAAAGCTGCTAAATGCTGTAATCTAGTAAATACTCATCACTCGTGAATTTGTTAAGCGTTTCAAGCTGCTGCTCTTCTTAGCTGTCACAGACGTCGTTTTGATATCTAGTGGAAGTCCCACTGATACCTGCTGCACAGTGATTGACAGTTTGCAAAATTTTCCCCAGTTACACCAGCATTGGATCGTACAACATAACGCTTTTTGCTGCAAACAATGTGAGTTCTTTCAATGCAAGCGCTATGATACAAATTGGAAAACATATCATGGGGATCAAGGTGGCGCTTGTCTCTAGCAGGTACGAGATTGAAATAAAAAATGCAATATACTCTGTTTGAACGGTTCTAAAGAGAGTTGTAATAAAAGTTCCATCGCTGAAGACTAGTGAAAGATGTTTCAGTTTTCTGTAGACGAAGTTGTGTTGAAAGTAAAGGACAGGCCTTAACCAGGATGGCGAAGCCCCCTAGAAATCTTTTCGCCCCCCTGGAGAAATCTGTTGGACATCGTTTAAGACTATTGGACATAGTTCAAACAATTTGGGCCCCTCTCGGAAAACTCTTCGCCCCTGCTGTTGTCCCAAGCTGGCTACGGGCCTGGTAAAGGATATGCTTCGCTGCAGGCCCGCAGCCAGGTTTTAAAGTTTGGGGGGAAAATACATTTGTAGGGGGAAAGGTTTTTGTTTTATTGTATGTTTAAACCAAACGTTTCTGGGAACAACACAATTTGGGGGGAAGTGCCCCCGAATGCCCCCCCGTGGCTACGGGTCTGCTTCGCTAACGACTTGAAATTGCTGTCTAACAACGGCAGAAATATGAACGGTCATTTGTAATTTTTCAAGATTCTTAAAAACTGCAATTGACTACGCTACGATCGAGATTGGCATAGATGAAGGTTCGGAACCTGCCTATGAAGTCGATTTTGGCGACGGATCTGATGTGTACAGATTTGGAGAAAATAGATCAAGAGAAGCACCGGATAAACCGGACTATCACATTGTTCGCCATTTGTTTAAAGAGCCTGGTCATTACGTCGTGTCTGTAAAAACTAGCAATGTTTTCAATACTTTGAGCGCGTCGCTACCTCATTCTATGATCGTACAGAACCCTCTGGTTGGTGGAAACTATACTCTTCAGCCGCTTCCTGTTTCTGCTGTGGCACTCCCACCTGGGTCAGTGACGTTGGATGCGAGGTTGGTGAGAGCAGTTGATGGCAGGCCAGCCAATCTTACAGCTGGGTGGGCAGATGATGTGCATGTTAAATGGAAATTGACTGAACAAAATTTCATGATGTTAGAAGCTTATGGAGCCAGGGAAGTTGGTACGTTTGTTGACTTTGCTGCTGTGTGAAACTTCAAAACTAATTTGAATATCTTCATAGCTATCAGTAGCCTAAGTATTGCAAAATTCAGCTTCACCTAGAATATTTGGTGCTGTTGAAATAGGGTACGCGACTTTTCGGTCTGCTGATTCGGTCTGGCCGTTTCAGTCTGAGGACATTTCGGTCAGACTATGAAATCTTGCAGAAATCTTACATGCTCACATTTTAATGCAAACATACTTAAATCAACGAGATGTTTTATTTAAAAAAACAACAAACATAATTCAAGATTCAACAGTTAATCAGCATCAACATATGATTTTCATTATCATCAGCAAGCCAATTAAATCATTATCGACATTTGGAATTAAACACAAATTCTTCAAAGTCATGATTATAATTCAGATTTAATCGCAATCATGACTCCTCAAAGGGAGTTGGTATAACATGAGCTAGACTGACGTTTCTCCTGCCTATAATCATTTAAATAAACGACTGTAATAAGTTGTTTATGAACAGAAATGCCGTGACCGATATGTCCCCAGACTGAAACGGCCAGACCGAAATGTCCCGTGACCGAAACGGCCCAGACCGAAAAGCTCAGACCGAAACGGCCAGACCAAATCGGCTAGACCGAAAAGTCCTGTTCCGGTTGAAATAACTTTTTCGGAAGAGTCTTTTAATTACATCATCTATGTCTTCACGCAATAAATGGCTATGTACGTTAAGTTGCTAGTGGCTTCAAGGTGCGCTTGAGAAATTTACTTATTTTTCAGGTTGATTTCAAATCTTTGTTCTCATAGATCTGTTTCCGGTGAACTTTACCGTCAAAGGGGCTGATGCCGGAGACGCCACAATAAAAGCTAAACTTTGGAACCTTGTCAGCGTTCTTGACTTGGTGTACCAGCTTACCATCATGGAAGTTGTGACCGCAATCAATCTCGAAGTCGTTGGTTTCGAAACATCGGAGTTTCCCGTCACGGCACCATTCCAATCCGGACAATCTGTTGATTGCTCTGTTGCGATGCCTTTGACATTCAGGCTGCGGGCGAGTGATGGATCCCATCTGACTCTATACATCAATTACAGTGACAATGATACTGATGACATCGTTTTGCCTGTTCTTTTAGGCAAAGATTTCACTGCTCAGTTTTCTCATGCTTACTTAACCCCGGGACGTTATGATCTTATCATTAATGCCACAAACGCTGTAAGCAGCGTTTCATCCATCTTCGTTCAAGCTGTAAGGGTTTTTGAAGATGTGAGCGGATTTGAAGTGACGGCAAAGTATATCGATATTGATGAAGATTTCAACGAAATAGACATATTTCAAGAATTTTCAGAGCTTTATGTTCTTTATTATGAAAAACAAGGCTTTGAAAGGTGAGTTCACGAAGTGAAAAAAAAGTAGTTTGGAAGTGTGGGGTAAAAATGTCTTGGGTGTTTGAACTGTTGCTAGCAAAAAAAAACTTATTTAATTTTTAAATTATGTAACTAGAGTCTCTACTATGCGCTAAATGCCAGCTATATCTGTATCAACTTTTGTAATGCAGTGCTTATCAAAATTTGTTTTGCCGTGAAAGCCTCTTCGACAATTGTTTGGAAACTTATAAGACTGTACCTCACCAATCACTGTCCATAGTTAAGTACAAAAAATCAGAAATCCTGAAAGTTACGAAATATGGTCAGCCCATGCAAGGTACACCGTTTCTCACGCAACATCAGAAAATACGTTATGGTATTATTTGACCGGATCTCTCACACGCAATAATACAAAAACAAAGCTGGTATAGAAACAAAGCAAAATTTTTTTGCAAAAATATGACTTTGGTGGCTTTGTTATTCCTCCATTTTTTCGGCAATTCGGTGGTAACATGGGATGAGTTCCATCGTGGCTAATCTGCGTATTAAATAATGAATCTCAGGCTGGAACCTACTCTGGCGCTGTGATCACCTATGGTGTGTGGGCGTTTGACGTTTATCCTTAATTATCTGATGTGAATTTTCAACGATACGAACAACGCAGGCTCTTGCTCGAAGTTTGCAATATGGAATGAATTACCCTGTTTCCTGTCAGCAGTTAGGTGTAACTGAAAGAACTGCTCCGATTTGTTGTGTTGTCCTGAGTGCAGTTTCGTCAGGTAATTCAGTAGTTTCGTCGGAATGACAATCGCATTGCCGTAAATGGTCCAGCAGCAAAAACACGCTGCGCAAATGGATACATGTCTAACTCTTCAGCGTATGGCCGAAAAAATGTAGTTTACGTAGGTATCGATCCTTTTCCTTGTTTTTTCCTCTTGTGGTTAACACGACGTGGGTTTCCATTTTTAGAGGAAGGGACAGAGACTTCATCCGATTTTTCACTAATTTCATTCCAAAAGTAGTACAAATACTGTACATAGCAATACTGTACATAGGAAAGCCCAAAGCAAATGAAACATTGTGTAAGTAAAAGTATTTCCTGTGCGAACACGACTAAAAATAACATCCCAAAACAATAGCGATTCACCTCCTAAAACTAAAATCTCGAGTAAAGGCCTACAATACTGTGGCTTCACCAATTCTTAACTGGTAGCAATGCACTCAGTGGTGGGTTTAGGGTTTGTGGGGCCCGAGGCAAGACTAAAAACGGGGGCCCTCTGATGACGTCATCATACTCAGCCAACCGTAATAAGCACTTTTGATCAAGCCTAAGATGCGGCCACCGAAGGACACGTTCAAAGACTACGGCATGACTGACATAACAGAAGGAGAAAATGCAAGAGTGTTCATGATCCACAACTTTGAAAACACTGAAAGTTGGGAAGACAAGGCTGGAAACATATAAAAATTAGGCAATAGCAAGTTGGAATCGTCTCCACTTCTTAATTTTCGCGCCCCATTTCTCTGCATTCACCATCAATAAACTAGTTCACCCTTTGAAAGTTTCACACTTTCCCCCTTTGAAAAAATGCTTGGCTGTTGGTATCCTGAATTTGTTCACATTCATATCTTTATGCGAATTGATGAAACGATTAACAACAACCAAGAAGATTTAAGACACTAAATTTGTTTTAATTTCATCCTTTTAACTACAAGAAAATAGCATGCAAAAGCATCCAACCTGAGGCTTGTTTTGGAAAGCTTTGAGGCTGAATGAGTGCAACCATTGACTAGTCAAGCTTATACTTCAACCAACCATTTACTAATCAAGCTTTACTTAAACCAACCGTTTAATAGTCAAGCTTCAAATAACCTGTGACTTCAAGCATAGTCTAAATTCAAACCACCTGAAATACCTGAAACATCTGTAGAAAAAATGAGTACTCATACTACTCAAAAATTGCCATATCTTCTACCTGATAAGAAGCAGGAGTGCAGCCTTGCTTATTAACAGTCTTTGCAGCACAACAGCAATAATTCAAAATTACTTTGTAAACTAAGAAGAAAATGTCCTATAAATGAAAAGATGTAGTGTGGTCCCTGCTGCAACAATTGCATGTTGTCTTATTTTCTGACGGAAATGTTCACTAAGGTACAACGTCACAAGAAATGAGAAATTTGTCTAACCTTTTCAACTCAGAGACATAAAATAGAAATCCTTATTCTTGGATAAAAATATGAATGTTCTAAAGCATGTATTCTTCACTCATCCTCTCTTAGTTGTCCGTCGGTTCGAAGATGACGCTGCTCAACACGTTGCCTTGTGTCGGCGCATGTGGCTCCTCAGTCCAAAGGCTAAGGCGCAAACACGGCCGCATACTATACAGGCGGATCCCTGCCGCGTTGTCGTTGGATGTGGTTGGTTGCGCTGTTGGTGTCTGCGCGCACGCACATCAATATGTTGCTGTTCAAAGGTTGCCAGCCTCTTGTTGCAAACTGCACGCCATTCTTATCGATCCCCGGCCAATTCCTCAAGTCTGTCGAAAGGGATCCCGCATTTGCTTAAGGACGACTTAATGTGATCCTTAAAACGCTTCTTTTGCCCCCCCACCGAACGTCGGCCGCAGGAGAGTTCACTATAAAGTAGGCGGCGGGGAAGTCTGTTCAACTTCATTCTTCATTTTTGATGTATTTTGTATTCATCAACTTCATTTTTACAGAACTTGAGTTTTGTGTATGCCACATCTGCTGTTATGCACTAGACAGACGTAGCTACTATTAACAACTTGGGTGCTTGTAGCTGCACCCTCCTCTGTAAGCTCACCAGTACCCCGTGTAACAACAATATGTCCAGGAGACCTTTACATTTTTCAGCCTTTATCCTTCCTTTCTTTTCGCTGCTCCACTTGGGTACTTTCTGTTCAACTGTAGCATTTTCATAAAATTATCGATATACCAAATACTTTAATCTCTAAGCATCATTTGGTGTAAATTTTGCTCTCATTTGAAGGGTCTTTTCAAAACTTTTTGGAGGAAATTTTAACCCACAGTTTTTTAGGTAGGCCTATACAAGTTGATCTGAAGCTTTTCTTCATTTGCTCATTGGTGGTGGGGCCCATTTGAAAGTATAGTACTTAAACATTACAGTTGCTGTTAGGGGTTCCTTTGAAAGGAAGGTACTTACACATTACAATTGCTGTTGGGGGGCCCATTGAAAGCAAGGCACTTACACATTACAATTGCTGTTGGGGGCCTTTTTTAAATCAAGGAATTTTGCATTAGTTGCTGTTAGTGGCCCCTTTGAAGGAAAGTTAGGCTACTTACACATTACAGTTGCTCTTTGGGGCCACTTTGAAAGAATAGTACTTACACTTTACAGTTGCTGTTGGGGGCCCCTTTGAAAGCAAGGTGCTTCCACGTCACAATTGCTGTTGGTGGCCTATTTGAAAGCAAGGAGTTTTACACTGCAGTTGCTGTTGGGGGCCCCTTTGAAAGCAGAGTACTTACACATTACAATTGTTGTTGGGGCCCCTGTGAAAGCAACGTCCTTAAAAATTACAGTTGCTGTTGGGCCCCTTTGAAAGCAGAGTACTTACACGTTACAGTTTCTTTTAGGGGCCCCTTCAATGAAGTTTATAAGCAGATTGCTTACACATTTCAGTGGCTGTTGGGGACCTCTTTGAAAGCAGATTGCCTTCAAATTGCAGTTTCTGTTGTGGGACCCTTTGAGAGAAAAGTACCTACACATTACATTTTCTGTATGGAGGCCCTTTGAAAGCAGCATACTTACCTGTGATCTGCTTTGTAGTACATTATATGAGTGGATAATAGATTTTTCACCAAAAATAAGGAAAATTTACGCGCGTAACACCTCAAGGGGGCCCCCAAAAAGGGGGGCAGGAGGCAAGTGCCTCGCTCGCCTCCCCTTAAACACACCACTGAATACACTATTATAACACCCAAACACGGAACTCGCTTGCAACCGCAGCAGTTGCAGTATATACGATATTGTAGCATTTCGTCTAGAAATTCACTACTATTCCCAGGATATCACGAGACCATTTTACAGTTATGGTATACTTTAAAACAGGGGTGGGCAACCCTGCAGCACTGCCGGACCAAATGCACATAACCAGGTTTGTTCCACGGGCCACAGTTGCATGCAGGCCCGTAACCAGCTTGGGACACCAGGAGGGGCGAGGAGTCTTCCGAGAGGGGCCCAGATTTTTTTTTCTTTCCGCGGGCCACAGTTGCATGTGTCAAGCTCTGCGGGTAACAACTTGTTGGCCACCCACAGAATATTGACAATACCTTTTAAAAACCGTAACGCATGCTTCCAAATTTGGACCTTTCTGCGGGCCACAAAATTTCAGTTTCCGGGCCACGGGTTGCACACCCCTGCTGTAGTCAATGATCCGGTACACCGTATATCCGGATAAATAGCTCTGGTGCAATTTTTTCTAAAGTTATGATCGTTTTCGTGGAAAGTTAAAATTGAATCAACTTTTGAAAGCTGAAGGTGGTTTAGATGTTTAGCCTACTAAGCTGTTAAGGAAATCTTTAAAAATTGCATACACAACGAAATTTCACTCTCAAAAATCTCACAACGATTTTTTTGAAACATTTCTTGCAGTGAAACAGACGATGCGGAATTCCCGCTAAACCGCGCAATGACGTATCACGTCACTGTATCAAAAGGGACGAATGTAAGCGTGACGTTGTCGTTGGAACCTGAAGGATTAACCGTCAGTGTACTCCGAAATAAGGATGGAAGCCTCATGGTTGCTGTCACTGACGATGCAAGTAATTCTCATTTCGACATCACTAATACTCCAATGGAAAGGTAGATCAAGTTGCTGCAGAACTTTGCAAAACACAAAGATGCTGATGCCGAAATAATATTCTTCTAAGTATGCTGGGAGATAAAAGTAGATGATTTTAATGAGAAGAACGTGTGATTGTTTTTCTTTCAAGAAGTCCTAAACCCTTTAAGTCTCGCACGGGCCACTTGTTTGACCCGTCAAGTTTGATTGGCCATGCCTCCTGAACGGATTGGGCTAGAGAGCCAGTGAAAACATCCCTGGATGCGGGAAACCTAGACGAATGCAACGAACTTGACAAAAACATACCTTTGTATTTGAAAATTTTCAGAAAAATCCATATTTGTGCATTTGCTGTAGTGATTTTTGGCAATTTTCAGAGAAAATCCAAAAACACGTTCCCCGCATCCCGTTCAGCCTTTCCGATCCGGTTTTTGCGTCCGATCCGGTTTTTGCGCTTCGCCGACAGGCGGAAAACCCTGGAACACCATGTGCTCAGAAAAAGTTGGTTTGGGCTGTTTTGGAGGGGAAAATTAGGGGATCCAAAAGTGTGCGTCGGTTGAATTCCAGATCAGGTTTTGTGGTCCTGAAAAGAAAAGTACAGGAGGTAGTGACCTGCTGAGCGCCTAACAATGTTCTAGGAGCTATTCTGAAGCTTTAGAAACCTTGATTAGTCTACTAGCCTAGGGGCATAGGCGGATCCAGGGGGGGGCTAAGGGGGCTGAAGCCCCCCCTAAATTTCTTCAGATACGTTTTTTGATCGGTGGTTCCCGAC
>Ga0210059_1002084_pt1 | contig 31029 bp, 21 predicted proteins | sample Ectturendosymbi2_FD_188042 | JGI IMG/M metagenome (GOLD analysis project Ga0210059, IMG submission 188042) | Ecteinascidia turbinata endosymbiont from Florida, USA - Sample 2 (SPAdes) (version 2) | ecosystem: Host-associated > Tunicates > Ascidians > Unclassified | place: Key West, Florida...
TGATCAGCCTTAGCAGACAAAATAAAGACAATTGTTTCGGATAAAGTGTACTATCGCGGAACACAATCTTAAACATGCGATGGAGGGTTGGCAAAAAGTAGTGAGATGGTTTTTTGACGCAGACGATAGCCCGAATTCCCACTAAAACGTAATTATTGCTTTTTGGCCCATTTACAATATTCCTTGAAATTTGCATGCAAATTTATTCCATGGTATTTGCATTAAGTCGACAAATTAGCAAGCAAAAAGCATGCGAAAACAGTTAATCTCCTTTGCGCAGGTAATGAACTTTTCGTAAAATATCAAGCTGAAGGGGGGGGTTAACCCCAACCCCCTACTTGCGTACGCCCTTGTTTTCAGGTGTAGTGATCGCAGCGGGTCCTCTTCCGGTACTCCAGCAAGCAGGTCACTTGCACATGGCCTTTTCTACGCGAATGTGCCAGTAGCAACGCTTTCTTGTAGTGCCCCTGTTCTGGAACAAAAGTTGCTGTGCGACGTGGCGCGTCCGAGCACTCAGCGGTATATCTGGGCAACTACTTGGGGTTGTCCTAACTCTCAGCCTTGATCGGCGGCATGCCTATGAGAAGGACACTCTACCTTTCAAACCATGCGCTTGCCTCTTGGCGAATCAGGCGTGTGAGGATCCAAAAGCGCACAACCACGCGAATGCAGGCTCCCTAATTCGAGGGTTACTGGAAGGTTCCTGCAACCTCTACAGCTGAGTTGGCTTGAGCCCACCCATGCCATTGACCATGCGCGCAGTGGAGCCAAAATGGTTGATCAAAGGCCGCGAATCTTTCCACCACCTTAATCATCAGTTGCGCAAGTTTTCTTCAACGCATTTTTCCCCTTTTGTTTCGAATGCCTAGGGGATGGGATAATTAGTTTGTGGTTTATACGCGATAATATCCGAACCACTAACGCTAGAAAGCCAGCTTCAGATTTTCACTTATTTTATTTTGCAACAAAAAACTATCTACCCCTTGTAGCTTTCTTTCAAGTTCCGCCCCCCCAATAAACAGTGATGACTCACTGTGGTTGGAATTTTTTGTTAAGTGGGGTCTTCAGACGTAATCCAAGCCAAAAAAGCGTTTCGGAAAATCTCGTTGGGAAGCGTTAACGGATTTGTTGGAAAATTGCCAAAAAAGAACTTCCGGAAAATCAGACATTTGCATTTTTCTTTAAATTTCAAATGCAAAGGTACCTTTTATTAAATCCGGTGATGCCTTCCCTGACTCTCTAGGCAGGGCAATCTGGTCGCGAGTTATGGCCGATCATAACTTCAAAAATCACCATCGTGGCTTCTACGGGGTTAAAGGGCCATATTTCACATGTTTCTCTGCCGCAAACGTTTCTTGTGACACAACGATAAATGTGATGTTGAGCGAAATAAATGCGTTAATTCAAGAGTCTCCGAACTACGGTCCGTGGTCCAAATCCGGCCCGCAAAGCCATTTCATCCGACTGAAAGAAATTTGTCAATAATGAAAAAAATGTACAGAATATTTACAAAAAATTTGTGGATTTCGTAGAATGTAACGTATCTCACAACAGGCCCGCAACCAGGGGTTAAGCAACGGAGCAATCGACCTCCCAAAATCTTGAAAATCACGTTTAGTTGTTAGGTACAGTACAACGACAAGATACAAGTATTTGCCCTCTCCCGACAATCGTGTAACAACAAGTTACAATCATTTTGCCCCCACCACCGAAAATATCAGTTGGTTGCGGCCTTGTCCCGTCCCGAAACAAAGACATTACAGAATGTAAGATGCCCGGCTCTCGAACAGTTGTGCAATAGCTTTTATGGCCCTCTAGCAAAAACGTCTGGAGACAACGTGTTTGATCGGGTCTCAAATGTAAAAAAGGAAACCAAATTTCTTCTAAATATCCAATTAATGAATAATTCTTTATAGGTAATTGGATTCGTTCACTTATTCTGATCCGAAAACAGTTTGAAAGTGCCTACTTGTACCCTACTACCAAACATTCAAAACCTACTTGAAATTGAAAACAGTGAAACACCAAAGCAGAAAAATGATTTTTTCTCAAAAGCTAGAAATGGAATAGAGTTTTTTAATGGAAGCCATATCAGATTCTCTTTTCAAGATATGTTCGATGCTCTCTACCGCAAAAGCTTCTTCGGTTTTATGACCAACTAGGCGAAATGCATGAATGACGAAAAAAGTGTCAGTATTTGGAAGAGCGTAATGTTGGCCACAGAATGGCCGGTGATTTGTGTGGATGTTGTTTCGCTTTGTCTTCAAAGTATTGTTCAACTGTGTGGGGAAAACGTCGGCTGCTGTTAGAAGTAGGCTGCTGCTTTCACAAAGATCCCAAGTTTTGTAACTAAGATCCTATGCACATCCAACTGTCATAAAGATGTACAAATGAAAACTTTTTTGGTGAAATAGACATATAGCAATGCGTTTGTATTCATCAGTATCACTTTCCGTCTTAGTTCATTTTCAAAAGACAACTTGATGTTTATTATTTCAGGGCAAAAATAGCTGGGAGGGATTTAACCCTCACTGAAACAAACTATGGCAATCCCGTCCAAAATCGAAGTGTTGAAGAACAAACCCTTGAACCGGGAAAGAGCAGTACCGATTTTCCAGAAGAGGATTGGCCTATGATTCCCAGCTACAACATGGACCATAAAGACAGGGGATACTTCGTGATTTTTTGTCAAAAAGTATGATACTTCTTGAATATGCTATCTTTGAAATCGATGATTTTCACCTAAAAATTACAGTATTAAAAGTTTTAATAACTTTTGAGTTTTTAAAACCTAGGAAAAATACTATTCTTCTTCAATTGATGTCTTGTTTCGCCCTTTTTCTGGTAGTTATCAGACTACGATAAAGGAGTACGGTAATATATGTCGAAGCATTATAACAGTGTAGTAATTATGGCGAAACATTTGGCTCAACCCTAGATTCGTTCAGCACCCGCAGACTTCCAACCCCTCGCCCCGCAGGCTCTCTCAACCCGCTCCGCACTGTTTCCGTCCCAAACTTGCACCAGTCACTGTTTGTCGAAAAAACACTAAAAACTCATACAGTGGGTTTCATGACTTGAAGCAATTTATTCAGTGGTTTCATTACAAAGCCAACGGAAGGTCTTGAAAAACATTACGAGGAAAAACGTAACACCTAATCAAACTTCAGCGCTTCTTTCTCAGAGCACTGTTGAAAAAGATTTTGTCGTTCACGGAGGAGCTCTTTTGAATTTCCTCTTCTGCTACTCACCACATGATCATTGACAAAACACTACTTCATTTGTAGCGCTGGTTGCCTTTACGCAGACCGTACTTCCTGCAAAATGACTGAGACCTGGAGACTCCAAGCTGAGGTTTCGCCACAATCCGCGGCCCCCATGCGGTCCAGTAAGCTTTACATTATTGTGTATGTATAATACGACAGCCTGGCATTGTTTTTATTATCTCAAATTCGACATTTTGGGGGCAGTGGTCTTTAGTGCCTGTTGATCATGTGCATGTGGCACGCACTGGTGGATTTCCTCGTGTCCAATGACACCTCGGCGCAAAACTGATTTCAAGTTTTCTGATTTTTACCTGTGTGTTTCTCTGCACTAAACAGACTTATAAGTACCCTTGTTCTTCCATTTATACTACATTTGCCTATGGCATAACAGTTTGGGAGTGATATACCATACAGTCGTTGCCAATGCTGTTAGTGATTAAATGCCCTCGGTAGCTTTTGAACTAAATTTTTGTTTACTAAGATGAATGCAATTAGCCATTCAACGTGCGGCCCTCACGAAGATAATGACATAATATTTGGTCCAGTAAAGGATTTCGGTTGGCAAATCTCCTCTACACCGTTGTACCATAAGTTTTCTGAAGCATTAATTTTTTTGCTCACGTCACTTGCGCATGTATTGAGTCAACATTCAGTTACCCGCAAAAAGAATTTCATGTCCCGCACCAGCACCGCACCAATTTCAACCCGTGCCCGCCCCGCATCCGCACGCATGACTCTGCGAGTTCCCGCACCCGCCCCGCAAATGCGGGTACCCGCAACCTGCGCTGGTTAATCCGCCCTGCGCAGGACTCCAGTATGTATAAGAATTATGTTGTCTACGGTCAATGAATGGTCAATTTTAGCAGTTGACTGGTGCAATGTCATTGGTTCTGCCGCTATAGCATCAGATTTAAAATATTTGCACGCGCAGTTGACAGTTGGCTGATGCAATCAGTGTGTCAGCCTCCATTGCTTCAGATTTGAGAGAAACCTTATCTCTTGAAGCAACTGTAAAATAGTTGTAAGTCAATCACCGTGCGAGATGGACATGACACCCAGATCGTAACTTTGCACGAACGCACAGCTAAGACGTATAGAGAGATTGCTGCAGTGGTTGGTGCGAGTCTTGCAACTGTCAACCATGTCATCAAGTTAAAAGAGGATACTGGATCGGTTTTTCCTAAATTCAAAGGGACATGTGGTTGTTTTAAGAAGAAAGTCACTCTACGAGAAGATGCTTATTTACTCCGACAAAGTAAAAATGATACCTGCAAAACAAGCGACGTATTGGACATGAATTTGAAGGAGAAAGATATCCGAATCAGTTTCTTTGCGGTTCACAGACGTCTCATTCCAGTTGGTTAAAATGCCAGAAGGCCAGTGAAAAAAAACAGCTTTTAACCGAACCAATGAAAGAAAAATGATATAAGTGAGCAAAAACGTGCAAAGATTGGATAAAAGAACAGTTGAGAAATGCTGTTTTCAGCAATGAAAGCCATTTTTTTATACAGGGTCAGAGAAGTCAGCATGTTCGAAGATCATCCGAAGAGAAGATTTGCGATTCCCATATAAATCAGTTGGTTAAGCACCCGCAGAAAAAGATGTTTTGGGGATGCTTTAGTTACTACGGTGTCCAAAGCCGTCAGCCATTCGAAGGAATGCTGCGCTTGTCACGTTCGTCGAAGAAGAGTTGTTCCGGAGCTGGAAAAGAAGTATCTTGATGGTTGCGGGATCTTTCAGCAGGATCTTGCCCCTGTCACACATCGAAATGGTGAAAAATTTCATTACAGAGAAGAATATGCCGATACTTGATTGGCCAGGGAAGCTACGACCCCATCGTGCACCAGTTCCAAATGATGTTGTTTAACAGAAATGTTTGACATTCGAATTCTTTACTAAATTTTTTTGAGTCAAATGACAAAATCGTTTGCAGTTTTCTCTGGCTGCTGTCAGGAGACCAGCAACTCATCCTTGTAGAAAGTATGACACGTTCCTTGGTTCTGCGTATAGATTGTTAAATTCGTAATTACTAAGTTATAATCTTGTTCCTCAGCATTAAAGTCATACTTTTGAGTCGGTGCAAGACTCATGAGAACCTCAACGTCCATCCTTGAAGACAGCGGTCGTCAGGGTGTCGAGACAACGCACGAATCTTTTCAAACAATGTTTAACTGATCCGCAACGGCACAGTGGATTGAGCACGCGCCAACAAAGCCCGAACAGTTTCGTGCTCGGCGTTGATCTGTGGATGCAAGATAAAATTTCACGCAGTACCGCCATTTATCTGCCACCAATTCAGTATTCATTACGAAAGTATCTGCGTGGCACTCCGGAGCAGAGCACTCTTGACTCGTTAACCACTTTTTGACGAAAAATCGCTTCCGGAAAATCGAAACTGTGCATTTTTCCCAAAATTTTCAAATGTTAAAGTACTTTTTTTTAACTCATCGCATTGATTGCTGTTATCTGAATCCAAGAATGCCTTCATTGAATCTCTAGCGCAGTGGTTCCCAAAGTGGGCGGTACCACTCCCCTGGGGGCAATGAGAAACTCCAGGGGGCGGTGAAGCAGAAATGGGCGGTTGGGGGGCGATGGGCAGGGGCGGAGCTAGGGGAGTGCCAGAGGGGTCACTGCCCCCCTGCCCCCCCAGTGCCCCCCAAAAATTAGGTCTCTTTCTGTAGGTCTCTTTCTGAAAAGTCCTACACAGACCATTAGCTCCCCTTGTTGCAAAACTGGCCCCTCTAGTGGCCCCCCCAAATGAAAATGTCTGGCTCCGCCCCTGGCGATGGGAGACCTAGTTAATAATTTCATTTCTGTTGTCTTACTAACTTTGAGCGACAAAATGTCATAAAAAAACGGTACGATCAACAAACATGTATGCATGTAATTTGTAAATAAAAACTTAACGTTTTGGAAACAAAACAGAGGTGAAATGCTAGGTGATAAACTGATGAACTGCTAGTTTCCATCACTAAAGGTAAGCTGCGCAGTAAAAGTGTCCTCCTCTATAATGAAATGATTATGATTGGAATTTTCGTCGGCTGTACTTCTTGTCACGGGTAAACTGCTACTTAATAATGCCCGTTTCGCTACAGTGACTATCACCGGTCAGGTTTGAGAATGCACGCTTGCACTTAGACTCATCCTGTAACCAAAAGTGTGAGCTAATTTTGGATGGAGTGGTTTAATGGTCACAAATATAATGATAACCTTGTACGAGTTCAATTCGAAAGTAGAAAGGCAATTTATATGTTTTTACAGGTAGTGTTAGGTGCCAACAAGAATGAGTTACCTAAAGGGAATCGAAAAGATTCCTGAAAACAGAAGTGTGTTTCAGAACGCACTTTAGCTTGAGCATCGCCAAGGAAATCCAGGGAGAAAGAGATGGTAGAGCCAGTGGATGACTGCATGTAGCACGGCTAAGTTCAAAAACTTTTAAAATATGCAGATTGAATTCAATCCTGCACTGCTCCAAACTCAAAATTTACTAAAAATGTGGCAGAGTATTAATGGATTGATTGATCAAAGGACACCAAAGGGTTTAGAAGTGTTCTGCTAAGTTTAGGCAATGTGGTGCACTCTGATAATGATAAAGAGAGTTTGTACGCCTGTTGCTGCACACAGAAGGTGACTGTCAAAGGGTGTCATAGATGCAGTGTCTTGGCTGTCACAGTCCACAGATATCTTCATGAAGTTCAATGCAGTTAATTTGCAATTACAGGGGAATGGTGTTAACTTCATTGCCAAATCAGCAATCTTCACCTTCTTGTCCAAGTTTAATGCTGTTCAAACGAAATCGAGCCCTTCATGAACTCTAACAGTTTCCAAATCATTAACTCTAACAGTTTCCAACTCTTACATGAGTTAATTTACTAAATTAAGTTTTATAGCGAAATGCATCCTTGCGCTCATTCTTGTTTCAATTATTTTCAAGCATCCCAAATACACAATACGAAAAAATTGTGTTGATATATGCTAGGGATGGTAGGGGGGCGATAGAAATTTGTTTGTTAGAAAAAAGGGCTCTAGCCAAAAAAAGATTGGGAAACACTGCTCTAGCGCGATCTGCTCGCGAGTTATGGCCGGTCATAACTTCAAAAGGCACGATCGTGCCCTCTGCAGGCCAACCCTTTAAGTCCCACGAAAACCACGTTTCATGCAGAGCTTTGCGATCCTATAACTCGCCAGGCGTTTGAGCTAGAGAGCTGTTCAAACCCTCTACTGATTCAGCAAGTCCTGTAGTCGAAATCGAAAAAAAATTTTCGTTTTCGGTGGGGATTTTCTGGGCAGAACGTCACAAGGGGGGGGTGTTTTTGGCTACATTTACCTGGCCCTGGGTCCCAACCCATTGGGCCATTATTATGGCTCAAGATTTATTCGGAAACTAGGCCAAAATCACCGTCTTTAGAGCCCTTGAATGACTTTCTAGCATATCTGTAGCCGAAATTATGGACAAAACAGCAAAAATTGATAAAAATTTCAGCACCCACAAACCCCAGTCTGGGCTGGAAAACATCCTTTTTCTAAATGGCCATCGCTCGCCAGCCGATCGAGCTAGAGAGCTGATCAAATCCGGTCTGAATGGGGAAAGACTTGTAGTTTAGGCTGAAAAAAAATTTTTTCGACGTGCGATTTCGTCCTTTTTGGCTATGTTTACAAAACCACAGGTTGTTTTGACATGTTTTGACAGGTTTCTATAAATAATAATCCGTGACATCAAGGCCCGTGGGAGTGCGTGAATCGAGCAGAATGAGCGGCGCGAAACCGCGCGAGATTTAAATGGATTCTAGGCTATAATACGAGGTTTTAGAGGGTTTGATGGACTTTTCAGCATTTCTGGTTGATGAATTATGGAATATATGGTAGAATATTAATATAGGAAATCCCCTGAAGGCCCTTGGGAATTCCTGACATATTTGGAATATTTTTGGCATAACTTTTGAACCAGAAACGCTAGAAACTTGATCAAGGGCTCCAAAAAACGCGTATTTTAACCTAGAATCCAAAAATACTGCGAGCCACAATATTGGCGCGTAGGATCGGATGATGACGTGATATAATTAACCAAAAAACAGACCCCAATCGTGAGCCCATTGGCCCAAACCCGCCATCCAAATTTAAAAAATGTTTTTTTTATTCTAAGCTACACGAAGCCACTAGCCATTACAGGGTTTGAACAGGTCTCTAGCTCTATCTTCTGCTGAGTAATGGCCGCCTAAAGTTTGGCCTGAAAGGGCAAATTATGCTTTTTCTGAAAAGTTAGGAATTAGGCCCAAAACTGTTTTTTGGCCCATAATTATGGCCACGGATGTGCTAGCAAGTCAATCAAGGGCTCTATAGACGCGGATGTTCATCTAGTTTTCAACAAAACTTTGAGCCATAAGAATGGGTCAATGGGTTGGGGCCCAGGGCCGGCCAAATGTGGCCTGCTTTTTCAAAATTTGTCCTCTTTGTGACGTCACCTCCAGAAAAAAACCCACCGAAACAGAAAATTGTTTTTTTCGATTTTGACTACAAGACTTGCTGAATTCGTAGAGGGTTTGAACAGCTCTCTAGCTCTATCACCTGGCGAGTTATAGGATTGCAAAGTTCTAAAAGAAAAGTGGCGCACGCGGGACTTAAAGGGTAGTGTTTTAAGACCGCGAAAGCCAATAAAGTGGCAATTTCGGCCATCACTGCGCTGGACAGTCAAAAATCCAAATTTTTTGTAGGCCTACCTTCTGATACAGAAAAATCAGGTACCTATATATTTGAAATTTTGCCATATTTCACAGTGACGTCACACTGCCAGACAAATGAAACGATTGCTTTGCAAAATCATGCACTTGCCTTAAGGCAAAGATGCATGTTTAAGGAATGCAGAACCCTTATTATCTCTTGAATACTTAGGAGTCGTTAATTCATTGAGGTTGGAAAGCTGTGATTAAAGTACGTCCATATTTCTAGAGACAAAGAGCTTATACTGTTATATGAATTCAATAAATTTCATTGCAACAAGTATCAAGCTTTGAAAGCACTAGCTAGTTATCTAATTTAATTTGCAAAGCTCTGATACTGTGGCAGGATTGCGAAATCACTTAGAAATTTCAAAAGATCTATGTTGACCCAAACATGTGGTATGTAATACCTCGCACAAACTTTTTCATATATTTATCTGAATCAATGAAGCAATTAATGAAAGATAGATGGGAATTTTTAGTTTTTTCATAATTTTTTTTCGTTTCTGTAATGTGCGCTGATGAAAAGCTAACCACTTTTTGTGCTCTTGTGTCTGTGATTGCGTCTGTGATATGGACCATGAGTCCGCAATAAAAAATATGTATATATTAATAATATTATATACACTGCCTTTATGCAAAAGAGCAAGGCATTTCTTCTACAAACATTTTAAGACAAAAGCGGATTTATAACATGTATCGGCACGAACGACTCAATTGCTTTGGCCAAGATACTTATGACCAACGTCGAAAATGAAAAACACCACGACAATATTTTTCTACAGTTTTGTTACACACAATACATAAAATCTAGCAATGCACTCAAGTATGTCGTTCTGTTTCATTTGCATCAGTGCCAAGTATCCGAGGGGAGAAAGATATGCCGACATAAAAATTCATCAGCGAATCCACAACCGGCAACCATCAATAATTCACCATCAAGTCATACGAAAATGAAAGGATGCTTAACGGTAGAACCTGATATGTACATGACAGGTTCTAATGCAGTTTTTCTCAACAAGGGATGCTCCCACTCACTGGGGGTGCAAATATCATTCCATGGGTGCGGGAAGAGCCCGTGTTAATGACAGGAAATTCATCTGTTTATTACTTACCTGCGACTTTTGATTACCTTTTGCACTGGATTATATATAAAAACGCGAGGTTCGTACAAACCGGTGTGTCATGATGTCACTGTGATTATTCGCGTAAACATTAACTCCAAACTTTTCATCTTTTTAAAAAAGATCTTACGGAACTGCTTTAAAATCGTGCTGTTGAAATGCGATTCAAGAGTAAAAAAAACTTGGAAGAGTATTGGTGCAAGGGATCGACTATGGTTATGTTTTAAAGACTTTGTGAAACTGAACTACCTATGCGATTCAGGATTTGGCACTTGTTTGTCAATTAAGACGAAATCTACAAATCACTTGAATGCTCAGGCATGCATGGGCGTTGTTATCAACAGCATAGCTTCACCTTTCCAAAATCTCTTTAAGCAATGCACAGTAGCAACAGCGTCATTGAACTGAAATAAAATTTTGGAAATCAGCCGTTTCATTTTATTATTTTGTACATATTTAGAGTAAGTGATTATTTTTATGAATATACCCAAATGTTAATTTGTGTCAACCTTACTTGTCCATTTGTTTGATTTTCGTTACATGTTAAACAATTTAAATTCCTTTTTAAACGTTTGAAAGGCACTTCTTGATTATGAGTTGTAGTAAAGTGGTTCTCAACCTTTTCAGGCATATGTGGCCCAATTGATAATAATCAAACAGAGGGCCCGTGTCCACCTCCTGTACACCTTCTCCAATGTGACAATAGTTGCACATGCACAGAGCAGAAACGAGAACAACTAAAAAATAACACAAAATTCCCTTCAATCAAATGCGAAGGACGACCTAATCGTGGTTAGGAGTATAGATATTCGAGGCTCAAGGGGTTTGTTGAAGAGCCACATATATATGCATAGTTAGAAGCTTAGATTTTTACGAAGAGGTCCAACGCCGGAACAGCGGTAGGGCAGGTGGTTAAAAGAGTTGAAGGTAATGAAAATAAATTTAAACGAAACAAAAAAATCGTTACCAAACATGCTTCTTTCTGTTCTGCAGCAATGTTGGCCTCAAAAACAATAACAAAAATTATAGAAAACCATTCAGAATTTTCTGTGTGTGCAAATAGCTGGAATAAATTGTTTAAATCTATCTTCATAAACCGTGAAATTGACTGTGATACTGTTATCAAAAGGCACTTCGCCCCATGATGCCCCTCTTTTGAAAGGTAAGAGGGTCAATGCCCCTGACATGCCCCCCTCTCCGGCGCTCACGGTGTGACACTTCGCGACACAGTACGCAGCTGTGACATTCGCAAAGCCCTGAATGTCGAACCACTTTTCCGAATTGAAAGACTTCAGCTACGTTGGTTCGACCATCTGTCCAGAATGCTCCGGGAAAGATTGGTGAGACAAGTCCTGCTGGCTGTACCCACGAAAAAGCGGCCAAGAGGTCGCCCAAGGACCAGGTAGAGTGATTACATCTCCGACCTTCCTTGGTCCCGTCTTAGTGTTGAGCCAGCAGAAATATGTAAGGTAGTTGTTGGTCATGGGTATCTCAAGTCCTGATAGGGCTGCTACTCCCGCAACCCTCCTCAGAGGAAAAGTGGGCAGGAAAACGAATGAAAAAAATAATATTCGAGGCTCAATACAGGATAATGCACAGATCAAGTCATCTTCCGCATTTAAGCCAGCTTCTACATTTCGTTTTCAGGACAACAAACGTCGCCTGCCTGCCTCAAAATGCCTTCAGTAGCTGCAAGTTGTGCAGAATGTGATAGGCTCTGTGGATATTTCCATGTTGCAATAATTTCTAACACATAGTTAAAAAGAAAGCGTATTATGACGTTTGCAGCCGAAAAGCAACCTGCGTTTTCGATTAAAACATTCAACTTTGAAAACCTACCCAATTTCAATATTGTCAGGCCATGGCCCATTTGAAATTCTTCCGTGGCCCACAGGTTGAAAAACCCTGTTGTACTGAGTGCGAGGTCACAACAAAATTTTGGGGGGTGAAGGAGTAAATAAGGTCGGAACCCCTGTTTTAACGTTTTGATACATGCAGTTTTATCTTGAGGAACGTAGGACTATTTGTAACTTCTTTGTGTACACTTGTTGAATATTTCCTTTCACAAGAATAGACTTGGACCTTATAAGTTAACCATTAGAAGTAAAGTTCTTCCCTACGTAAAAAATATTTACTCTGGTATTTCTGGGGTTGCTTTTTCATTAGACATATTCGTAATTACTCGAAGTAAAGAAATGCATTTTGCAATACCACTCTTTTTATTTATGAGCACTTCTGTTTCAGACGTTCAAGGTGCCTGGGGTGAATCTTCCTACAAGAGTCGAGACCTTGGTTGATGCAAGCAACCTTCAAGGAACAGCAGAGGTTCTTGGATTTAAAAAAGACAAAATCAAACTCTTTCTCGATCTGGACAGGAACACTCTGTTGAAAACAGCGGAAAAATGTGCTTGTGAAAAAGGCTAAGTTAATAAATTCACGCCGAGCGAGATAAACAACCATCAAAGTTAAATATTTTAAAGGGTTAATGTTGAGCTTCACCAAATATACATAAAAAATATATTCTCCAAATGTTATCAATTGTTACATTAATTTATTTCTTCAAATGTGGGAAAGGGAAAGAAATATTGCTTTTTAAACCTTTTTAGGTAAAGATGCAATGCAATTAAATCTCTTTGGGCGAAAGCGATAGTTTTTTTTTTAATTGTCATTCAGTCAAGTCCTTGGTAAGACAGTAAACTGCATCCGTTGGCAAGGCTCCACCTCAGAAGCTGTGGAGTTCTGAGCAATATGGAATAGCCTCTTAATTTTAATCATTCCCAGGCCCGCTTTGGCACAAAGCGCTAATTCCATGTCAGTGCATTGTCTGATGAGTTAAATAGTACTCCACTGGGCCCCAGTGTTCTCAGGCGAAGACAGTGGTGTTGGTTGAATGCACAGCTCCTCCGTCACCCTAAATTCTTTTTAGTGCAGGATCCCCTCTTCAAATAAAGTCCAAAGGTTAAGGGTTAGGCTGACGACGGGGGCAGGATTTGGGTGAAACTGGACACTCCTAGACTGCACCCAGCACGTTTGGCAGTGCAGACAAGATGGCCGTTGCAGTAGTAATTTGAAGTGGTACTCTACTACTCCCCGTATCCTACATGCATGAGTGAAGAGCCCTCTCTAGCACTAGTACTGCATATCTTTTTTCGAGGAAGGGCTTAGAAAAGTTGGCCTAAACATTGTCCGCCTCTCCCTCACCTCAGTGGAATACCACAGCCACTAAGACATCCCCATTGCGATCGAAAACACAATAAAACGTAACGATTCTTCAAATTCTCTGCAGGAACGTCCGCCACTCTTTTAAACCCTAAGACCAACACAACCGGTGACTACACAGGTCAACGCACTGCCTTTGCTGCATTGAAGCTTGGTAGATGTGACATCGATATTGCCGCTCTTGGCGAGAAACGGTCGCGTGGAGAGGACTCGCTCCATGAGATTGGTGCGGGTTATACCTTTTTTGAAGAGGGTTACCAGAAGATTCTGACAGAATTCTGCGCAGGCTTCGCTATCAAGTCCACAATCCTGCATTAGTACCCCAAATCTTCCTCCAGCATCTTAACGAACGACTAATGTCATTATGCAGCCCTCTGGCTTCCAAAAGACATGCAACTTTCATCAGTGCTTACACCCCCACACTCACTTCAGCAGAAGGCGTGAAAAATGCTTTCTATGACGAACTTACTTGTTGCATCCGTTCTAAACCCACAGCTGACAAGATGTTTTTGTTCGGTGACTTCAATGCGAGGACTGGAAATAACAAGCTGTTTGGGGTGACATCATTGGCAAACTTGGAGTCGCAAGCATCAGTGTAAATGGTCTCAAGCTCCTCAAATTTTGCGCGGAGCGCGACTTCATCATCACCAACACTATGTTCCAGCTGCCTGATAAATTTAAGACCTCGTTGATGCATCCACAATCAAAGTACTAGTGCGTCATCCATTATATCATCATCTAAAGGCAAGACTGCCAGGACGTCATCATTACCAGAAACCTCAAGGGTGCTAAATGCTGGACAGATCATTGTTCCATTCGGTTCCTTCTGCGGGTAACAGTTTGTCCTCCAGCAGTGTTCCCTCTAAGAAAATTTTACACTGAGCAAACGTTTATTTTAGTGCGCATGCAATTGCATAACCATGTAGACAGACACATAACCGGGGAAACGTTTCAAGCGTTACAAGGGCTATACTATATATATGATATCAAATTTGTAACGTTAGAAGTGCGCGAGAATGAGATTTCACTGCGCAAATGATCTGGTGGTACTGCGCACTTGCGCAGTTAGAGGGAACACAGTCCGTTGGAGGGAACCTTAGAGGGAACACTGTCTACCAGTCCACAAATGTGCCGGAGCGAATTACTTCAGCCGCGCTCCTTTTGCTGACGCACAAACGTTGCAAGAGCTCCACAATGCCTTTGCTACCTCTCTGGATATAATCTCGGATAATTCTGATAACTCTAGTCATGAAGCAATCATTGAGGAGTAGAACTCCATTGTCATCGCCCTCCTCGAAATCATCACCAGCGCCTTCGGTATATTTCCCGCCATAAATATCAAAACTGGTTTGACGAATACTCTCACCAGATCCAGATCCGCGACTAATCACCCTGAAGAGCATTGCGCACAAGGCAGCGACAGACAACCCATCCTGTCGTTCTCACCTCCGTCCGACCTTCAAAGCAGCTCTTCGACATGTTGCGAACGACTGATGGTTGAAGAAAGTCGATGAAATTCAATGTTTGCCGTCGCGCATCCTTTCTACGACGCTATTAACGCTGTCTATGGTCGTCCCCGCAATGTAAACACGCCTCTTCGTAGCTTTGACAGTTCTTCGCTCATCCTGGACCTCAGAGTATCCTCACTCTCTGTGTAGAACATTTTAATGAACAGGTTTAACACGTTCGACACTTACTTTGTAGACAGCCTTCCAATTCTAGCCCCAATGCAGTAACTCTGCGCTATTCCATCACTCGCCGACGTTCATAAACATTTCAAGGCCTCAGAAACGGCAAAACTTCCGATCCAGATGGTCTGTCGGGTGAGTTATTTAATAAAGGCAATTAATGCCCCAAACTCTTTATCTCACCAAGACCTTGCCCCAGCAGTAGAAATGCGCCAACATCGTCACAGTCCACAGGAGACAAGTTAGTCTGTGGCAATTACCATGGTATCTCCCCACTTGCGGTAGCCGAGAAAAGCCTTGCTCGCATGTTCTGTACCTTGCAAAACTTCTAGATGCTGTCACAGAAGTTATTCTACCTAAGGCGCAATCCGGCTTCTGAAGAAACCGCAGGACCATCGACATGATTTTCGTCACCCGTCTCCTTCCAGAGAAGTGCAGGGAACAAAATCAACGTCTCTTCATGGGCTTCGTTGATCTTCCGAAAGCTTTAGACACCGTCAAGGAAGATCTCCTGTAGATTAATCCTCTTAAAATGTGGCTGTCCTCCCAAATTCACTGCCATCCTAAAGGACTTCCATACGGACAAGTCTGCGCGCGTTGTTGCTGGGGGCTTGGTGTCTGAGCCATTTCCTGTCAAAGTGGATGTCAAACAGTGTTGCGTCCTTGCTCCTGTCATTTTAACATCTCCTCGGCAGCAATTACAATCATCTCTCGGCATAAGCTTGAAAAGACCGCTGTAATTCCCATCAACTACAATTTGGATGGCAGTGTGTTTAACCTCCGCCGGCTTCGTGCCGAGATAGTGTCGCACAACTACAGTGTTCGACCTCCAATATGCAGTCAATTCCACTCTTCCTTCCCTCAATCCTCATCAACGCCCGGAAGACTGTAGTCATGTGCCAGCTACCGCCAGTATACCCTCAGACCGAGCACAATGTCCTGGTTGGTGACGAGACCATCCTTCATATGGATCAGTTTACCTGCTTGGGCAGCATTCAGTCCTCATCGCGCTCGATTACCAACGACATTCAGAACCGAATGCGCCAGGCTTCTGCAGACTTCAGCAACCTCAGCGGCAGAGTTTTGCTAAACAGGAATCTGTCAATTAAAACTAAGGTTGCCATCTACTTGTCTATTTGCATATCTATCCTGTTGTTCGGTAGCAAGATGTGGGCAATTTACAGGGAAGAGGTGCGCTGCTTTGAGACTTTTCGCTTTGGATGTCTCCAACGAATCCTCGGCATTACCTGGAAGGACCGAGCCCCCCATGTTCAGATACTGCAGAGAACAAAACCCCCGTTGCATTGAGGCGTTCTTGATGCAGCGGAAGCTCCGCTACATCGGTCATGTCATTAGAATGCCTTCAAACCGTCTTCCACACCAGATTCTCTAATGGCAAACTTGTCTCTGGTCGATGCTCGCCAGGTAGGTAGAAAAAACAATTTAAGGACTATCTGCAGTCCACTCTAAGCAAGTGCAACATCTCACCATCACGTTTGGTAGCCACATGTGCTTTATTCTAGTTTTATATGGGAGTCGTTGAATTACAGTGGGTTGCTATAATGGGTCGCGGTATAAAAAAGGTTGAAAACCACTGGGCTGAAGCGACAACTACTCAAATCCGGTTCTGGTATTCTATGTTCCACGTGTGGACGAAGGTGTGCCTCTGGCTTCGGCCTCCGCCCCCCTCAACGAAGTCACATACAGCACAACATCATTTTAGTGCTCAAAATTTAATTGAACTGCAGGCCTCGTTCGCATTAATGCCAGCGAATGGGTTTATCGAATAGATGTGTGAAAAGAAAAATGTGAATTGTGTAACCAGGACGCATCCTGGAATCAACTAATCGGATAATTCAGTTAAATTTATTTAGTTAACACATTCCTTAACTTTACATTCGCATAAGTATTTTCATGTGATCCGGCTGAAATTACAGAAATTGTTCTAAGTGTCTTTCAAGAAAATTTTTGATTGATGTTTCCTAATACGTAAGACCAGGATGTTGTGAAAAAGTATTGAGTTTACGTATTTCGATCGATGTTAACTTTTACTTTTTCAAATCTAAGATATAATCCATTTTTGCGATTGCTTTACGTTATTTTTTCTTTCACAGAGGTAAGAAGAATTGATTTATGATGTTTTATTCAGATGCATCGAAAGACCATCAGCAAAACGATTGCTTTGTTTGCTTTATTTTGACCCACGGAAGGAGATTAAGCGTAAAGTCTGGTGGTTCTCCAGGAGCTGGGCCTGAAACATATACAAAAGAGATTCTTTACGCTCAAGATGGTGGATTCGAACTGAATGAAGTCAAAAAGTGTTTCGAGCCTACATCGTGCCCTACGTTAGTTGGAAAGCCTAAGCTATTTTTCATCCAGGTCAACTTTTTCATACTTGGTTTGGCAAGTACTGTATTTTCACTAAACTATGTAATGTTGTCTGTTGTTATGGTTTCATTTCACCGAAAGAAACATCAAATTGTATGTCAAGCAAAAACAAAAAAGATGATTCGCACAACAGAAACAAGCTTCGATTTTTTACATATTTGAGATCAGTGTGATTTTTATTGAAATTGAAAAAAAGAAAACAATATTCAAATCGTGCTCATCTTTGTTGCATACTTCTACTGTTGACGTTAAAATCATTGTCCATTTCTTAAAGAAACTCAAAAGTATGTTCCGAATACAAACTTTAGCTCTAGCAAAGACGACAGCTCCATATCACCAGGCGTCAGGCGTTACTCTTTACTGGTACAAAACTTTAGATAGCAGTTAGCTGTTACATATTAATCATAGCACGGAAACCCAGCTACTGAAACGATGCAGTGAAGTTCACGTAAAGCCTTGGGTTTACTGTAACCGTTTTTCTGTAATATCGGTAGGAACGTTTCAGGCCAGAATTAAACACACACAACTTGCAAAATATCCAATAAACGCTCATTTGTTATCTGAAAGATTGTACTGCTTCTCAAAGAATGAAAACTTCAATTAAAACTTGGACTTCACAAAACAACACTGGGATGGCACGTGCTTTAAAATTACCTCCACGTTTCTCTGCAAAAGCGATTCCTGAAATAAAAATTTGCTTTGAATTATTTAAAAGTGAAGATTTTAAACGTTAGTTTATATCTTGGTAGCTTCGGTTTGCATCCACAATCGAAATATTCTTGATTTTCTGTTACAATATGTAGTGTAAAATGTTTCAAAATAAATCACATTTTTATTAACAATACCGTTTACAATTATTGCGTATAATCATTCTCTCAATTTAAAATTTTTTCATAAATTTCGTCTTAACAAAACCAAGACTAACAATATGCTGCTAACCATGCACTTTATCAAAATATTATCATAAAGTCATGTATTCTTCAGGCTTGTAGAGGCAACAATTTCGACGATGGAGTTTTGCTTCGCGATTCGATTATCGAAGACCCGCCAGGAGGGGATGCTAAAGACGGCGTTGACGCTCCTGAAAAAATCAAGAAAAAACTCCCAATTCAGGCTGATTTTTTCTTTGGCCACAGCACTTCACCAGGTAAGAGCTCCAACGTATTTGTACTAAAAGTATCACTGGTAACGTTAGTTTTTGTGTAGCGTAGATGCACATTACACAAACTTTTCGTCACAGTAAAACGAAATGCTGTTTAAAAAATGACAACATTCTCACTTTTTAACTTTCTAGCAGCCGTGTGTAAGTTAACAGTACAATCCGGATTCAGTTGACACTTTGCATTTGGCAACTATTACTGATTAAAGATATTTCGAATGATTTGTTGCTAATCAAGTCTGCATTTTGAGAATATGTAAAATGTATAATTCAAATGAATGAGCAATATTGGTCACTCATAAACACAGGTGCTTTGTTTCAAGAAAGTATGTGAAATACCTCACTAGCTACAGCATACTCTATTCCCCAATCCCCATGGCGTACAAATTGATAAAGCAAATAAAGGAAATCCCCTAATTGCATCATTTCTGCCCAAACATTTGTGCTACTGCAAATAGCCATATTTTTGAAGGCTTGACTGCTTGCGTTTTCACTTACGGAGATGACAGCTCTTCTAAAATGGTCATTTTGATTCTGATGAACAGAATCGCAGTCAAATAGCTAGTATTACAACGTTTGCTTTATGAAGATGTAGGTTTCATCATTTACGGAAAGGGCATCCAGTTTGCATTATCGGTCTGCAATGCCAACGCAGCATGTAAGATTGAAAACATTACTGAATCTAGCTTTTGAAGCAAATACCATTATTGAAAAATTGTTACCCGCACATTTTGGAGATGAAAGGAAGTGATGGAAATACAGGGGAAAAAATAAACGTAGATATTTGAGAATACAAGAAGTAGACTCTGATTTCTTTTAACATAAGTGCTGTAAGCTTGCGCTTTACATATATAAGAGTGCCGAAGGCATCTCTTTCCACAAGCACATTTTTACTCCGGCAAGCCATTACTCACGGTGATTTACCTCTTGTGCCAACCGCGCACCATTAACAAAAATCAGTGCATCACAAACCAGTACAGGTTTTTTGAAACATTCACATGAAAAATAATTGTCAAGCAAGACTTTTCCAAGAAAATACATTTCAGCCTTCAGAGTGGTACAGCACTGTCCATCAAAAATGCCTGTAAACCAATACCACGTGACAGCTGTATCCACTTTGTGATAAGAGCTCTCGCTCCGTTTATTTGTTCAGATTTCTAAAATTTTTGTTTGAAAAAATGTATGTGGACAAAATTTAATTAACATGTGTTAAATGTCTTCCCATCCCTTAATGCTGGCACATGTATAGTGAAAATGATTTTTCTTTGCAGGTTATTTCTCATGGAAAAGTCAACAGAGCTCATACTACATTTCCCACTGGTGTAAATATTTTCAGGAATTTGGTCATAGGCATGAATTAGAGCAGGTAATGAATTATTGCAACTCAAAGTGTTGGATAGAAATAAATCAGGGAACATTCAGGCAAATGTTTAGTTATCATTTGAAAATCATACATTTTGAGATTCAATTTTAGTTTTAACAAAATAACAAGATCAGGATCAAGATATTTTTTCAATTTTACAGAAGGTTAGGCTTCGAAAAAATATATTTTTTAAATATAATACTCAAGTCAAATCTCCACTGTTCAAGATGGCCCTGCGTATATTTTTATTTCAAAATTGTGTCTATATAAGTACGTTAAGACTGTGATCAAACACTGTTACGTTACATTGCACCACAAGAAAGAAGTGTTTTTGAACCCGGAATGATTAGGTTTAATGAAGTTTCTGTCTTAGAAAAATCAATTGCATTTTGTTGTGGAATGAAATAAATGTTGTAGATTACAATTCTTCTCTCTCTCTGTTCAATATAGAAGCAAGCTCTACTCAAATATTGATAAGTTAATCTTAATGAAAGTTTTGAATGAGATGAATATGTTTGTTGTTGCCACAGATCGCTCCTAAAATGTGCACCTGTAGCATCAATAAAGTTCTCTCCTATTATTTGGCAACATTGAGAAATTATTTGCCAAACTGAATCTGTACTAAAGTTTCAAGGCACTTGATTTCGTCAAAACTCGCCTTTCATTTGGCACACGTCATAGGACAAAGATTAAATTATGCATCTGCAAATCATGTGAAATGCTTAATGTCTGTGTCCACCAGTTAACAAAAAGGTAATGCTAAACCTTCAAATGCGTGGTGCTTGAAAAGTATTTTTTATAATATACCATTTTGGTCACTAGGTTTTTACAGTTTTCACACATTGGTAGCAATTTGTATCACAAAAGACACGCCTTTTCCAAGCAATTACTCTCCGCAAAAATGTAGCAGTCGAGCCAATCATCAAATATTTTTACAGGAAAATCGAATTGACGTAAGTATACGCACCCTCAGTCCTGAATCTGAACGCAAAACCTTACGGGTGAAATCCTGAAGGACTAAGCACGAGCAGAGAAAGCAAGCAAACTCAAGGCTAAATTTCACAAGCTGCGGCAAGTAGTAATTCGAAAATATCCTGTTTTGATAAGTTTGTTTACATTGATGATGAAAAACTACCTGACGCCAATTACGGAGGAACGTAAACACAAGGACCGAAATGGCGGTTACTCAACCATAACAGGCAATGGGTCCACTAGCAGAAAAGCGGTCATGAGGTGGCAAAGTTGGTTGACGTACCCTGCCAGGGAGGGCCTTAGGGTATCTTCACACCGAATCCGGCTTACGCATTCGAATGTTTACGGAAAACGGTCAGTTACCAGAAACAGCTTTTGTGTTACCATTACATTGTATCACGCAGGTAGTTTTTCCGCAAACGGCTTTCCTTGTGTAGGTAGTTCTGTTGATGTGCACTGACCTGCTAGTCTTGGCAATCCTTCGCTGCAAAGTTTTGTCTTAGAAAACTTTGTGGCAAAAGGCAGGCAATGGGATTTCCCTTGCATCAGCAAGTGTATTGCTAGTAAAATAAAGTGAACCCTTTCATAACTGAATGTAAGAGAAAATGAAAGCGTCTAATGCACTACCTTTGTAAGTAGCTGAAATTATAATAAAAATGAAATTTTGTTTCCGCCTAGACTGATTTCAAACTCAATACCGTTTAATGGTTGTCTTTCGGTGTGAAGGTCTAAGAACTCCCACTACGGCACTGGTTCAATATAATTCGGAAACTTCACAATGCTATTGTGATTCACAATGCTATTGAAACTTCACAATACTATTGTGATCCATTCATCTTCACACCTTTTTCTCTGGGGAGTATTGTTGGGACAGCAGCCTAAGGACAACTCTTCACAGTTTCTAACAATCTGCAATAAGTCTTATGGCTCCACATCAATACATGTCGGAGATGAAATCACGCCACTTGTTCCTTGGTCAACAGCTGGGCCGCTTTCCCATGGATGTAGCCAGCAGGACTCATTTCGCTAATCTTTTCTGGGGCATTCTGGTCATGTGGCTGAACAAACGTAGTTGAGATTTCACTAGTTGTAGAAGTAAAAACTAGCATAAGTAGAAAAAAACTATTTTCACCCGTTTAAACTCACATTCAACTCCACTGCAACTGCAGCAAGACTCCAACTTTGAAATATCATACCGGTTAGACCACTGCACAAAATGATTTCTTGCCATGACTTACTTTTCACCGTGTTAAAATCAGCAATTCGTAGATTGTCCAGACATGTTCTACCTCTGACTAGTTGAATTGCACATTCTGACTAGTTGAATTGCACAAATTTTCAAGAAAATTTGTACATACAGGTAAATACAGTAGGCTATAGACTCCAAAGATGATTAAAACCTTCGATAGATGGCGCCCGTAAGTGATTAAAACTTCAGTAGATGAAGTCATTAAACTTGCTGTGGAAGAATTCGGCAAAACTCAAAATAAAAATTTGCTTTGGTGATCAAGTTTTTATTTTACTTTCGTGCGATGATCATTCGCATTGCAATTATTAATAAACTGCAAGCTCATCAACCAAAATTTAAATGCTAGATGCCAACAACTGGTTAAAAATAAGTTGTTATTCGTAGAGCATTGGGTCGTGCACTTTTGTCTGTTCAATAGAAAAAAGAGAAGGTTGAATAGAGTAAGGATCCACTATGGCAACTTCGGACCGACACTGCAGAGTCGAGATCAGCGGTGCCTGAAGCTAACATTAAACAACGGTGAGAAAGCTCAATCACTTATTGTGACCCAAATCCTTGCAAGGGCCACACCTCCCAGGCTTACGTGAGCCAACCTTACGACCTCATGGCCGCTTTTCTGCAAGAGGGCCCCATTACCTGTTGCGGTTGAGTAAACGCCGTTTTAATCACTGTGTTTACTTTGCTCCGTACTTGGCGTCAGCATAGTTTTTCATCTAAAGTCTAACCAGATATATGAAAAGAGGGTATTTGCCGCAGCTTATGCTTTGAATTATTTAATTTGGTCTTGAGTTTGCTTGCTTTACTTCGTCGTGGTTCTGTCATTCAACATACATGGCCCATGCCGTCGCTTTCGCGACGATCAGAACGACGAAGACACGAGAACATTTTTGCGGAAAGTTCTGATACAACGCAATTGCGAGTACAGACAATGCACAACACAAGAATTGTCCTTCCAGTGGCATCGACGATCGCCCGGGCAGAGGTTTGTTTAGGGTGTTGAAGAGATCGCCCATTTCCTTCAACATTTCTCCCGTAAGCTTTTGCTTGCGACTTTAGGATTGTGGATGCGTACATTTGCGTGAAATCGATTTCCGTATATAAATTGTTTGATGACTGGTTCGACTGCTACATTTTTGTGGAGACTTATTACTTCAAAACAGATAGGCCTATGCGAATCATCTCATGGTTAGGAAAGCAAAGACCAGTCGGTTGATTCCTCGAAATCTTGCAGCAAACTTACAGCTTGTCATTGTCGGTTACGTCTTTTTTGCAATATTATTTTATTCCTTCAAAATAACTTTTCACCAGACTAAACGTCTTTGTAACAAAACCCTCTATTAGGTTTAAGGTTTTAGTAACACACAAAAGTCTCTTGTCTTTTTGACAGATCATGAGACTTATTGCCTACAAGATGGCCACGGATTTTGAATCGGACACCAGTCGAGAGGATTCAAGCCACAAAAAGCAGATGCCTTCGTATGCTTCTCAGCTGACAAAACTCATGCTCTTCACCAAAAAAGGCCCGACGGAAGAGAAATAAATTTTGTATCGTATAAAACAGAAGAATGTCTTCCGTCACTTGGACTGCGAAAGAAATATTTGCATTCTTCTTAACAAACTGCACAGTATAAAACTACACATGTGATTTTGTTTAGAAGTTTTGTAAAACAATCCAAGCTAACTTTGAACGATTCAGTAGCATCAGCAAGCCCGTAGCCACGGCGGCCTTTCCTGGGCAGTGCACCCCAAATACATTTTTGCCCCCCAAATTGTGATGTGCACATAAAAATTTGTTTTAAACATATAACAAACTCGAAAATCTTCCCCCCCTGAACATGTATTTCCCCTCAAACATTAAAACCTGGATACGGGCCTGAAAATCAGCATTAAATTTATCGAGGCTGTGTCACCTTCAGACACGATAGTTGTCTTTGTTGCGTTTTATCTACAAGCAAAATATGATTAGATTACCTATATGAGAAGCTTTTGTGTGGAATTAACTTGTGGATGTTTTCTGTAAATGAGAACTTAGCTGATCATGTTCGCTGTTTTATCGCGTGAAATGTGTTTTAGGAGTCTGATTTTTATTTTTCATGCATGTGTGCACTTTGTACAGGACTAGGCCTCCGTAAGGCTTAACCTGTTTTACCAAATTTAAGAACCAACTTAAGCGCTGAGAAGCGAGCGACCTGCTCCCAAATGATTCCGCAGCGCAGACCGAAACCCAAGGATGAACCGCTGCAAATCCGTGGCAGACTTTTCTTTTGTGTCCCGTCAAGGGCTGCACCTATACGATGGCGGAAACCATTCAAACGTTCTCTAGTTTCATTGTGTACAACGAAGAAAACAGGCTAAAATTTTATGCTTATTGTATTGTGTAACGTCTTTACTCCTACACGCAACGCACTAGATTCAAGCATCCGTCGCAGTAAGAAGGAACTCACAAATGCATGAAAGCACACGAGCATATATACTTGGCAGTAGTAAAGTATACGCTTGATGGCGCTAATACATTTACATTGATGAAACACAAGCATAAAGGGTACACGCATGAATGACCTCATCATGATTATTGTAATGTAGTACTGCGAAGACTTCCAACTACACCGATTTATAAAATGCATAAGTTCGTTTATATGTGTATTCTCTGAACGTTAAGCGAAACGTATTAACGGTGATCTTTGGTTCCAACTCTGTACTTTCCTCGCCACAGAAAATGCGTTTATCACAACGGATAGGTGGGGAAAAGTTCTGTGTACATGTGGTGAAGTTAACGTGAATGGATTTCTCATGAGTGCACTTTCTGCAATTCACATAACTACAGGGTTGTGGACAAGTTCGTTCGTCGGAGCGATTCGGACAAACGTTGCGCGAAATTACCTAAAGCAGCCCACTGACATACACGATCAGCGGTAAAACCAATACAATGCAATTGACTGTCTGCTCATAACAGAAGAGTTACCATTTGCGAGTAACTAATCGGAATCGCCTGATATCACAATCACAACGCATCCCGAGAATCAACGTACTTTTGCTAAACGAATCGGCTGCGATAATGTGCGCAGAGAAGTTCCTGTGTGCGTGAAACTGCATCGCTCAACTCCATGCGCAGATTTCCGCTTCAAACCCTCAAATCACTGCCAAATTTTGCTGACCTTCGATGCTGGTTCCCGAGGTCGCACGAACTGATTTCAATTCCACCACACCCATTTAAAAAAATCAAAAGCTGCGCATTTATAGCGTAAATGTTGAGCAGAAGATGTTCGCTTCGAGAAGTATTACATGTTTCTTCATGTTGCTGTTCAAATTTTCCGGTCTCGTGCGCTCTGCGCGGGGCAATTTTGTTATCATTATCATGCTTTTTTATCTTTAGTATCTTTTTAACGGATGAGACTTGTTTGCTTTACAAAAAGCACCAACTTGTTGCGAGGTCAAGTCGAGTTTAGTGATACATTCAGGCCCGTAACCAGGGTTTTTTTAAGGTTTCGCTTTGGTGACCGAAAGGAAATTTTAAGAGACCGCTTGGAGGAATTTGAGAGACCGTTCTCCATTGATGTGATCTCAGGTCACTATATTTTGAGAGACCGTTTTGGTCCCTCAAAACACCTTAAAAAAAACACTGCCCGTAACTAGGTTAAGGCTTACGGAAGAACATGCACTTTTAGGGGACCAAGATTTTGTTTTTATGATATGTTTGAAACAAATTTTTCTGGGGTCACAAAACATTTGGGGCCCCTCCCCCAAATGGCCCCCGTGGCTACGGGCCTCAATACAGTAACGTTTCATGTAAATAGCATCGATCGCCTCATCCAAGACATCACGAGGGAAACTGGCGCGAGCACAAATTCTAGGCAGCGCAAATTGCTGTTCTAGCACAAGTATCGTCATTTCCATTATTACTACCAGTTGGTGCGGCGTTGCATGTCAAATGATCGGTGGATCGCCATCACATTTTATGTCTTTCTGGCTTTTTGCAACATTCTTATAATGCCATGCTTGTGACGGTTAGCGCACTTGTCCAGCGACAAACCCGTTGTAACAACTACGTATTAAACACATTTTATATTGCTACGAATTTTGCAGCTCCAGAAGTTGTTTATGTATATAAATTAAACAACTAAGTTAATCTGTGTGAAAAAATCTTTAAGAACTGTTTCAAATCACTGTGCCTTTAGTGAAAACGTACGTGAAACCAATAAATTGCACTAACTAATTGAAATAGAACTGCCTGGAAAATTATCGCTGAAAAATCCTTCAGATAATTCGGTTAATTTTTTTTCAAAGTTTAGGCAAATCTATAAGAAGGGTACAAATATTCGATTTTCCAACCTATGCAGTTAGTAGGGGTAGAATTATTGGCAGGATCACGGGCAGCACTGGTGTCGGAGGCGGGGGTGCAAACGCATCCCCAAAAGTTTTGATTTGGTGAAAATCCCATAAAAACCGGGCAAAATCTCTGAGAACCTTTACAAACTCCCTGAAAATTTGAGCAAAAATGGCGCCCGAATTGACATCACAGCTTTTTATTTGAGGTCATGTTTGTTTGATTTTTTTTCGGGCAAGTTTGGGAGAATTCTGTCAAAATTCCTTCGCAACCCCAAACATTTGCCTGCACCTACACCTCTGATGGGCAGATCTTTTAACACTTTAACAGCATAAAGATAGGATTAAAATTTCACTCGAACTTCTTACGTATAATCTCATCATACCGGTACAGGTCACAACACGGGAGCAAGAATTAAACACCTACACGAAAACAAAAGTCGCAATCATTTTTGATCTGATAATTAGCCTACTGACTTTAACGTGCGATTAAGAAATGAAAGAATATCAGCTCAGAGCATAAGGTAGTTAAATGATATTGTAAAGTCACATTGTAGAGAAGTTAACATCGGAGTCGGATTCTCAAATTTGAAAAAATCGTCTGAGTCGGATCAGGATTTCAACATGAACTGGAGCGGAGTTGCAGCCTGAAATTGTGACTCCGGCCACCTCTGATAGCCAAGCAATCCAAGCATGTTTAGTTCGAGCCATTTGCATCATTACGCTTAGAATTAGAGCAGTCAAGGGAAAGCTTATTTTGATAGTGAAAACGACTTTGCAGTTAACCGAATTACAAATAATTTCCGTTCCCATGCATGACTTATGACATCGAATGAGAATTCTTTTCCATAATACATGTTTAGACGCCTTATTTTCAACCTGCTTATATTGCTGCACTCGTCCATAACTGTTGACGCATTTCCTTTCTAGCTATCACGAATATTTCCAAAACATGAGAAAACAGCAAATGTTCAATGCGGCAGAGATAAACCAATTTTTTCTAGTGGCTTGACCTTGCCTGCAACGTATTTTGCTTCAATATACCACATAAGCGCATTGTGCATATTGAACTTTATACTCCCAGTAAAAGACTTACTGCTGTAAACTGTTCCCTTTACGCTATAAATATCTTAGCCCTAGGGAGGTCTGCAGCCTAATTAACCCCTGGTTCTTCGCAGCCTCCCACTCCCCCATGCATTTTATATATCGGTTTACTTGGAAGTCATCGCAGCACTGCTTTATAATAACTGTGATGACGTCATTCATGTGTGTGTCCTTTACGCTAATTGTCTTTTGTTTCATCAAAGTAAATGCATTAGCGCCATCAAGCGTATACTTTTCCACAGTACTACCTCCACGTATGTGTCCTCGTGTTCTTTCATGTACTTGTGCGTTCCTTGTTGCTGCGATGCATGCATACGTCTAGTGCGTTGCGTGTGGAAGTGAAGACGTTATACAATACACAGGTTAACCAGTTTCAGTAAATTGCAGATTGAGAGCATTGCATGCAAAGTATTATTGTTGGAAAAAGATTCTTATTTTTTTCGTCATAGCAATGCGACGACGTGAGCAAACCGATGTTGATCAACACCCCAATGCTTGACTGCAATTCAAGCTAGTCTTCAACGTGTTGGTTGTAACAAGTTTCGCTTTGACAAAATCAATTGAAATCGCCTCACTCCATGCATCATGTGCTGTTGTCGATCATACGTAATAACTCACTTCTTCTGCCAACAATATTAAGTTTCAGATGTTTTACAATTTTCATTAATTTTAAGAAAACGCAGAAAACTTTGGCAAGTTCAGTTCTTTGATAAATTGTACCTTGCGGACTGCCACATCAAACCGCAAAATAGAAGCGGTCACGCGGTTTAACGATTTTGAGAATAACTTCTTATAGGCCTTACTTTTTCTTTAAGTTTTTCGCATGAACGTTTTTCTGGCAAAGTTAGGTAAATTCGGACAAAACATCCTTTGCGCCTCCAACAAATGGCCTGCTCCTGCTCCTATGTTCATGTACAAGAGACATACCATGACTGCAATGCATTTCTATCGTTGTTGGACGCAGACCCGCAAAGATCAAGGCTTGATAGAAAAACAGTATAAAGCAGTTATAATGAAATTTTAAACGGTTTGCCATTACCCTTTATCCCATAAAATTGTCCGTGCGATGAAGCAGTTTACGGCATTAAGAAAAAACATTTCTTGACCAATCTCGTGGACAATCATTACAGTTCCCACCAATTATTCAAAGCAAAAATATTGCATCAAGGGTGTTCATCAGTCAGTAACGGCCATTCAGCCTGAAACCAACATTGGCTAAAAGCCAGACAAACTGTTCTGATCCACACGATATGCAACGTGAGGAAGAAGAAATGAGCTAGTCAGGTGTCGCAAAATGGGCCTTAAGCCTTGTCCCGCTACAGAGATTTAGTACCGTTTGCGAAACGGTTACCCGCAAACACGCAGCATAGTTAAATCAAGTAGCAAACTTGTGAATACGTGAAAAGCGAAACGGAAAGAGTAAAACTGCTTTTTTACCGGCATAATACCTGCAATAAAAAATCCACAAAAAATAAAATGCTTTTGTAAGATAAGGGTGATTTTCAACAATTTTAGAATCGAGTATAAGGTTAGTTTTTCAGGGATTCACGTCCGCATTGAAATCACGTTATCCAATTCGATAGGTTTTCCACCTTGAACGCCTTCCACTAATGTTGAACAGAACTAGTAACGGTTTCAAGCTCTCTAAGTCCAGTTACTGGATGGATATTTATGCGTTTCAGCAACCCGAAAGTCTCCCATATTTATGCGTTTCGGCAACTAGAAAGTATCCGAATTTTATCGGCCAGCTTCCTGGCACAAAATGACACACAACTTCCATGGTCGAACAAGGCATGTGTAACTATCATCCGATCGGCAAATCATCGGAACCTCGTTTAAAAGTAAACATTTGTTTTGTTAGCGACTGGCTGGACCGATTTTGTTTGAATAACGGAGCATGCCACGTCGGCGTGTTACGGCGCATCAGCCTCACATGAGGCGGGCGCGTGGAAATGCAACAAAGCGTGGTGAGGCTTTTTGCATCCGTCAACCGTGCAGCCAATTTTTTCAGCACTGTCCTTTAGCACATGTCCACCATAGAGACATCGACAGTATAAATGCGTTGCACACAACACATACACTATGGAAAGAAACCTCTCTCAGCACAGAATCAGACACCAAGATCTTACAGAGTATATATTTCGCCTACAAAGTAGGCATCATCAGCTCTTATACCACTCACGGGCATGGGCGTCGGAAGAAGCGATCTTTTGATATACGGCAGCGACACTCGTTCCTGCGCTTTTGTTGTCATTGTAAATTTTTCAGCGGAAAAAATCAATAGCTATTTTAAATGGACCGAGGGATGTGATTTTCGAAACGAGGATTTCCCAAGTTTATCCCTTGTCACTACACCGTAAGCATCTCGAGCATCAAGCTAATCCTTTTTCACCGTGAAGATTACTTTGAATACGATTGGTACACATGTTTTGCCTAAATACGTTTAATGCAAGGTTCCTAGGTGTTTTAACAAATTGAAACTCATTGAGTGAAATGTCCCATAAATTGGTTGTTCCGTAAGTTACATAAATTTCACTGGGCCATTTACACTGAGCATTTTGTTTTTGAAAAACATATCATACAGATATGCGTTGAGAAAAAAGTGGCGAACAGTAAAGCAGCATGATCACACGTTTGAGAGTTTCCATTTTTGGTAATAGTCATACGTAAAGAAAAGTGGACGAAAAACATGCTTGAAGGAAATGCTCATGACACAGTTTTCTCGATCAAAATCTCATAGAATCTATTCAAACAATAAAATAGAGAAAATACGTTCACACACATGCACACACTCACACTTAACTACACAGGAAAAGACAAACACCCATACGCAAAACAGCAGTAGCTTACGAATAGCACCTATATGTAATTCAAGGATTGCCCTCAAATAGGAATCAACATTTTGTAAGCAACTGACATGTTTAAGTTTTCCTTGTTAAAATTAATACGTGATGAAACGTCAGGACAGCAGCCATGCACGAAAATTGTTTCTATTCATTGACAGTTCAAGTTCGTGTCTCGTGCTGATGTTTATTTCAAATTGTGGGTGTTGTTGCTGCACAGAGGGATTTTTCCCTTACTTGTTGACCCTCTCACACTTACAAACTAAAAGTAACCTTCGGCGTGCAGCAGTTCAGCACGGGCGTGCACACTTTCTTGACCATTCCATCTCAGCTCGACACTACTGCAGAAACCTTCACGTCCATGCGTTAAACTACTGCGACAGAGGTGATGAGTGTCGAACTGCAATGTAAATAAACACGAAAGTGCGAGACCGTGCCGAGCTGCGCTGCTGTGGAAATCAGGCCTCATTCACTCACAAAGCAGATAAGAGAAGTCAAATATAGGTGACAGGCATTACAGGAACATACGAACTATCCACTGTCAAAGCACTGAAGGCTGCAGGCTGCGATAAAATCCGACCTGAAATGCTCAAGACAAAACCCTGAAGCGAGGA
>Ga0210059_1002085_pt1 | contig 31025 bp, 18 predicted proteins | sample Ectturendosymbi2_FD_188042 | JGI IMG/M metagenome (GOLD analysis project Ga0210059, IMG submission 188042) | Ecteinascidia turbinata endosymbiont from Florida, USA - Sample 2 (SPAdes) (version 2) | ecosystem: Host-associated > Tunicates > Ascidians > Unclassified | place: Key West, Florida...
CTGGTTACTATAAGGATAAAGTAAAGACAAACGTATTCCTTTTACCTTTTGCCGCCACATAGGTGTCCTTCCCCAGCACCCACCGGAAATTGATTTCAGCACCCCCTGGGGGGCACCCCCATGTTACGAAACCCTGGGCTAAGGTCAGGTTGTTGTAAGTGCTGTTTGTATTGGTATGTGTTGAAGACAGTTTTCTAGGTTGTGTTTTTTGTAAGAACAGAGTAGCAGTACCGTGCTGACAGATACTAACTTATGCGATCATTTTAACTAGTAATGTGCCCTTGTAAGTCGTAAGCTGCTGGTTTTGATAGTCATGCTTGTCAGCAAGTTCATAGATGAGATAGAGCCCAGGCTCTGTTAGAGTCCAGGTTCTGTTGGAAGCGGAAGCGGAAGCGATAGGTGTGGAAGCGGAAGCAGTTGACGAAATAGCCGCTTCCACATCCCTGGTTTTGTCAAATACTTTTTATTAGTTTATTAATCAGAATAGAGCTTAAAGATTTTGAAACAAAAAGAATTCGCCCACAGCTTTTTGAAAAATAAGTCCCACTCTCCTCTGAAATGTCAATATTCTGAACGTAAACTCAATATAGAATAAAAAAAAAAAACTGTAGCTAAAGTGCTTTTGGTTTTGATTCAGACTTACTTTTGTATTTTGGTTGACCTCAGACGCAATCGGATGAAGAAAGGTCTTTTCGTAATGCGATATCATAGTTTCGCGACAACAATTAGTGACAAAAATTCGTATTCTGTGTCGAACGCCATAATTTAAAGATATATTCTGGGAAAATGCGGCGAGCTTGTATTTTTGATTTGTTGACGTTCTTTAACAAAGGTTCGCTAATAGCAATATCTCTATGGATTTCACTTGTATACCTGACATACTGCTATCATCATCACGACGATAATCATGTCGTGAATAGCAGAAGAAAAAATTTATAAGAATTCCTCAGTAAACGACATACTTTCTTTAATAGTGCTCCGAGAAAGAAGCGCTGATGTTTGACTAGGTTTCACTTTTTCACCTTACAGTGTTTTTCAAGACTTTCCGTTGGCTTTGAAATAAACCGCTGAACAAATTGCCACTAGCGACGAAACATGTTGCATGATTTTTCAGTGATTTTCCGGGACATGTGCAGGTTTAGGACGGAAACATTGCGGGGTGGGTGCGGATTAGAAGCATACGGGTTCGGGGCAGGAGCGGGCAGGATTTCTCAAATTCCTGCGGATGCGGGGCGGGTTCATTTGCGCGTGCGGGGCAGGAGCGGACAAAAATCTTCACCTGTGCAGGATTTTAGCAGACATCTCGTTGTGCAGTTTTGCTGTTGAATTAACAAGTAATCAGAACTTAATTTTATTTTCATCCACAGCTCCTCAATTCCGCCCTGGAAGAAATGTCCTCCCATGTATTAAAAATTCCTCCCTTGTGAGCTACGTGGCACCCATTGCAGAACCACTGTCTGATGAATGTCTTTAATTTTCAGACACAACAACTTCGAACACATCCAATGACAAGAAAAACTTTTCAGTTGCAAAATAAATTAAGTAGAAATGTAAGGTGAAAGTGGTAGTATATTTGTCATATTTTCAGTTGTTTTTGGTTTTGAAATGCAGAAGCACTGTAAAAACATTACACAAAACAAATAACTTTCGCCTGAAATTATTTTTTGAATAAATGAACACTGGGCAAGCAACCTTCAAATTCGCTCAAAGACAAAATGCTAAGCATCAACAAAAATCGCTTTCCAATAGTGTAAATTGATGGTTTATGAAGTGGTGATCACTTTCAGAAGCGAAACGAAACGAACGTTTACTTTCAATTTACAACACCTTAAAGCAAACTACAATGTCGGAAGCGTGTTTCAGCAACAAATAATGGGTTGCCTCCTCCTACGTTGATCATGCAAAATCAAAGAATTTTTAGTACAATTTTATGGATTTACCAATGTTGCAAATTTGCAATAATTTTGAAAAGGCCATGTGGTGTCGATCAATTAGTGAAAAAAGAACAAAAATATTTTAAGTTCTTCGCAATCACAAGATTTGAAATATCATGTGAAAGCATGGTAATGCTCTTTCGTCTTCTTTATAATCTTCTTAGTTTCACATGCAGACCATTTTTACTTTTCAGAATGATTCTGATTTCCATTTCAGGAACAGGAGTTTCATCATCCAAATACAGGCGAAATCTTCGAAGTGTATGAGCCAGGACGGTCTTCATCTCGTTCACAGCAAAATTTTGCCCAATGCAGTTTCTGAAGTTGTATACTATGCATAGGTCTTTCAAATAACATTGTCGAGAATATCGAAAACAGGATGCGCTCTTAAGTTAACAACACAAAATAATACAAACCCACTTAGATGAAAAGGCAAAGTTATCTCTTCGTTATGTACGTAGTTTGAAGCGTAGTTTATGTATTAAAATGAAAACAGTCTTGAATTGTTTGTACATTAGGTTTGCAAAATGACATTGAACAAGCAGGCCAACAAAAATCCATACACCTCCAACTATTAATAAAAGAACCATTACGAAATCTATGCTCCTGAAACAGGACTTACTGAATGGGATTGCCGTTTGCAGGTGTGACACTGCCCCAAATACAATTGCCTACTCCTTAAAAAATGCCCCTTGTTTCTACGGAAATGTGACGCAGCGGACTTCTGCGCATGTACCGTCGTTGCCCACGATTGCGTGGATTTTTGGAAAAATACTATGTAGCAACACACACATATCATCATTAAAAGAAGAAGATGAAGACTTCACCACAAACATTGCTTTTGGAACGTTGCAAATTCAGCAAAAAGCAGAAACCTTACCTGGAACCTGCCGAGAAAGGCAAATAAGCGTGAGGAGAACGCTTGGAAATGTTTTCCTTAGTGAATCGTTGAGGATTAAAAATCTGGAAACGAAATGGTTAAACAAAGAGCACAGGTAAAATGTGCTGAGCAGTCTGCAAAGAGATAGAAACTTCCAATTGCGAAAATGATTTCCAAGTGTTTTTTTTCAGGCAGGCCATGAGCAAACACATTTTGATTCTCGCATCTCAGTTTTACTTTTTTACATGTGGTAGCATGGTCTTCAAATCTTTGTTTACATGAATAGAGCTACGAATCAGCACTAAGCATCTATTTAGACACAACGCACGTAAGAGAGTGAACCGTATACTCACCTCCGGTTCTTTCCAAACCAATTCATTTCGATGAAGGCCGAAAATACTCAACAGAACTCGGGTTCCAGTTGGAATCACTGTTTCATACAATTTGTTTAATTTGCTCCTCACAGTCAGATCTTTATCAATCTCGCGTCCAATCAATATCACAGGTGGGTAGAGTCTCATACTTTCTTTGATGAACATCGTTAAGTAGGTGAACTTTGAAAAGTCATTCCTTCACACGAATCGCTCGTTTTACTTTGTGTGAAACATTTCCTTTTCAGAAGACAGTGAATAAACGTACAGATCTACTTTACACCAATTGTTGCGTATAAAGCATTGTGAACACACGACTATCAAACTGTCGAATATGTTAAATCAGTGGTTCTCAACCTTTTTGGCTTATGCACGGTCTTTTTGAAAACCTATCCGATGGACCACTATGCTATGGTGACACCTCATGAACATTTACTCCTTTCTGTATTGCACATAGGTCAGTGAGCGTTTTGTCAAATATTTAATAAACTCTCTGCGGACCACTGAAAATTCCAGATGGACCACGGTGGTCTACATCGACTACCCTGTGAATCACTGTGTTAAAAGAAGGTACAACGGTTGATAGATTCCATCATTAGCGCTTTGGTTCATGCTCTTTGTAACTACATAATTATTAAATTTAATTCCATTCCATCAATAGGTTTCAAGCCTTATATATTTGTTACTCTCGTTTGATGTACTTACCGCTTGTTCTTTCATGCTCTTACAACTAATTTTTGAAGTTCTTTGTACTTTGTCAACCTAAATGTAAAAGGCGATCGAAAAATTAGTTTCCTCTGCCGTTTCAGTTTAATTAAGGTAAGTAGACGTAACTTAAAGAGGCCCACCGCAGTAGAAGTGATGGAAACTATCCTAAAACCATAAATGAAATTTTTTTATATCCTGGTGAGAATTGCTGTCAGCACACTGGTAGTGATTGCACAGTATATTTCTTTGCGTTGTTGCTACATCTTTCCGTTAAAAAATCTACCAGAGAGCGAAAGCAAAACTAGTATTAGATTGTTTGATATCATTATACATCATTATATTTAGTTTTGAAAATTGTTACCACTCACAACGCCAAATATTGTATTACATTTGCTTTTCAATATGTCAAAAAAGCATCACAACCGCCATTGGGGAAGCAATTGCGTAATTGTTGTACGTAAAGTTGGTCGTAATGTCAACCCACGCAGCGTGTTCAGGATTATACAGAATACCTACTTTGTTGTGAACGTTTAAGACAAGTTCTTTGCTGGCATTTTTCTTTATTGTTTTGGAAACAAACTTGCCCGTAATAGTAAAAAGCGTCCCCTTGGCGCTATTCCTTGCGTTATAGTCCTGTGATAGATGGCGTTGCAACTTACCACTCAACAAAATGCTTGTTTCTCAAAACTGCGTTCACCTCATTTCTGCATTTCTCTTGAAACTCGGGATACTTCGCAAGATTGTACAAAGCCCAAGAGATTCCTAAATATTAAGCAATAGTTTTTTTGTTAAATTTATGATTTTAAGCGAACCAGGTTTTTCACAACGTTTAGTGCACTTTAAACAATCACGTGTGCTTGAATGAGTCAGCAAATGATTTGAAGCTTACCACTGGCTGTTGTATCATGCCCTTCGAACAGGAATGTATCAACTTCATCCCGTATCTCGCTCTCAGTCAAACCGTTGCCTTCCTCATCCTGTGTAAAAGATTTTAATCACTCCCACTTATTAACCGTTTTTGCATCAGAACATTCTCATTTTTGTCGCAAAATGTGACTACAGCGGAAGAAATGTTTTGGGACAACATGCATATCTAACGATCCAATGCTTCAATGCCACTATAGCTACGAAATGCTTAAAAGCAAATTCTAATGAAGCCCATAAAGCTCGCAAAAGTGGACCGAAAGTACGACACTAAGCTTTGATTAGAAACTGTTTGAAATCTATCAGTACGCTTACTTCTGTTTGAAATCTGTCAGTACGCTAAATCTGTCAGTGCGCTTACATTCAACTTCAACACTGTAAACTGTGGAAGCAATTCCAAAAAGTTTTAAATTCAAAAAAAGGTCGGCATCTTTCATTACTCTGCAATTTCCAGAAAAAAACAAACCTTGGTTTGAAGCAGAATATCCAAGAAGTCTAGCTGGCGTTTTCCTCCATAAACAAAATCTTTTGCTTCGACTTTCCTATGAGATGATACATCTTCATTTGGACTCTGAGCACCTTCAATTGCTATGCGACGTTTCTGAATAATCTGAAAATATTGTGGAATTTCCTTTTGCAAATTTTGAATGATTTTTAGCTTAAATGTATTTTTTTCTTACTGCATTCTCAGTCTAGTTGAAAACAACGTTTCTTTCGTGTTTTTTCGAACCGACTCTGAGATTGAAAGTATCAAATCTACAGTAGGTGCCAAATATGCAATTTTGTGTACTTTTTAGGTGTACCGGCTGGTTGGGTTTTGTAATGTGGTGGCGTAATTATGAAAACACGCACAAAAAGAAATTAAAAAGCAAATATCACATAAGCAGTACCATATAATAATTTTTGTTTTAAACAAAAACGCAGAATTCGGAAATCCTTTTTAATATTACATCAACACTAAAAATGCCTTCAAAAAACTATACATGTTTTATTTTGAGACGTTTCGGATTATTCTTAATCCATCTTCCGCAAAAAAGATTCGGTTTACTAAAATACTTTCGGTTTTTTGACTGAAGATGGATTAAGAATAATCCGAAACGTCTCAAAAAAAAAACATGTATAGATTTTTGAAGGCTTTTTTAGTGTTGATGAAACTGTTAAGTCTATCCCACTTTTTAATATACTTCAGAATCTCAAAATTTTCTCTTCTTTTCGTGTAAAATTATTTGTGTGCTCTGAGAAAGGGCGTAACGATGGGGGCAAGAGGGCACAATTTCCCAGGAGTCGAATCGCGGTGGGGGCGCCAAATCACTGCTGGGTCGCCGATTCCTGACTACGGAGGGCGCCAAAAAGTCCGAACAATGTCACAAGTACCCAGGGCCGTCGCCAGCAGGGGGCCAGTGGTGCCCGGCTCCCCTTTTGAAATCGGCGCCACCCCATTTCACGTCTGACCCACCGGTTGCTGCATACATCCAACACTGTATTTTAAAAATGTGCCCCCCCCTCCTGGTTTTTGGCCCCTCTTTTTGGTTTTTGGCCCCCCTGCTACTAAATCTTGGCGACGGGCCTGCAAGTGCCTTCTTCGGTACAGTATATTTGCTTCCGAAAGAGTTCAGGTTCAAACATGGGAGCGTCATCTAACCTCGCTACGCCCCTGGCGCTAAGTGTGACATGGCATAAACAACATAACATCAAACGTAAGATGTTCAAATGATCTTATTCTAGTTTTATAAAAAAATTCCACTTATTCAAATTTAATGTGAAAACGTGAGCCAACACAAACGGTTTTGCTGCTTGCATCCAGCAAATGGCTGTCGCTCAGCTTTACTGTTTCATGACTGCGACTGGTGAACTATGGCTGTATTGCAGTGGTTTCAAACCTGGGGACGCAATCCCCGTGGGGGTCGTTTGCCTATTTTCTGGGGTCGCGAGAGCTTCCAATAAGATATTAATAATGACTTCTAGATTTTATGTTTCATATATGAAAACAATTTTTGTCGGAGCCAAAATAATAAGATTACCTGGCAAAAATTATAGCCTACTTTTATATTCAAAATTGTTTTAAGTGTGATTATGTCTATTACAGTACTGTGGCGTTTGGCGACGCACGAATAACATTTTGACGTAAGAATGTGCTGTGTTTGTAAATTATATATCTAATTGCGGTAGCTAAATTGGCAGTTATTCTAGTTTTCAATGAGTTGTGCTGTGGAGTGATTTATGTACGGCACGGGTCTCTCTTGCTGATGCTGCCATATGCACGAATTCAATAAATGCTTCGTTATTTAACAAAGTGATATCGTACGTTATTTTTTAGTCATTGCGATTTTCTATTGTGCAAACACAACTGCATTTCATATGCCTGACTGGAAATTTTTGGAAAGGGGTCATTAGGTTAAATTGGATTGAACAATGGGTCACTGCATAAAAAAGGTTGAAAACCACTGCTATATTGCCATCATGGTTGGCATAGCTTGCATACTGCTTTCAGGTTTTTAATTGCGACGTTTCGAAATTGTGTACATTAACCTTTGTGACAGATGTCAAGTTGTTCTGCAAGATAACAGGTTTAAGTACCGATCTCTCGTTGACGTAGGGTAACTATAAAAATAATGGCGCGCCCGCGTCTGCCTTTTCAGTAGACATAAGCTTCAAATTGCGCAAAGCAGGCAACAAACGACTTGAAGAGGGTATCGTACAATAAGTTTATCCATAGCAAAGAAGGGAAAGGGAACCGATTCATTCTTTTGAAAATTTTCATGCAACGTTGGAGTCAAAATTTGCTGAAGTTTAAACTCACTCGTTCAGCATGCTGATGAACGACAGCAGCCGCTTCCTTAAAACGCTTTCCATGCTTTGTTTTCCAAAAAACAAAATCTGGTATCAGAAAAGGATTTGTTCCTCGCCGAACAGAAGTTTCAGTTAAATCCTCAACTGCCGCCAGATACGGATGTTTTCCTCTTTATACAAACACGAAAACAGAGCAGCAGTTCAGAAATTTAACAAAAAATGAAGGATGGGAATGTTGTGAAATCAGTCAAGCTGTTTCTAATCTATGACAGGAGAATAAAAACAAATATTCTACTTCCAATCTCAACGTTTCTGGTAGATGGCACCTCATGTGAAGGCTCTTTGATTCAGTAACAAACACCTGCTGCCGCAAAAATGTAAATATCTTATAGGAAGTTATAGCCTATTTCATTCCACGCGGCTTACTTCTTTCTCAATTAAAATATGAACACACAAACAGAGAGAAACACAATTATTGTAGCTTTACTGCAACTCAAGTTTGTTTGAATAGAGCGTGTGCGTGATTTCTAAACTATAGGAGAAACTTCACTCCGTTGAGATGAAATAATGATCTTTTCAGCAAAAAAACACGTCACCGGCAAGTAGACCTCAAATGCAACAACTACTTAATTTAAAGTGTGAAGGAAAGTTACATGAACCAAGTGCAACAACTACTTGATTTAAATAACCACACGCCATACTTTGTTTGTTGGCAATTTGTTTCAGAAGACATGGCGCATCTCAGCATGGTGTCGAGTGTCATCAAACTGACATCCTTCGACACGTCGATTGGTTCCTCGATTCTTTTTTCCCATTTGTCAAGCATTATTTTAGAACATTGGTTGAACACCTGAGTGTATCTGTGAATTAGATTTCATAAAAATATTTAAAATGGAGTCTCAAGGACCAACAAAATGCACGTGATCCTCAGAGGCGACTAGAACAAATTCACCCCATACCCTTTGAGAACACTGAAGTGGAATGCCGGTGTCAGCAAATGACGATTTCTTCTCCACTTTCTTCCACTACTAGTCAATAGTCCATCTCCTATCCAGGGTCTCATAAATCTGTAGATGAAATTGTCTTTGGGTGCTGAAAAAAATAGGAAGAAATTATATGCGTCCGTCCATTTGGCAAAAAATCGCAAAATTGCAGTTATGGTAATGTGAACATAAGCCATTTCATGTAGGCTAAATTTCAATTTTAGCCCACTGCAGCTTTACTAGCTTCACAGTTTTTCTAGGCCGAAAGTATTTAAAAGTCTGGATAATTTGTAAAAATTAAACAAAGTCAGTGCGAAAGTAAGAAAGAAGCAATAACAATTTTTTTTGTAAAATCCCACTAGGAACGACTTTTTTGTTGAACTTTCGTAGTTGTGATCCTACGTCAGATCTTCATGGCTTTGAACTTCTAAGAAATTATTACGACGTCAAGTAACTTCGGCGAAAATGTGACCCAATCAATTTTCTCTAAACAGCCATAAAATCACCAAATTATTTTAGAGTGACTTTTGAATAACTGTGGCTCCCTTGTTTTTTTTACCCGAGGGCGAAGATGAAAAGGTTGACTTTCTCATTCCGTGCCTTGATCTATTGATAGATGGTCGCATCCTTTACATTCAACGAATCTACTGCATTTGTATATAATCTATTTGGATAAGACTAGGATTGAAGATGAGTAGTGTTATGTGAAATCAAGTACCTATTGGAATTTTGCTGATTGATTTTAACTCTTCACTGTGTGAAGTCAAGTTACTTGAATTTCAAACCACAATATTGCTCGTCTAATTCGCCATCGTCTAATGCGTCAATTTGCTTAATTCGTCACTTCTTTCGATACCTAATTAGAAGCGTTTTGTTCGGCTAATACGTCATTTGCAGTTTCGCTTTTTATGTCTAAGCAGCTAGTACGTGTGGGAATTCAAACAAATTAAGGATATTTATCTGAGAATTGTTACACCTCGCAATTTGTTTATCGAATTTACACACGAGGTTCGAAGCGCGACCCGACTCCCCATTGAGAGAACGCGGGACGTCTTTGCAATTTGTTAAACATTTAAAAGGTGCTAGAGTTAAATGGAGGAGTCCAGATAGAGATAAAGTGGAGGAATTAATTGTTGTCTTCAACCGTAACGTCATAAACTTGTTTTTTACTGCAAATAAGAGAGCACTATGTATACTAGTTACTGTGATAGCATTTTCACCTGTTTGCATAACTCGTCACTTCGCCTAAATCGTAAATTTTTTCTGATCCCTATGACGTGACGAATTAGACAAATTCTACTGTTTTGTCTTTTTCCATAAACATTTCATTTTTTGTAGCAAAGTAATAACAAATTGGAGCATACGATTTGAATAAATTGCAGAAATATAATCGTTGAAAAAGTACTTGTTGCACTACTAAAATCTTAAATGGTTTTGATTTTTTCCTTTCCGTCATGAACTATTATGGGAAGCAATGAAATCGTTGTTTCAATTTCGAAAAACACTATGTGCACTAATGCAAAAGATTTCATCTCCTGTAACACCATCACTCACAAATTGTAATTTTTCTTCTACTTAATTTTAATCAACATGAATGCAGGTGTTACGTTTAAACCGATAATAGGCACGTAAGATTGCAATACGTACCACTGCTTGAGATAGGAAACAGCTGTGTTGACATGGCAAAGAGTGAAATGAGACAAAAGATATAGACATTAGTACACATCAACCGATGTCTTCAAACAACACCATTCAGTATATATCTTTACAATACCTCTCTTAAACTTTGCCTGCTGACCTCGAATAATTTTAATGAATATGAAGGAATGTAATGAATGCAAAATATTAATAAATATACAGGCCTTCCATTTAAATCGGTAGTACACAAACGTGTATGAAATAATTGGTGCAGTATCATAAATTTAAGGAATGCAGTCATATTCAACTTCACTGAAAGGCAGAAGGTAGTAATATTGCAATACCTACCACCGCTTGTGACGTAAGAAGCAGCAGTGTCTGGATGGTAAAGATTTAAACCAGACAAAAATGGTGCGGACCATCTGTTGAACATTGTAGGATGTGTTTTTGTTCTTTCTCTTGAAGCTTTGAGCATGCCGTATTCGTTGGGAGGAAACTGTTGGTAGAAATAAGCAGCATGTTGCTGTACAAAACGACAAAGCTTACGTCAGGTTGTCTTTTATCCTGCTTGTATGATTTAAGCATTTGTCCAGATATTTTCCGAAAATTGTCGTTCGTCTCAGCTTTGGCAAATATTCTCTGCAAAACGCCTTTGTTTTACTTTAAATTACCCACGCCGCAGCAGGTTAAAAAAATATCATTCTGAACCTTGTTGTGTGCTAAAGAGTTGGTTAATATCGAATGCTTTGGCGTTGATGCTGATTTATACGAAACTCTGAAAACCGAACAAAAATGAATTCCATGCTCACAAGAAAGATTCAAAATATCAACTAAAAAGATGTTTTATGTCTAAAAAACTGCTTTCTTGCCGAAGTACAATATTATATATTCCAGATACAAATGCTTCAATCGTCGATTTTGGTTCGATAAATGTTTTTTTGCTGAACCACGCGTTTGACAGTTAATTTTGATAATTTCTGAGTGCTTTATTGTTAGAACTTGCTAGAAGAAACGATTATTGCAGAAAAGCAAGCACTATATAATACCTCTACGCTGTGGCCATATATCCAATGCCTCTTGGTTGGTCCAGCTAATTCATCCAATGCTTTCGACCGTTTGTACATCCCAACTGTTGGCGAGACAACGTACATGAAAAGGTAGATGACCATTACGACAATTGCAACGTCAGCAGCAAGAACTGGGGTTAAAATGCCTGGCGCTTTCAAGGTGGAGAAAACCTTTGAATCAAAATCCATCACTTTTTAACATAACAATATAATGCACAGAGAATTATTGTGTCCTGAAAAATACCAAAAAAAAACAATTAGCCATCAAACCTTGATTTAATCAGACTTTCTTACAAAAATATTGATTTTTGTTATTTTCAGTAACACTGTGTCAAGTTAATGACATTTTATTTTGGGTCATTTTTGTTTTCCTACAATAGACTAGCGCTAGCTAAACGTTTCAGAGTATGAATGAAGATTAGAAAGATACGCGTGCTTGTGATTGGAAAACATGAGTAAACGTCAAATGCATTAATTTTCAAGTAAGTAGTCTCCACAAAGGCGACTAGTTATTTGGAAACAGCTGTGTGCAGTCTGAATCATCGCAAAGTCATGAGATCTGAGCCCAGTCGGCTGATTCCTCGTGAGCTTGCAGGAAACCTAGAAGTTTCAATTCCTTGAATTTTAAACATTTCTTTTCAAATAAAGCATGCAGACATTCAATTACTGCTCTAGATGGAATTCATTTAGTTTGATGCTGTCTAACTGCAAATGGATTCTGAAATTCAGATTTGAAGACGTATTTGCATTATCGCCATATTTTCCCTGTCTAATTTAATACGGGGTTAACACCACTGAATAGAGATTTAAAAACAATTTTGTTGGTGAGTGAACTTTTTCACAGCATATTTTGATTAATTTGTGAAATTTGGGTTCATCAAATCGCTGAAATCTTGAATTTATATTTTTCTCCTTGTTTTTGCTTTCAATACAGGCTTTCAAGATTTTCAAGCAACACATTACAAACTATCACTTGAAAGCACGGAACGTTTTGGTACTTCCAGACAGTGAATGTTATTTATTTGAACAGCGTAACCAATGGCTGGTGCAGAGACTTTTTTAATGGCAGATAAACAATCGAATAGAAAATTTATAAAACAGATACAATTTGCAAACGTGGGTAATGCCAAATTGCTGTTAATTTACAATATAACTTACTTTCTAATGCGCTCTACCCACTTTAATGCACACAGTTTATTGTTCGAACAAAGGTAAACTTAATAGACGAACTGACACTTACAACAGTCTCACAATAACCACATACTCAATCCAATATGTTACTATCCTCTAGCTTTTGGCTTTAAGAAAAACATGCTGCAGATTGACTGCAGTAATCACTCGAGTTTTGTCCCACAGTACGTCTTTGTTTTGATACATCCTCCTTCAGATAATAAAGCTCCAAAGCGTTGCATAGGAAAACATGAATCCAGCGACGGTTGACAACAACCTACAGAAGTTAATCATTGACCTAGGATGCTTTGTCATGTTTGCCAGGTGAAACACACATATCATGTGTTTATAGAATAGTCGTGTTGAAACTTGAAAGCCTGCCTACTTGCTGTGGTACATTTGCTTAGCTGGCAACAAAATGCTCTGGAATAACAAAAATAACTTTTACAGGTTTCTTTTTGTGGAAATGATGCTCGGAATATGCTTTACGCATCTTGCAAATGACAGAATAGCTATAAAATTACCCGAATCGAAACAATGTAACGGACCTTATAAAAAGCGTTTCACAGCTTAGTTTCATACAGCATACCACACTTTACGTCCAGTCTAGGGAATACCACGTGACATAGTTTATACTGTACCCCACTAAATTTAAAATAGTGTTTTTCTTACTCTTGGCTGAAATCAGATCATATTACGAAACATAGCAATTCTGTTGTTACAACACAGTAGCATTCGTTTCATCAATTTCAGATTGACTTTTCTGTACAGTGAAAAAATGAGGCGTGTGAAACTATGATGGTTTGGGTTTGCAATGTTGGGTTGCCTGACTTTGATTTGATGAGCACGCAGTATTTTGAAATTAATTAGTGATAAATCGGATCTCAAAAATCTGAGTCATGCCACTGCCAAAGATGTATGAGGTTGCGACAGAGGCGTAAGGTTGTTAAAAACAGGTCGTGTGCCCTTGAGGTTGCGAGTTAAACTTGTGTTCACTTTGTCATCTATGCAAACCTAGCACAGTTACACCACACCAGAAAGTCTATGCTTGGGTTGTTAACCGTCATATTTTTTTCTAGATAATTGTTTCAAAATATTGGTTGGTTTCATGTATTTTAGTGACTTAGACCACCAAGCAAAATAAATGCTATGAATGAGCAAAACACCGAAAGGAAGAGAAATTAAGTGTATGATAACAAATATTAAAAATGAGAAAAACATTGAGGACATAAGAATTTTGCAACTTAGTGTTAATTACATATTTGAGACACATAGGTTGGTGAAAGATTTTTATATGTCTACTACTCAGCAAGCACTTAGGTATATATTTAATAAAATAAAATGTTTAAAACTCAGGATTAAGAAGATTTTAGTTTCGTTCAAACTTGGCTTGCACTCCTTTCACAGCGTCGCTGGGGGCCTATGGCTGCGGACGCCCATCTCCACCTGCTGTCCATACGATTTGCCCTTCTATGTCTCGTAATTTTAAGTGTTTTTTAAAATAAACGCAACCTTCAGTTCAAATACGCTTAAAATTAAAATTATTTGAAGAAAACATTCGATTTTGGCAAGCATTAAAGACAATATCATAAATAGAAAGTTGTGATGTCCATATTCTCCAATGTGATTGACCTTCCGTGAGAAAATCTGAAATACAACTGTACTGCATGATGTTTCTCCGTTTCAGGAGCTTGCTTTCCGTGTTTTATACACAGATCGCACATTACACCACCGTTCACAGCAATGACGAAGACGGTTGACATAGCTCTTTGCTGAAGTACTGTATTCGGGCATAACTGTAACCGCGTCGATTGTAAGTGTTGTATTTTCTTCAGTGCATGATCATGGCAAATTTCCTTTTTGGGGGGATAGCCGCTTTGCAATCTAATACAACTTATATGAAGCTTGCTTTTTGGCCTCTTGTGTCCCTGAGACATAGTGAAACATATATGACCTAAGAACAAATCTAACACTCGCAATTAAAAGCGTACTGTGCAACAAATATCACAACCTGGATTTTTGAACTGTAGGTCTAATTGGTTTACCTGGAAGTGTGTTGGGAGTTTGTGTTGCTGACACTCGGCGAGGAACGATGACTTTAGCGCTAACGCAGAACATGGCATATTCCATGGAATGGGATGAAATGGAAGATGGTATATTCAGTCAGTGATGCAGCAGGCGGGGCTGCAGGGGGTGGAAGCGCATCCCCAAAAGTGTTTATTTGTTGAAAGTCCAAGAAAAAATCTCTGAAACTTTGGGAAAAATCTCAGAAAATCTGTGCGAAATACATGAAAATCTTGGCAAAAGTAGCACCCAACTTTGTTTGACTTCAAAACTGGTGTCCAAATTTGAGGAAAAACAGATGAAACCCTTTTTTGGACGTCGCACCAAAAAAGGTCTTCATGATTTTTGTGGGAGAATGTTTGTAGGCAAAAGTCGAGCAACACCTTTTTGGGCAAGTTTGGGGAAATTCGGTCAAAATCCTTCGCACTCCCAAAACGTGCTTGCTCCTACACCTATGTCCACTATAGAAAATTGAATTTCTGAAGTATGGAATGGAAGATCTCATGTACGAATGGAAAAAGTCATCCATACTTGTTCATTTTCATGTTTGCTAAATCGTCTTTTTAGCGACTTTTTACCTGACAAACAGCAAGCCATTGCAAAGACGTGCCAGATGAGAAGGTGTGAAAACATTACACGCTCTGCGCATCTGCGATCTTGATCAAAGGACCGTTCAAAGCAACGGTCATTACTGTAATTAGTTTCTGTCACCTTTCCACGTGGCAGATGACAGAGACAGGTTTGAAGGTTGAAATTCTATTTGATGTTAAATAGTCGTGCGTGTTTGTAGACATGACGTCGGATAAGGATAATATTGTGTCTAGCATGCCAACACTTAAAAGTATATCGGATAAGGCACCGACTTGCCAAAGTGTTATTTTTAGTCCGGAAAGAGCTATCGAGGGATTTTTCAATGCTTTCTGAACGCATGTTCCTGTAGTTTCGTGTTTAGAGCCAGACAGGAAGGTTTCCAGTTTGGTACGGTAAAAGATACGGTTAGAAATGCCTTTCATAATAGTTTGGTACGGTAATGGTAGTGCCGGATAAAGACAAGAGGACTGATGATGTTCGAGTAACAAAGTGCACTGAAACGCTTCTTGCTGACGGCATAACCCGATCAAGTTTATCACTTTGGCGTGCACATGTACTTTCTGAAAATTAGATTGATTGTCATAAAAAACAACTGTATGCCAAATACTCCCAACCTACATCTATACCGAATATAGACCCTTACTCGTTATCCACATCGACGATATGGTGAACGAACTTGCGAAATAGAGTTTTGTTTCTACATTCGATTTGCGCAGTGCTTGCCACCAAATCAAAATAATAGATTCTGAGAGTAAATGCAGTGCATTTGATACCAAGTGTAACTGTACAAATTCTCGCGTATACCCTTTAGTGTGAAGAATGGTCTTGCGGCATTCTGATGGCGCATAGGACAATTGATAAAGAAAGAAAAGTTGCCTAGACACATACGGTTATTTGGACAAGGTTACTATGGCTAGGCGATGTCTCGAGAAGGTTGTGTTTCTTGCGGCGATTCGTCGCAACAAATTTGCTTTGAACAGGAAATGAAACCATCTTCGCTGAATCGCGTATTCAGATTCTTGGTCATGTTGTGGGAAATGGATGTGCTTAGGCCGGACACTGACCGTCTGAGAGCCTTGGAAGAGAATTCGGACCACTTCAATGTCGCAAATCACGCTAAAATCTAGAGCAGCTTCACAAAGAAGTTTGTCATCTTGGCGCCAACCGGTTGTTGCATTTTGTGAAGCGAAGAACTTACCATTATCTATCATCGACGGGAATATGGCTGTTTCCGGTAAAAAAACAGCAATTTTATCGTCGTGCCAAAGCAACGTTGATTGAAGCTATGAAACCTCGGAGCCGTGAAGTTACTGTGAATTTACATGATTTAGCTACTTGTCCGCGAGTACAAATTGTCGAGTCTGGTTCGCCTAATACTAATTCGCGTCCCTAATTCATTCTGAACAAGTAACAGTAGATGGTTTTACTCCCTGTTCGGTTGACAGTGTAACTCAGCACAATGATGCACACGATAAGAACAATTACTCGTTTCCTCCCGATGCATACTGTCATAAGTGACTTCCATGCAGATGGAAGTAAGAGCTCTCTTTGGCCGATTCGTCTGACGCAGAGTTAACATCGATGACATCACAATCCATCCTTCCCGAGGTTCGAGGATCAAGCCTGCACTTAAGGTGTGTGAACACAACCGGGTCGCACATGCTTCAAAATCTATTAATATATCTACCTTTGTCTATCTATGAAACAGAGTGACTACTCTCAACGTACTACCTAAGTACTCCTCGATGTTGTATTGGTGCAACCTCTCCGCTGGCGTTGCGCTGAATGCGCGATTCACCACGAACTGAATGTGCGCGAAGAACAACTATATATACGTGGCAAGAACAATCAATAATAGAGTGAATAGAGTGATTGCGACGTGGAACAGGGTTCCCACTTTTGGGGAATTTGTCCCTAGACTGGGAATTTCTGCAACCTTTGGGGAAAAATCTAGGGATTTGGTGTGTCTGGGGATTTTTGGGGGAAATTGCATTGTTTTGGGATTGAACTGGGAAACGCTGTGGCCTAGATACACCAAATCCCGCCTTTCTATCTGGTATTAAAAATGACATTGTGATTCAACTGTCAGTTTCAGGATTATGTCTATACCTACTGCCTGGGTCTGTAATTAAACGAGTATAAACTCTGTGGCAACATGCAGGCAGGTCTTGTGCCTAGTGCAGGAATAATTTCGCTGTTTAACATAAATATATTTACACGTATAAAAGCATAGCCTATGCCAAGCCTACACAGCTCAGAAAGCTCGAAAGGCCAAATTATTATCAACATGAATTTGCATCCGGCCGCAAAAATCTATTTCATTTCGATGTAGAGTTTTTTTTATGCTATGGAAGAAATTCTGTAATGAAAATTACTTATTCGAGGTCGAGCTTTTTCAGCATTTTCTACAATTGAGGAAGCACTCGCGGGCCGCAAGAAAAGCTTTCACGGGCCGTGTCTTGTGAAGACCTGGCCTATGGTAACAGGACAAAGGGCCACACATCACACAATTTTTACCATAAGTTATCTGAGACCCGTAAGTACAATGGTTGGATTAGAAACACTAGGCTTTTTAAGCCATTGTTGTCTATTGTTCAATCAACAAGAATACCTCATATTGTGTCTGTTTCGTAGTCTCGAACAGTTGTGACAAAAGAAGTTGTTTTTCTGTTTTGCCGCGCTTAGCATGATGAAGGTACACCTCGGGTTAACTAGAACTTTAGTGACGATTTTCGGCTTTACGTGATATAGACCAAATTCTGCTAACCGTGACAGCAGTTCTCTGATGACCTTGAAGACCAAAGATCTGAGCCGTGGTGATCACACCACTTGGTACGCTCATACGTAAACCTATTTTTGTTCATGGTTAAGTTTGTACAGAAAACTTAGTGCAAGTTAGCTGCTGTGTCTTCGAATTCTTGTTTATCCATGAAAATGGTCGCAGCCAAGTGTCCCTCTTACAAACTGTTGAATTACGTTGCGCGCTCACTTGATTATTAATTGTGATTCTCGTACGTTTGCTTAATTACGAGAGCCGTTCCATTCGTAGTCCAGCGCAGTTAGTTGGACTGCAGTCACGCGCTATAATGCGTGATTGATTTACTGTAAATAACCGCAGTCGTGTTTGTCAATTGTTTGTCTTGGTAGCTTAGCTGCGCGCTTAGTTGTTTCCGCTGCATTTTCAGAAACCGTGTTGACGATCAATCGCCGCTGAAGTTTGCTATTGTTGGATTTGATAACAAGAAATTGTGCTGCCTTCGGTTCCGTTGCAATTGCTGTAGGGAATAAGAAACTACAGTCCAGTTGATGCGCGGATTGCGTAAGGGCCAGGTTCTCGGTTTAGGCGAAAGATTGTCAGGACGCGTTTCTCAAAGTTCTGCGGACTAGCTCCCCCACGGCTCGCGATTAAAAGGTTAGCTGCCACAACAATTACTACAGAAAACAAACCTTGGTTTGACCTAGGTTTTGAAACAGACATTAAAAAAACAGCAATAAGCATCGAAGGTACATCAAGTCATACAGACTGCAAGTGTTTTGTGTTTTTAATGCAAGCTAAGATACGTCACGAACCTCAGTATTTACGCCAGCACGCGCTCAACGACTATGCATCTTATATCACCAGATGTGAAACAATTGCAATTTCTCTGTGAAATAAACTAAACCTTCACCTGGTGAAAGTCAATTGAGCATGACTACAAAAACGTGACGGAAATAAGCAAAACACTGGAAAATACTGCCTTCCAGAAAATTAGGTTTCCAAAAGTAACAAAATTCTCTGGAATTAAGAAAGACGTCTGCAACATAGGCCGGCATGAAAATATTTCTGCAAGAAACATTCGGTTGGTTTTTTTAATCTTTCGTGCACGTTGTTCAACCGGAAACGATAGTTTAACGTGCAGTATGTAGGCTTTACGTCAAAAATGCTCAATTGCGTTTTTCACGTGGTTTCGCTTCCCGTGTCTTATTAACTACTTTCAGAAAATATTGTCTTTTGAGTGAATAAAGAAAAAGTTGCACTGTGCTCCCGAGGCACTGTAACGTTCTAAAAGGCAATCTTGACGAATGTCGTTAGACTTGACCCGTTTTATTGAAAACGCATGAACGGTATTTGTTACGACGAAACTATCCGTAAGCAAACTGAGAACCACATGGAATAGTACTGTTGCAACCACTCGGTGAAGTCTTGTTTAATGTGCGATTCACCACAAACGGAAAGTGGGCGAAGCGAAAAATAGCACTCACGTGTAAATGGCATGAAAAAGGTAATAGCAGAAAATATAGTAAAACAAGCAATAGTAAAATCGCGGAGCTTGATTTCTATTGCTGCTTGCTGCCACTGTGTAAAGCTTTGCGCACTTGCTGATCGGGCTCTCCGATCGCAACAGTACCAAAGTGTATCCCACCAGAAATTTATTTTTGGATTTTGCAAATTTTAAAAATATTTGTCGATCTTCTTTACTTGATTTCATCACTGGTACATGATTGTTTCCAATAAATTTACTATCATGGGCAAAATGAACAGATACCGGGTATGCATTTTTTGAATTACTAACCACACATCAAATACCTCAGCTTTTTTCTTTTTAGGTAACACAACCGCAGCACCAGAATGAAACTGCAAATAAGCATAAAATGATTGTAAAATTTATTTAATGGTGCTGTTAAATTAAGTAGAACTATGGTGTTGATTACATTATCCAAGTGTTTAAAAGTTTTTATCATCACACAAAACAAACTGCCAAGCAAAGCAACGTTAGGAAGTGGACGTAATATTGGCAAACCGAATGATTTTTCTTTAACACTATACATGACCGATTTACATGTTTTAGCAAAAATAATCTTTCGAGTTATTGATTGCGCTTAGCATCGGCATGTAACCAATATCACAATGTCATTTGTGAACCCGACAATACCCAAACATTGCTCATACTTCAAAGAATGGAGATACGAACACAGAAATTGTGCCGAACGCAAGAAAAAGATGTTTTGATGGTTTTGCCAAAAGTGTTTGCCGGAAATTGGCAACACATTTTGTCAGAAACAGCGTGTAAGGTATGTTTCATTCATGGACATTTTACCTAGGTTTGCCATCAGTGACAACATGTGTGTTCAAGTAACGATGCAACTGAATCAAACAGAAACAAAGTCTTTTGTACACAGCGCTCTACTTGCGAATTACTGAACTACAAAAATAAGTTTTCCTGCAACTAGTTTAGTTAAGAGTTAAAATGGAAAAAGATGTTTTCATGAAATCCGTGGAAGTTGTGATAAATTAATCGCATGTCACAACTTCTGCAACCTCAAGCGTATCCCGTTCGAACTTTGCAATATCAACCTTATTTCCAGCTCTGGACGGGGAGTTTCGTCATCCAAATACAGACGATATCTTCGTAGAATTTGAGCGAGAATTGTTTTCATTTCATTCATTGCAAAATGTTGTCCGATGCAGTTTCTAAAAATTTTCAGATTGTTCTTAGTGCGATATATGTCTAGTAATTTTCAAAGATGTAAAGAGTGTGATAACTTCATTAGAGTTTTAGCAGTTACCTTTCAAATTCAGTTAATAGTGTTGTTTTGTTCAACGTTCTAGTGACCAATTGAAAACCAAATATACGCTCGGTTTACTCCACAGACAGACGTCAGGGTTTCTTGCAAGCTTCCAAATAATTAGCGGACTGGGCTCTGCTTTCATCTTTTGCAATGATTCAGACTTTCACGTATCTGCATCCAAGTAACTAGTCTTCACAAAGGTGACACATTAGGACAGAGGATGAGTCTTTACGTGAAATCGTTTTCGTATATAAAAATAATTTGCTTGTGTCACCTTTGTGGAGAGCCTCCACAGTCTCCACTGGAAATGGGTTACTTGTTCAGTGTACACATTTATTTTTAAGCACGTTTATAAGAAACTGTTGGCAACATGAAGTACAATGAAAGTAGGTATCCAGCTTTCCGTTAAAATACGTCTGTTAGAAACAAAACTGAACAATTCAAACACAAGTAGATATCTGAATGAGGCGAAAGCAAACAATGATAGGGTGTTAAATTCCACAAAATTTTCAACTTGGACCAAATCCTTTCAGATTTAACAAAACGTTTGCTGTTTTTCATTTTAGCAAAATTACCACTGAGTTTTGACAAGAATTTTATTACTTTTGATAAACCTTTTCGTCAAAGGGCTATTTCTATTCGAAACCACGTTTTCATTTTCGAAGTTTTAAAAGGATTTCAAGTCTTCCAGAAGAGAAGTACTCTGCGTTTTCCATTCGCCGTCCCAGATGTGTAGCGGGATCTCCAGTTGTGGATAACTGGTGAGAGAGGCTGTCGCGAAGATTTCGAAGTGACCCCTATGCCTAACGCACGAGTGTGGTCGTCTACCGCAAGCGCAGCCATGCAGAGATCATTACATCTGACAAGGAGGGTCTGTGCGCTATCGCTTGGCTTTATGGGACATAATTGCACAAAGATGTTTGCACCTACAAGAGTTAGATTTAGCTGTAAGTATTTTGTTCTGTAAGGAATATTTGTTTCTGTTCTTTTCAGTGCAGAAAAGAAACTCGATCAAATTGAAGTTTGAAATTTTACTTCAAGTGAAATTTGTGTTAGTTTGCCTAAAATTAATAAATCATTCACATCTTGTTGCTTAAAATGTGTAAGAAATGTCAGTAATATACACTCGTTACAATAGAAAGCCTTCAATGATTTACCAGATTGGCATGTATTTGTCACAAAAACTTATCCGGAAACATTTCGTTCTGTCTAGATTTGATCTAACTTGAAAATACGCTAATCAGTCTTTGCAAAAGTAAAAAATTACTCCCCACGAGGCCCCTTCCCGAAAACTCTCACACTTTACCTGGATCCTCCGGAAAAAGGAAGATAAGCGTGAGGAGACCTTTTCGAAATGTTTTCTTTAGTGAAACGTTCTGGATCGAATGTCTGAAATAAAATCAGTGTCGAAGTTTTGCGTGAATAAACTATAAACACTAAACAAATTTTTACCTGGGTTTTCCTTTGACATGCATTTGACTTACAGTGAGCTTGAATGCTTTGTTTTTACACATTGTCAAATTGCCATTCAATCTTTTCAGTGACTTACCCCCAACTAATGTGGGGGTGTGCTTACTCAAACATTGCCCTGGCATAAGAAGGACTTGCTCTTACAACAAGAATCGGTGCTGAGACATGTGAGTAACCTGGCGACCTGAATGCAGTGCGATGCGTCATGTTAAAAAGCAACACAGTAACAGGACCAGGTGACAATGGACTTGATGCTAATGTATGGTGGAAAATCGAAAAGCATTCACTGCAGTATTGTTGAGATCTCAATCATTACGAACACGTTGAGAAGGTTGATGTGCAGGCTCACGGTTGACTAAGTTAAGGCAGGCATGAAAAGCTATCAAGGAAGACAAACACTGAAATAAATAAGCATTATAGCGAAGTAAACATTTTGTGCAGTGTCAATTTCCCTCCATATTTTGATTCTTTAAAAGACATGATCTAACACTATTCAAAGTTCACGGGAACAACATTTAAATTGCTCATATTCCCCAGTGCACCTACGGATCGTTTATACCTCAACAAAGTGGAAAAAGTGGCAAAGCAGGATTTCAAAACACATGCAGGCAAAAAATCGAGGGGTGTTCCATGAAAATGGATAAGAACAAGAAAATATGAATAACTTTTGATTTAATTTTACCTCTTCATCTACATTTTCAACTTTTTTTTGGAAAACACAGATGGTGAAAACAGAAAAGAACATTATATTTGATGAAATATTGAAAATTACTTAGAAAAACATAGAAAAAGATTTCATTGGTGAAATCTGGCACTGTAATATACATTTAACATCATCTAGTCACCTAGCTTCATCACCTCTGGATCATCCCAAAGATGCTCACTTCGATGCAAAGTGAAAAGGTTCAATAAAGCTCTGGCGCCAGCTGGAAGAGTTGTTTCCATTTTATTGCCAAGGACACTTTTTAAGCTCAAATCTTTTTTAAGTTTTCGGCCAATACCTAAAACGGGAGGATAGAGACGCAGCGATTCTTTGATGAACATTGTAAGATAATTGAACTTCGGGATGTCATCCCTGAAAACGAAAATCAGTCAATAAAGCAATATTTGTAAGTCGATATCTGATGTATTATTCTGAATTGTACAATCTTAAGAAAATTACACTTCAGTTTCGCTAAACATGAGCAGATGCGGAGATTGCGTGAAGTAGCCTTCAGTATTTCCTAAATTGCAAACTGCAGTTTTGTAGAATACTCAAATGGCACTAATTCTAGAATGTGGCTACGTTTTTTGCTAAACTACGTCCAAGTTAATGTTGAAGTATTTTACAGCTATATTGTATTTTTAGGAAAAAAGACAAGAATTTTTGTTGACGTTTCAATGAAATACACCTGAACATTTTTAAAATTTGAATGTGTAACAGTCAGGCAAATCATATTACCTGAATAAATCTTGTGGAAGTTAATTTTAAACAGCAAACTTAAGACCAATTCAGCGTATTTCACTCCCGTTTAAGGGATTTGTTTGTTTACCTATTCAATCGATTTTTATTACTGCAAATTTAGTTTCTGCTTGAGGAGAATAATGATGTTGGCGTATTCCTTAACAATGAGGCCAGTTTATTACTTTTTCTTCAGTCTGCTGCAAATGGTCACTCAATGTATGCGTGCGTGGTATAGCTATGTTTATGAGCTGATATATCTGTAAATCCATCCATGTGGGGCGATAGAAATTCTTCAATCTTTGTTTCCGAAATTGGTAGATGTGTCAGCATTCCAACATTACAGAATTTTGCACAGCTGCTTTTGCTGTTGCGGTAAAACCTTACAGCCGAACAGAAGTTATTCACTCTAATCTCACTCACCACTCAACGAAAGGTTTGTTTCCCAACGCATATCTGACTTCTTTTCTACAAACTTCTTGATAATCAGGATACTTGGCTAGATTATACAATGCAAACGAAATACCTGCAAAGTAAACTTTTATTCAATGTATGCTTCGGTATAACTGAAGAAACAACAAGGAGATATGGAGTTTGTTTCTATGTTTTTCTTGAGAGAAAAAATGTTTCCTGGCAAACATCACCTCTAAAACTAACCACTTGCTGTTGTGTCGTGGCCTTCAAACAAGAATGTGTCAACTTCTTCTCTTATTTCTTCCTCGCTCAAACCATTCCCTTCTTCATCCTACAACAAATAAAAGCACTGCACCACAACTGGTTCTAAGTTAGACGCCCGAACCTGCTGTTCACAACACATAAGATACCCAAACATTGTTGTGCTTGAGGAACAGCGCTTTGATGTACCCTTTAACTGATTTCCACGTTCAAACCATTTCAAAGAAGTTTTTCCGAAACTTTATCAGCAATTCGTTTTTTTTCAAGTTTTGAAAAGACCTATGTGAGACACATCTGGGAGCTCCTACAAATCTGGGACGCAGGTTCTCAAAGACTTTGGGAACATAGCTCGCGGTCAGTGAACCGCAGTAGACGAAGCTTATTGATTCAAAAAGAGTTAAGGGAACCTTCGTAGAATTGATCAGGAATGCCTTTGTAAGGTAAATATGTAGTGTAATGCTTCGATTTTGAGGTTTACTCTAAATGCCAGCGGTGTGGTTTTTCCCTACTGTATCTTACTTGAGTTAACAGGAACAAGATTGCTAAAAGACAATAAGATTATATACTGAACACTAAATACAGTAGAATTTGCTAAATTCATCGCCCCAAGGGGATTAGAAAATAGTGACGAATTATGTAAACAGGTGAAAACGCTACCATAGAAGCTCGTATACTTTATCATAGTAACTCGTATGCATGGTGCTCTTATTTGAGGTAAAATACAAGTTTATGACGTTATGATTGAACACAGAAATTAATTCCTCCACTCTATCTCTATCTGGACTACTCCTCTTAATATAGCACCTTTTAAATCTTTAACAAACTGCAAAGACTTCCCGCGTTCTTTCAATGTGGAGTTGGGTCACGCTTCGCACCTTCGCATCTCGTGCATAAATGCGATAAACAAATTGCGCGGTGCAACAATTCTCAGATGAAGATCCTTTCGTTTGAATTCCCACACGTACTACAGCTGCTTAGACATGAAAAGCGAAGCTGCAAATGACCTATTAGCCGAACAAAACGCTTCTAATTAGGGGTAGAAAGAGGTGACGAATTGGGCGAATTAGACGAACAGAAATGTACACAAAAGATAGGAATTCTGCCGGGACCGACGAAAAAATAACGATTTAAGCGAATTGGCGAATTAGACGATGACGAACTAGACGAGTTCTACTGTATATGACAAACGCTCATACTAGAATTAGTCACTGATGAGCAATGGTAAAAAATAGATCAACAGCTTCTCCTGTACCAAAAGCTTTCTTCAAACTTTTGGTTAAGATTTTTCTTTGGATCAATGTATTTTTATAAAATGATTACGAAAGGAAGGTATCAAAGAAGCAGAAATATTTCCGAAACCTTGATCTGAAGAAGAATGTCCAAAAAATCCAGCTGTTTTTTACCAGGATGAGAGAAGTCGCCAACGGCTTCTTTTACACCCGATAAAATTCCTTCATTCTTCTGAGATTTCTGCAATTGCTGTCGACGCTCGAAAATAATCTGCAACAGTCACTGCTACCGATTTGAGCAAGAAGAGACATATTTTTGCAAATCATTTAAATATTTTGAGTGACTATTTTTTGTCCAAGATCTTTTAAAAAATGATATTTTCAGTTCACATTTGTTCACACGCATCTTTCAACTTTTTGAAATGAAAGTTTTGAATGTGTTTACACTTTTGTATTATGCACAATGGATTATCGGTTCTACGCTCACATTGCATCACTTATGCAACAGCATTTTTTCCAACGCAAACGAAAAGAAATTCAATGCAAAACTCCGTCAGTGTTCGTCAGTGTGCTTCCCTCAGCTTTGGAAATGATGACAATAATCTTATAGGAAAAACGCCCGCTGACCAGTGGGATAAATCTAATATCTAGAAGAAATTTTTCCGCATGACACAAACCGAATCTTTCGCCTTCATCACAAGCTATCACGTTTTTAAAATGCACAACTATAGCTTTCAACAAGTAAATATAACAATATTTTCACTTAAAATTTGCGATAGGAGCATCAGGGTTTCTCAACGTCTCAAGCATGTGGCCCAAAAAACAGAGGGTTCATGGCCTACAGAATGCATAACGTCTCCAATATGATAACTGTTGCACATGCACAGAGAGGAAATAAAAGCATCAAAACAACTTTTTACAACACAACGCACAACGTGAGCTGCAATCAGTGCGAGTGTTTCTTGTTAGAAATCAAAGTTATTCGAAGCTTAATACGCGATAATGCACAGATTAAGTCATTTTCTACATTGATTCCCTTTCTACATTTCGCTTTCAAGGCAACAAAAACCAACTGTTTGCCTCGAAATGCCTTCAGTAACTGCATATTGTGCACAAAGTCTTAGAATACGTGGAAATTTCCATGTCGCAACAATTTCTAACACACAATGACAAACGAGAGTGTATTAGGACCTTTGTATCTCAAGAGCTATGCGTTTTCGATCAAAAGGTTCAACTAACAAAACATACTCAATTTCAGTAATATCAGGCCGTGACCCGTCAAAATACTTTCATGGCCCGCAGGTTGATAAACCCCGATTTGAAAGCAAGTGCAGCATTGTGCAACTGAGTAAATTAAACAAATCTGTCGGTTTACATTAATAAGCGAATTACATTAGCCTGTAACAAATAAACGCCTTCTCGAGTTTTACTTTTAAATTGTTTCCAGCACGTTTTCAACATTTTGTGGTCTTTGAGAGACCTTCTAGCCGTTAGTTGATGTGACAATGGCGAGAAAAGCTGACATAAAGGTGACTGATGCTCCGGCCCCAGTGCCGGCTTTTATTTGATGCACCGGCTCCAGTTCCGGTGCTCCGGGTGCTCCGGCTCCAGTTCCAGTGACTGATGCTCCGGCTCCAGTTCCGGCTTTCATTTTTTTAATTTTGGTGTGTGAGATCCCATAGGCCAAATCATTTTGAAAAAATTACATTTGAATGTATGATAGCCATCACAAAGAATTGGCAGACCGGCAGACACAAAACCAATATCGATATGTTTATGTCTTCATATCTAATTTAAAACCTGGAATTTTCTTTAATGACCTGATTCGCGTGGTGGTGAACAACATCGCAGGCTTCTTTAAACCGTTTTCCGTGTTTCGTTTTCCAGAAGATAAAATCCGGAAGCAGATAAACGTGCGTCATTCTGTGCACTGTCAATCGCGATAAATCCTGAACTGCCTGAATGTACGGATGTCTACCCCTGTGAAAAAAGCAGCGAGTAAAACGTAGTTGCTTAAAACAAGACTATACACCTTATATTAAAAAATGACCGATATCAACGCATCTCGCAAACTAAAGGGATCTTACGCACGTATTAACACAATTGCTTCATAAAAATTGCCAAAACTTCCGATACGGAGCCACTTTTGTCAATAGTTGGTGGGTTAGCTTTAATAAAAGCTTTACATAAATTTAGTACCAACGTTTTAACAAATTTTTAATACAAGTAGCATTCATTAAATTGCGTTGCGTTTGCCCGATGTAGGAGGCACCGCATGAGCACGTAAGCTTGTACACAACGTTAAACCGGTTTAGTGAAGTAAGTAATTCAAAGCACTCGAAAGCTTCAAAGCTTCGAAGTACTGGAAAGCTTCAAAGCTGGTTCTCGATTAAAGACCGGCAAGCTTTACAAAACCAGTTTAACGTTGTTTACAAGCTTGCGTGCTCACAAGTAGCGTTTGTACAAGACTTGGATACACCTACTGTAGTTTTGGACTTGAATACAAGTAGCTTTTGGTACAAAATAGCTACGCCCGGTTTTGCTTAGTGTAGGAATCAAGAATGCGGTCCGTTCGTGATATTAGAATATTTGAAATAGTACCACAAAGTGATATTGCGTGATCAACAGAAAGTCAGTGACGCACCGTGTTTTCAAACGAACTTGATACTTCGCAATAAATTTCATCAACATAAACCTTGCAACAAAGCCTAGGAGCATTGTAAATACCGAACGTAGGCATCTGCTAATTCAATTATTTTGTGACGAACGCGTTTCAATCACATCCTGTATGCAAAGGATGCCTATGAAAGTGTATCGAATCGAATTGACCAAGACTTACTATGGGTCGAAGTGTGTGCGGTGCAAATACAACCAAATGTGAAACAAACATGTATTTAACCATAATGAATCAAATAATTGTTTTGTTCGGGTCAGATTCCCAGTTTCAACCCAGTGAAACAACAAACTAAAGTTGATCTTCTACCTGATTCTTTGGCAATTGGTCTCTGACGACATGGCACACCTCAGCATTGTGTCTAACGTCATCAGACTGACGTCGGATGAAACCTCAATCGTTTTGTTGACAGCGTCGTTCCATTTTTCAAGCAACACCATGGAGCATTCGTTGAAAGTTTGTGTGTACCTGTCGGAATAAAGAACTCGCTGCGTGGTGTTGCAACCTCTCCCTTGGCGTTGCGTTGAAAGTGTGATTCACCACGAACGGGATGTGCGCGAAGGACAACAATATATATACGTGGCGCGAACAAGCAATAATAGAGTTATCGCGGCGCGTGGACTCTATTATTGCTTGCTGCCACAGTGCGAAGCTTTGCGCACATGCCGCTCGGGCTTTTCCGATCGCAACAGTGGCAAGAATACAACAAAGATAATCACAACCACAACCTACCCTTTCAATATACTGAAATGAAAAGCTGGAGTTAGAAGACGCCGGTTCCTTCGCCATTTTAGACCCTCGCTGGTAAGCAAGCCATCACCAATCCACGGTCGGAGAAAACGGTAAATGAAGTCGTCTTTGGGTGCTGAAAATTTTTGCAAAGACCGCGGTATTCCATATTTAACTGTTATGTACGCTTTTTTGTTATCCTAACACCTTTATGGTAACATTGCTATGCCACAAAAATCTGATCATATTCTTGCGAATATGAACGAAAGTATTTTGTTTTGGTTGGATTCATCACGAACTGAGGAACACATTGTTTTAGAACGGTAGTTCTTAACCTTGTCTCCACCACGCCGCCTTTCAGTAATTGTCCTTTTTTTCAAGTCCCCTGACATTGAACGGGTTGTTTAAGCAAATGTATTTATTGGTTAATTTATTGATCAAACTTTCCATGTTGCAGAACGCATTAGGGCTTGCTCCCCCTTGAAATCTATAACGCCCCCTAGTTAAGAACCACGTGTTAGTTGGCTGGATTTCTCATGAAAGCACAAAAAGTTGTGAAGTATTTTCAAATATTAGCTTTTCACTACTGCAGCTACATTGTTTCAAATCATGTAAAAACAATGTGCAGGATTTTCTCGAATTGCGGTTGAAGGAAATATGTCGAATTGCTTTGATAAAAATTATACCTTTACTGAGTGCTAAAACACAACATTCAGTAATTTATTGCATAAAACCTTGTGCTTCACTGCAGTTCTAAAGTTATTAGAGTCGCACGTCAACATCTTTTGAAAAAATTCCTCAAATAAAATCCACACGGAAATGGAAGAAAAGTTACCCCCACTGGTCAGCAGAGAAACGGCAGTTTCTGGATGGTAGAGATTCACTACTGACAGAAATGGCGCAAACCAAAAATTAAACATGGCTGGGTGTTTCTTGGGAAGAACTCTTGCGCGATTCAGCAATCCGTCTTCGTTCACCGGAAACTGTAAAATATCGTGTAACAATGATGTGAATAAAAACGTTTCATCCTGTCACTATCAATGTATACCTATATCACAGCTTTGTCACGAGTTATTTAAGCAGTTGCATTTAACTACTATTTTTTATCCTCATGCTCTCTAACATATGCTTCGTTTTTTTTCAAATAAATACGAAAGAGATAGGTTCACGGAAGGATCCAGGGGTTGGGGCGATCGCACACCCCCAAAATCTACGAAAGTAACTTTTTTCACCATGCTTTTGTACAATTCGGAAAACAATATATCGAAACCAATCCTAATAAGTCATTCGTCATGTTCGAATTGTCTCATTGTTCGTAATGTAAGGCCATTCTGTCGTCCAATGTTTTGTCACAGCAGTGCAGTGAATTATACTTCATTTCTTTTACAGCAGCGATGCCGTTAGGAGACGTGACCACCAAACATTGCTGAAATCGCCACTCTCTCTTAACATTACTAGCTGGATCCCCCCCGGATAAGTTTTCATGAAAAGATGTTGCTGCAAAAATCTTTATTACCGGAAAAAATCACCAAATAAAGTTTTTATGTTTTTTATTGTTCGGGAGTAAGAAACTGGTGAATAAGGTTACATGACGCCAAGTTCTATCACCTTTTCTCTAACAAAAATAGGGAAAAATTCTTTAGGCACAACTATATGCATTTTACGTACATAGGCCAGTTTATATACTTGAGGTTGTTTTCTCTATAATCCTGAGGAGAGTATGTTCCTGTTGCTATCAATATTTTGTATTTAATTTGTGCGGTTTATTTCTAATTTTCGGTTGCATTTGCAAACCTACAGCTATCTGCTGCGGTCATTCATTGCTGTTTTCAACCAATACCATACATTTACGCTTAGTGAAGATATGTGTAATTGCTGAAGTACTGTAAAGTTCTTCACCTAATCCTAAGCACATGTGATGAGAAGATAAATTGTTGCCGAAGGTGCTGTTATACCATAGCTGCACTTCTGCTGTTGCAGCTGAAATGAGAATAGAGAAGATCAGGCACTGCACATGCAAATGCACATCATAAATTCATTTTCTGCCTGTGATCGCAGAAAACACGTTGTTTCAAGTGCAAATGGCCACCGATGTGAAGGCGCAGTGTTGACACATCGCAGAACTCTGAAATGTGGA
>Ga0210059_1002086_pt1 | contig 31023 bp, 14 predicted proteins | sample Ectturendosymbi2_FD_188042 | JGI IMG/M metagenome (GOLD analysis project Ga0210059, IMG submission 188042) | Ecteinascidia turbinata endosymbiont from Florida, USA - Sample 2 (SPAdes) (version 2) | ecosystem: Host-associated > Tunicates > Ascidians > Unclassified | place: Key West, Florida...
AGCAGAACTAGCTGAAATTGCTGTTGACCGTGACGTGGGGCATTTCGAGTCCTCCTGGGGCCGCTGCCCCCGCGAACCTCCCTAGAGGAAAAGTGGGCATGAAAATGAATGAATTAAAGTTGAACAGGTTGGCGGTTTTTCCGCCCTTTGCCGTTCTATTGCATAGTTCGCGCCAAACATGATCGTGAAGAGGTCTGCGTCCTGCAACTGCTTGGTTGTGCACGCTCAACAACGACTTGACGTGCCTGGCTTGTTATCTTAACAAGTTTTGCTAACGTTGTTGCAGCTTGCGAAGAGCTGCAATGGTTTGTCTAATTAGTGTGTAACAACTCACGCAGATGTCAAGTCCCAGTTACAAGCAGTTGCGTTCAGCAAAATCTACTGCGACACTGATAATTAACCAGGAAGGGAAAAACTTCTGTTCAAAGCTGCACTCGGCATTTTGCTATACTCTCCGCTGGCAGTGTTGCCAACTGAGCATTTGCGCTGGGAACCTGCTCCCTCGGTCACGGTTAGGTGCCAGTACCGGTAAATTGGACTTTATTTCACCTGTTGGGAATGCCGCTCTATTAAAGAAAAGTCAAGCAAGTGACAAGGCACGCTTGATCAGAAAACCATGACCCTGCGGAATGATGTTCGATTCAATTTGCTGACAAGAAATTTTCGCTCAATTTACGCGCTAAAAACTTGACTTGTGCAGTGGTCTCTGCGTTTCCGACCTTCAACCATTCTGGATTGTTCTCTTTCACAGCCGAAAAATGCGATGATTTCATGCTCCACTACATCAGTCTTTTCTCGCGTGACGTCGCCAGCGACAGAGAATGACCTCGAGCGAAAGGGACGCGAAGCGACCCCCTCTGTTATGTGGTCGATGGCCACGGCTGATAATCACGTGATGATGAATCGCTGCCAGTCCGATTCTAATGGGATCTCAAATACAACGTTGACGTGCTGTCTTCACCTGTGTGAACCGGATACACAGACTTGGCCGAACCAAACCTTATAATGCAAGTTAATCGGCAGCAATCTCTTCTTTTCGCTTGCGCATTTGAAGAGTCGTTAAAGACGCGTCGATCTCACACCGGCCGGCGATTGGCCGAAAATGTGTTTTCGTAACAAAAGCGGTGACGTGTTTTTTTTTACAAGAGTTGCTTGGATCGATTGACGATGCTTGTGACCTCGCACTTCTGTGAAAGCCGCATGCGCCGACGTGGACGTAGCGAATTGCACTTGTCTGCTCTTTGATCGCGTTGCATTTCACTGTGCTGCGCGCCGCTTAAAACATGCTGTGGTGCGATGTTCGTCTTTTTGGTTAGACATTCGTCTAATTTGTCACTGGATTGTTCGTTGTGTGTAGGGGGTACTTAGCGTTCGCGCAATGAAACGCGGCTCATGGGTTCGGTTTGTTGACCGACTGTTAAAGAGTTTAACCATCACGAGATCTTCAGTTCCAGCGGCTCGCAGTGGCGTAACTAGAGGTTTGATTCCAGGGGAAAACTTAGCTGAAAGGGGCCGTTGGCCACCGTCGGGGGCCTACTCGCCAACACTCAGGAAAAAAACTTTAGAAATGATGGTGAATCGGAATGTGGCTGGCACATGTACTAAACGCTAAATCACCAGAAACTACTCCGAAAAACGCAAAAAAAGTCAACAGCGTACTGAAAACCAAAAGAATACTTGTGTAAAACCGAAATCAATATAAGCTGAAAGTGGGGACCAGTTTCTACATTTAGCTAGGCAGGGGGAGAAATTTGCCCCTCTGCCCGCGACGTCAGTTACGCCACTGGCAGCTCGTGAACCCTACCTTGAAAGTCACGTTGCTGGTGCGGATAAGCGCTCCGAGTGCTTTCGGAGAGTTCACGGCTCCGAATACTCCGCTTGGGATTACAAGCTTGTCGTTTTTATTCCACCAGCGATGATACATTTCGCCTAAAAATCATCCTTATTCCGCGCTTCGGGTACACTTTGCCCTAGAGTTTTATTTTTGGTTGCATGAAACTATACCTTAGGGCCCTGGAGCGACATGTCCACCTGTGCTGGGTGCCTCAGTTGATGTTTCAGTGCTCACTGCCGCATCCGAAGTTTATGGGAAGAACAACTTTCCAGGTAGGAGCGACTGCCTCATGGATCTCAGCGCCGGAACCTCACGTCAACTGAACGACTTCCTCATCCACATCCCACAGGAAATTAACGCTTATTGAAAACTTGTAATTGGGGAAAACGGTTTTCACTGTGGTTGTTATAGCAACCCTGTGCCGTTGCAGAAATGTTCTGCAACCTCGCGTTTTCTCGCCCATCAATATAAACCGTTTTTACTTTGTAAAGTGACTTTGGGAATAAGCAAATTCGCCCGGACTATATCAGGCCAACTTAGATCTAAGCCTGTGTAGTGCAGTGGCTTTGCCAACCCAAAATTTGACTTAGGCGAGCAACCAGTATTTTTGTTAGGTACGCCGGTTCTCAAAGCACAAAATTTCTAGATATGCTAAAAATTGGGGGGGCATAGCTCCCTGGCTACGTCTGTGGTGTAGTGTTGACCTTGCCGCTCATTGTTGTAACACTGCTTCAGCGATAACGTTCTTGCTCTGTGAACCTCGTGGTCTGAACGAGTAAAAAATCGAAACGTTGCTCAGAATGTGCGATTGCGTGTATCTTTCCAGCCCTGATCGCGATTTCCAACACGAAAAGTATAAAACGCGTGTGTGTACACCAAACGCTTAAAGAAACCAATTCTAAATGCTTTACTCCTGTTGCCTCAACAGAAAAAAACTGCTTGAATCGAGCGTTTTACTCCAAGGATCACTCTGATGCCAAAACAAAAATAGCAATCGTATTCGAGCAGGTTGCTTCGATATCCAAAACACTGCTGTCGAAATACTGCCTTGGCCACCACTGCCAACGAAGTCGTGGAAGGTAGCGAGTTGCAGCATGGCAATGAGCAGTTCGTTCGAATGGAACCGGCTCACTTGAGCAGACAGTGTAGAGTTTTTCTCTTGTATTAATTGGAGCTGCTATGACTACTTGTGAAGCTTCGCAGATTTGCGTTGGGTCAGAAGATTTACGAGCCTGCTATTGCCAAAAATGAAGAGTGCAAATTTCAAGCTGGTCTTTTTTGGCAAATGGAGCAACGAGAGGTTGGGTGACTTCGGTCTCATTCACAGAACTGAAAGCTCAACAGCCCAAATAAATTCATTGTTGCGTTGATAACTGACGAAAATAGCTCAATCGGTTTTTCGCTAACAATCTGACGAACAAGGAAAAGTAGAGTCAGGCGCATTGCCAGGTCTTCGAACTTGGGAGGACCACATTCGACGAAAGACTAATAAAGGTTATCTCTAACTACAAATGTATGGACAACTAGCCGCAGGTTGGGGTACGGCGCCACTTAACCCACACTGGCGGTGTCGCTGAGTAAATGAAAAATTCAACGATTTTGCGTGAAAGACAATGATGCTAATTAAAAAAAAACGTTAATATTATTCCACTTTCTGCACTTGGAATTCATCGAGTGCGTGGGTAAGGAAGTTGTGTCAGCAGACACATTGTCCTTCCAGAGGCATGGCCGCAAGAAGTGATACAGAGTGGAAGACGAACAGATGATGTCTTGGACAAGTAGCGAATAAGTTGTAATAAAAAAATTGCTGTAAGCACATCTGCCGTGATAAACAAATGCGTGAATTACATGTTTCAACCAGTTTTTTTATTCATTGGCACATAGATTGTACAACATCGGGTCAACGATTACTCAAGTACACATGCTGGTTGTGTTACAATAGCAACAATACAAATAAAGTCCATTCATTTGTGGTCCGTCTTCGTTAAGTACAACTTGCGTGGTGCATAAGATAGATAGATAGATTTATTTGGCGGTACTGAATTAATTGCGCTAGATGTGCTCGCTAAAACAGAAAAAAACGCCGGGACACCGAAAAAACACAGAGGTTATCTAGTCAGGTGCCCCATAAATTAGAGAGAACCATTTAGTAGTTTTTGTCAACATAACAGAGAACTATTTAGTAATTTTTGTCAACACAGATGGTGACGTCACGAAGGGAAGTGAGAGCTCGGATAACAACAGCGAACGTAGCTTCATGTGTTTCTTGCTTTACTGTGAAAGACTGACAAAAAATTTAAAGTTTTTCGGTAAACGTCCATGATTTCGTTACAATAGTAAATCCCACGCAGTGCCGTAGTAACAAGAGATAATTTTCTGCAAAGAATTTTAACGGGTGGTTTCAACGTGTAAGCCTCGTTTTTCGCATGTTTTCCTGCAATTCACGCGAACTCGCTTGTCAAGACATTATGCGTGAATTCGGCCATCCTATGGAATGGAGCGGAATGTTTCCATATTCTGCAAAATCTTCCACACTAATTCTATTCCATACTACAAATCTTCTATTCCAATCCATGTACTGTACAAGAATTCCTCTACACCTTTTCCATACTTTATTCTAATTGTAGCCTACCAATGATTCAACACAGGGGTCTCACACACGCTGGCGGCATGTGGCCCGCGAGGTCGTTTTGTGCGGCCTGAGATGCTTTTTGGGAATTTTCAAATAATTAGCATTTACGTTATCTGGTTTATTCACCGGTGTTTTAATAATGTTCGGCTGGCGAGTGAACACGTTCATGTTAAACAAACGTAGACGTAGATACGGTTAGAAATGATTTGCTCATGATACCTTTAGCTGGAAAAAAGATATGAAAGCTATTTCCAGTAAAGTTCAGGTACCGCCGTTGTTGCGTCAGCGTCATAATGCGGCCCTCGTGTCACTTTGCAAGTGCTCGTTTGGTCCTCGCAGCAATTTGAGTTTGAGGCCCCTGCCTTAACACCTCCGAAAACATAAGGAGATGGAAGATTCGCAGGTGTGCAGTGGCGTAGCCAGCCCAAAATTTTTTGGGGGGAATTTGGGGGACCAAAAGTTTTATTTTAGGACCTTAACAGTATTTTCTTTGGAATACCGCCTCTCAAAGCACAAAATGATTAGATGTTCTGAAAATTTGGGGGCCATGGCCCCCTGGGGTAACTTTTTCACATCTCAGCTACCACGTCTTCGCAATGACTTTACTTGCTGTTTGTCAGGCTGTCGCCATGGGGGAGAGTAAGCGAACATGAAAATGCATCGAAAATGTATGGAAGTATGGATGATTCTTTCCATTTCATATATATGTCATATGAAATCTTCCATGCCGTTCCATATTTGAACAATTCCATGTTCCATTTTGAAATTCCCCTTGCATTCCATAGCATGCCTTGTTCTGCGTCAGCCCTGCGCGAAAGTCATCCCCCCGTGTGTCCGCAATGCAAACTCCCAACAGACTTGCAGATAAACCTACTAGTGCAATAGTCCACAACTTCAGGTAGTGATGACTGCTGCGCAGCACGCTTTTAGCTGCTAGCGCTAAATTTGTTCTTAAATCCATGTGTGTTTCACTATGTCTAAGCCAAGGATATCTAGAAACTCCTAGGTATTCTGGTCTCGGCCACCTTAGTGATTACAGCTAATATACTCGAAGTGGACAGCTATGCCCGAATATTTCATCGAACATGTAGGCCAACCGTGTTTTGTCATTGTTGCAAACGGCGGCTTGCAATTTGTGTATGGACCACGAGGGACAAGCTTGGGCGTCGGAAGGAGGCAGGGGGGCCAACAAGGCTCTCCTGGATTTTGAATTTTGACAATTTCCTATGAAATATTCGGCAAAGAAGGGTTGTTTTCTTAGTTTCTAGTGCGAAAATGAAAATTCACCGATTTTGCCTCTCTGGAAAAATAATTTTGGCTCCTTCTGGAAAAATCCACCTTTGCCCCCCCCTGGAAAAAATCCTTCCGACGACCATGGAGACAACGTCCTGAAAATGAGAAAATCAGTACAGTCGTGATTCAGCATTTCCCTCACGCAAGCCCTCGCTTACAAAGCACATTGAAAGTTACCATCATTGCTGCACTTAGGGTTACCACATCTGATGAGGCAAAATTCCTGACACTCTCAATGGCTACTTTTCGCGATAACAAACAAGCGCTATACGGTATTTTTCAGTATGTTCTTACCAGTTACAACTACCGATCCATCGCAAAACAGTATCATTATCACTCTTGAGGCAAAATTATTGTAGACGCTGAAAGCAGCGAAAGTTGAAATTCTCAGCTATACAGCACGTGCACATTGCTTCAAGCTAAACGTAATGTACTAACTGTCAAAATTCAGGACATTGGAGTATTTTTTTAAATTATTTCCGGACAGAAATTTTAACACCGAAATTCCGGACATGTCCGGGAAATTCCAGTCGTATGGCACCCTACGCTGCGGAAGCAGAATAGAACTGCAGCTATCGTCGATTTGCCGAAGTGGTACGATGAACAAAAATTCTCAGAAGTTACACAGTTACAGAGAGAATGCACATGGTTGCCTGGCTGATAAAAGAAGAGCTGTCCAATAGAAAATTGTCATCGCTGCAGGCGTTGATTGATGAAGTGATGCCATTGAAAGATTCTGGACACTGCAGCTCAACAGCGGTCGGTAAGATGATCCCACTTAGTTCAGCAGTTGTCACAGAGAAAATAGTGGGAGAAATCACGAAATGCCATCTTTGACCAACCATGGTAGACCAAGCCAGTGATATTCCCACATTTCAACATTACATTACAGTACATTGCTCGATATGTGGTGAAGGGTGAAAACTAATACAAGTTAATTTCCTTGATTTTATCAAAGTCGATTGAAGCGGCGCTACTGCGAACAATTTATTTGCGATGTTCAAATCAGTTTCAGCGGAGTATCAGCTTGATATGAGGAAGCACGTGGCTGCTGCAACAGACGCGTTAGCGAACATGACAATGAGAGTCCGACAATTCTTTGGCGTAAAAGTTGAAGCGGAAATTTGAACTATGGTATCTGTGCATTGTCATGCGCACGCCTGCCTCGCTTTGGCCTGCTGCGATACTGCCGCAAACTTATGTGCTATACTAAAATGCGTAAGCACTTTACTGCAATTGTGGAAGAGTTTTTATTGCATCGCTTCCCTGGCGATGCATCAGACTACTAAGAAGGTAAAAGGTCGGCGGTTGCAGCGCGCATGCAAAATAAGGTGGTTGTCGAGTGAGGGAGCTGTGAGAGCTGCTAGGAGTGAGATTTTGGTTATTTGGACGCACTGTAGCAGCTGTCAGAAACACCAAATGATGCAATGTGCATTGGTTTACTGCGACTTGTGAAAACAAAAAAATTCATCACGGCCCTTTGCCTTCTGTCAACTTTCTACCTCACGGAACTGAGTAAAGTCTTTCAGGAGGGATGTTTTAACTTTACACATACGAAATATTCCTTAGAATTGTGTATCAATAAGCTCTCTGGTGCCGCTGCTAAATCCGAAAATTTAAAGGAGCTTAAAGCTGATCGGGAAAAGTCTGAGAGTGTATTTGGGGAACTCTCAGAACAGAACGAAAAGCAATTTGTGATTTCACTTTCTGGTAATATCAGTAATCTCTTTCCTGAACCTGAGCTTCGCAGCGTATTTGCTTGCTTAGATCCGAACCATAACCTTTAAAATCGAGATAGCGTAAAAGTTGGGCGTTGAAGCCGCTGATTAAATCAAGGAATTCGTGGATATATACAACCGCTTGTGACAAAGGAGCATAATCTGCTGTAAACTAGTTTTTCAAAAACTTTGGAGAGAGTTCAAAGCAAGGACATTGGCCTATAATTAATCATTACGAGATATGAGACTAGTTATTTTAGGAATGGCTGTAACTTGTGCCATTTTAAAAGATTGAGAAATTTACTTTTTCCATACGTTTAAAAATTCGGATCACTATGAGAATGAAGTATTAGCAGAAAATTTTAAAAGCTCTGCTGGGATGTCATCGGAGTTTGATGTTGTCTTGCATTTAAAGATGAAATTGTTTGACTTACTTAATCAGCATTGGTTCGTGGAAATGAGCACAAATTGGAAAAAGACTCAAAACGAACATTTTACACATTCAGACAATTATGATGTCACATATGCTCGTTTAAAGATGTTATGTTTTGTTGCTTCTGCACAGTGCGTAAGCATCATATGAAAACAATTTAAAAAAAAATTTAGATGCAAGGCAATGCAACATAGACCAAATATTCTATGATCTTTTTGTCAAAGCATGAAACTTTCACGGCACACTTCAATGTCTTTCGAGACACACGGCACACTGGTGCTCCACAGCAAACATTTTGGGAAACTATTGAACAGCGTGCTGTTGATCAATACTACTGCATGAAATTTCTTCGAAAATGAATAACGATATTACGGCGAACAGGGCCGCAACCAGCTGAAATTTTCGGGAGGCAAAATGTTTGTTACTTGTTGTTGTACCTAACAAAAAAATGCTATTGGTGCTTTCGCAATGTTTGTCAACGGTATTGAAATTTCTGGGGGGCACCATTGTCCGGTTTCCCCCACTGGTTGCGGGGTCACGGCGAACCATTTTTCGCTCGCGAACCAAGGGGTTAAGAGGCATTGGTCTACAGCGTGGACAGAGAGGTTTTTATTCTCCAAGAGGACCAAAACGTCTCATCTGTACAGGCTTTTAAATGAAAATTTTTCTGCTCTTTTGAATATTTCTATTAATCGTGCGTTGGTTGACAGGGCCTCTGAGAGAAATTTTACCAAAGGGTAGGGAGACCGATACAGGATCCCTCCTAGCTTCTAGGTGCTCGTCGAAACTTTATAGCTTGTTAGTATAGTAATCAGAATATAGATACAGTAAAACAGCTAACTTACTAAGGTTTTTAAATAGTTACCCGCGCTTCAGTTGCAGAAAGCGATCATCAATTTTGGGCTTGATTACAGAAAAACTTAGCCTACTTGCTTTCATTCTCCCGGGCCCCAGTACCTCCCGGGCCCGGGTACGATGTACCTCCTGTACCCCCCTCTTACAGGCCCTGTTGGTTGGTGATTGATGCCTCAGTTCAACTAATCGTGAAAAAGTGGCTGGGTAGGAAAGGGCGTCGTATTGTAACAAACCGCGGCATAAAGAACCTCCACAGTCCAGAATCGCGACGAGCCCAGCGGGAACATAAAAATGCCCTGCCTGCTGACGCACAGGGCATGGATGCAGGGGCCAGAAATAGTGATAGTGAATCCGAAGACTTTATAACTTGGGACAGATATAGTCAATTAGAATTGGAGAGTTAAACATCGCAACTTTCGATTTGTGAAATTGTCTTTATTTTGTTTGCCAAAGGCGAATGTCGCACTCAAATGGTTTAGCATATTTGAACGGCAACTCGCGTTCATTGCAAAAGTCAGTTAAACGTGTGAGACATAGAAGAGCGAATCGTGTTGACTCCCTAAAGCTCCACCACGACACCCCTTGAAATACTTTTTTTTAAAAAACGCTGCCTACATCACAGGAATGAACCAAGGGCTTCAAAGCATCGCCCATGGAATAAATAAAACAATGTGAAAGACGATACTTTTTACTATATCGCTGAATGAATAGCACAGAGAGTTGATCAGTGTTCAGTCCTTTAATGGGAAGGCTGACGGTTTAGGGTTGCCGCAGATTCTAAACGAAGTTGACAAGTGAGATATTACACCATTGGTGATTGTGAATTGGAAACAGCAATCACGATAATGATATTTTGTTTTTGAAGTTACGAAGCAAGTTTCTGAATTGGCAGGCAAACATTAACTTAAGTCAGCAGTTTTGTTTTTCTGTTCAGTTTCTGTTTTAAAGAAAACTACTGCAAACATTCTTGGAACATTGATTAAAACTTGCCAGCTCGTCCGACAATTGGGATGTTTATTCAGTCGTTTTACGAAGAGTTTAGATGGAAGCGGTTGACATTCAAAGATGTAGACCCTGAAAGTATTGGAAAATTGCAGGTGATTAATTAATATCAGACTTTCACAATTAATTCATATCAGACTATCACAATTACAATTAACTTTCAGCTAGCTACGCTTTTATTTCCCCATTGGAAACGTGGCGTTGGAGCGTCGTAATTTTACGCACTGACCCCGGAATTTGCAGAAAACTACAGATAAGTCGAAAAATAGCAAGGGTATAGCTCTGAAAATAGAGACGACATGGACAGATACGTCTTGACGTAATATTTGTATCAAGTGCGTTGTTTCGTTGATGTGCTTTGCGTTGGTACATTTCGATCAAATTTGCTCTTAATCGTTCATCCTTTAATCTTACATTGCTTTTGCCTTGTGCAGCTTATTCTGTTGGTGCAGCAAGGGTAACTTCAAGTGACAGTAAACTGTGGTTTACAGTAAACTGTGATTACAAAATTACTCGTTCCTCCAGCAGTACAACAATTTTGTCCTTCCAGTAGTGAATTAATTGTGTTCGAAAAAGCCAACAACAGGTGGCAGCGAACAAAGTAGAATCCAGAAAACCCCTTGAGAGGGCCAACTATATCAACTTCCTTCATCGATTTGTGAGAACATGGAACTGGTCACTGGGTCAAGAAATCTAAACTACTTTTTCTGCAAGCGAGTATCAAAAGGTTGTGAAATAGTAACAGAAGAGTTGCTTTATATGCGATAAGCGAATGTTCATGATAGGAAAAGACCACAGCCGGTGCATACTTTTATTCACCCCTGCAGGTCGGAGCAGGGCCGGCCTTAAGCCGATGCAACCAATGCAGCTGCATTGGGCCCCGCGCCTCTGGGGGCCCCGCGCCATGATGTTTAGGTAGATTGTTCATTTTTCCCGACACCCCTTGCGCTGTAGAACTCAGTAGAAACGGCTTATAAATCTCATTTTTAACAAATAACGCTCTCGTTAGAACTAGCAATGAATTTCCTCTATTGTCGAACGTTAACAAACGTGCTCAGTTCTCGTGCTAAGGCTTTATATCTGCGCTCTACCATGGTCGCATAGCACGGTTGACTAAACACGATGACGTCATAAAACCACTGCTCAGAGGGGCCCCGCATCTAGGTCTTGCATTGGGCCCCGCGCCTGCTAGGGCCGGCCCTGGGTCGGAGTATCTTATTTCGGCATGACAAGCCAAGGTCTCTCACTGAATCAGTGCAATGATGATTGACGAGTCGTATTTAAATGTTATGCGCCAAACTTTCTTTATTTTAATGAGGACCGGCCCGCAAAATGATGCCAGGTTGAAACCGGTACGCAGTGCGAAAAAGGTTGCCGACCCCTGACCTAAGATGATATGATTCTTTGGTCTGAAAATCACGTCTTTTCATTGCAATGTTTTAGTACCGTAAAAACAACCTTCAGTGTCAAATACAAAGCTCAAACAATTAAGTATATAGCATATGCAGTATCGCTAATCTTCGAGAAAGGTTTTTGTAGCATACTCTTCATGTATTCCTCATGAGTAGCGATATTACAAGGACATAAGCAAGTGATGCGCTCCACCCCGGGGATTGCCCGGGGTGTAGGGGTGCATGGGAACAAGTTGGTCTTATTTTCGTTTGATGAATGGCGATCGCAACGCATCAGCACCACAAAAGTGTTGCAGAAATATTCTGCTTCCGTATTTTGTTTACTTAAAAAAAGCGACAAATAAGCTGTTTTAAAGTTACAAGTTCTTAAAAAATGTATTGTGTAGAAGACAGCGTAGGCTGCTTGATATCATGACCGAATTGAATCAAGGTGACAGGGTTTCGTAGAGCCTTTCTTAATGAAACATTACTATTTATTGCAATCATCCCAGCGAATGTCAAGAAGTGCATTGCCAATCGTTCACCGTTCATGGTTCATTTAATTACACATGCCAGGTTAGGAATGTAAGGTTTAAAATTTGATGCCATAGTGATCGCATTACAGGGTATATTCTTCAGACAAGCATGAAAAAGTTGTTAAATCCAATATTATCACAGATGACCGGCAAATGACCAGTCATAATTTTGCATCAAAACAGAAGTCTCACCCAGTTTGATTAAAAACCTCATTGCCAGAATTTTGCGGTGGTGAAACGATTTGCTAAAAGCATAGTGCAAATGTATTGTAACAAACTAATGGATTAAAGTGAGCGTATGTCTGATTGTTCTTCGTTTAAAAAGCAGAAGCATTTCGTTATCTCAGCTTTTCCTTTGAATTTTCAGTGGACAAATCGAAAAGAGGTTGCAGTTGTTTACCGGTTGTTCATGACATTTTACACAATGGGCTGGCTTGCCGCCGACCTGGTGCTCAACGAAGATCCGTACTATTACATTTATCTTACACACTGGAGTCAATTTGTTTCATGTTCATATTTTGGTAAGTATCGTATGGTTAGTGAGCAACAGCAACAAATTAAAAAATAATCTACCAATATGAAGAAGCAATCCCAACAAGTAGCTTATTAATCATGAGCAACAAAAAGAAGCATGGGACACTTATGTTTTTCTCTAAGGGAGAAATTGCCTCAGAGGCGCCTAATACAGCAACTGTAAATATGCAGCTGACCATCTTTCCAATCGATGTAGTAGCGTCTGTTTTGCTTTTTTGCCCACCAGCTTTCACTTGCCGTTGTTTTTTCAAAGTTTAAAGAGTTTTTTTTAAGGTGTTTTAGTGACCCGACTCGGGTCCCTAGAATTGAAAATCCGGTCCCTACAGGTCCATACCGGGTACCTAACATTTTCCTTAAAAAACCCTGGTTTAAGGATACTGACTATTATCAAACTGCAGCTTGCATGTCATAACAACAACAAATTACCAACCTGATATTTATAGCCAACTTAATTTTACGCTCTGTCTGAACCCACCTGTGCTGCAGTGAAAACTACTCACTAAAACTTGTTTTAAACAACAGACCTACGTTACCAGAATGGGTCAAAGATTTCAAAGCATTGTCCAAAGTATTGATAAAACAAAGTGAAAGACGATACCTTGTGCGATATCGCCGAATGAGTAGTACAGAGGGCTGATAAGACTGGCTAGGGTTGCCGCAGATTCTAAACGATGTCTAAGCTCACCTATGCCAAGTTTTTCTCATCATTTATTTAATTTTGAAAATTTTCTGAAGATAGAGACGTTTCTTATTGCATTAAGAGTTGCATATACTTGCTAAAAACTAAAACATTATTGGCAAAGAATCAATAACAATTCCCGTATAAAAAGAACTTAAAAATGTAACTCCTACTGTGTGCTTATTTTAGGACCTGCTAACTAATGTAAAAGATGCAATTAAATTCTAAGTTGCAAATCGTTATGATATCAAATTAGGAAAAGTCCTGTCTAATAGATGCTTTCAGGTTACCTAGTTCAAACTATAGTTAGTCTCTTTTCCTTTTCAGGTTTTTCTGCATTTTGCTGCATTAGAAGTCTCTTCGATTTCAGAAATCAAAAAGTAGGTATGTTCATTACAAAGATAAAACGACTCAACACCAACAAGCATAGCAAACAGCCGTATAAATGCCAGCAAATGCAGTATGTAGATCACCTCACTGGACTAGCTTGTTTGGACCTTACGAACTAGGTCAATATTGCATATGCTTTATTCATGCAGCGTCAACCATGTACTTCATTTTCCGTTAAAATAAAAGCGGAATTGGCAAAAGCTAACCACATTGCCTTGTGCTGGTACCACCGCGCAACGCTCGGGCACACAATAAATTGCACAGTTGTGAAATTCATAGGGATTTACGCGTCGACCCACTCTCTGAATGTATACATTTCAACTGCGATTACTTGACCATGTGGCCAGAATGTCACTAAAAAGTTCGCGAGGCAAGACTAACTGACTAAGCCAAAGAAGAACAACTAGAATACCGGCCTAGGACCTGGTTTTATGGTTATATTTCTGACCTGGCTTGGCCGCGCTTCAGTCTGGAGCAGCGCTGCACAACCTTTGCGATATTAAATTTATTTTTATGAATTACGGCCGCCAGTGACCTGATTTTATTTTTTCTGCATTGCTTTTGTTCTGCTGCCACACACTGAGCCTAGCCTGCTTCCACGCGTGGTCTGTTTGGCCATCTTTCTGCTAATTATTCACTATCCGCATACAGTAGACCAGGGGTGGGGAACCTGCGGCCCGCGGGCCAAATGCCCCCCGCGTGAACATTTGAAATGGTCAGCATCAGAATTTTCGTTACCAAGTTAGAGTCCAAAATCTCGTCAAAACGAACCTCCATGATCAGCAGTTACTTAGATAGTAAGTCAAGAGAAGTCACTCTTCCTCATAGTTAGATAAAGGTAGGATTTTAGGATAAATTTAATTGATTTTGCGGCCCGCCAGCGATAATGCACAATTCATGGGGCCCGTGATAGTAGTTAGGTTCCCCACCCCTGCAGTAGACAAAGAGATTTTATTACAGCCGCCATAACTTCATTTTAAGGAGGTAACAGCACTATATCAGGGGCCGCTGAAAATGTGAGCGGCGTAGAGACACAGGACTATTACTGCTTGACTCACCGGAGAGTAAACGCGTGTTGGAAGAAGGCCGAATGGATGATTTCGTGTTTCTATCAAGTCTTTTTCTTCAAGAATGTAAGGAAAAACATCGCAAGAGTCATTTGACAGAGTCTGTAGTTGGGCGTATTTCAAGATTGTTGCTAAACAAAACGTTTCAACCAGCTCTACACCACAAACACATACTGTGCATAACGCGAATCACAAAGGCTTCTTGTTTACAGAAACAATGGAAAGACGAGCGACTGAATTGCGATGGTTTCACAAAACAACCCTGATGTTGTTCAATATTTTTGCGGACAGTGCTCCAATCGTTACCGGGTTGTATTGGTTGGGAGTGAAAGGTGGACTTGTTGGGCCCACTCTCATAGTTGAGCCTTTAAACATTCATGTCCACTTGATGAATACCGTGCTTCTTTTTGTTGAACAGGCAGTCAGTGCTGTGCCTATCCGCATATTACACTTTTATTTTGCCGCGATTTTTGGCCTCATCTATTTTGCTTTTACTCTGACTATTCATTGGACAGGCTTGAACTCGGCAATTTACCCAGTTGTGAATTGGAACTCCAACCCAGGAGCAGCAGTAGGGCTCTTCATAGGGCTGACATTACTTATAATGCCAGTTCTACATACTCTTTTTTATTTGTTGTACTTCTTGAGAATATCTTTACACAATCACATATTTAAGAAGCCAAATCAAGCGGTTGTTGAAAACAGTATAAATACGCATTGTCAATCGCCGCTAACAACTTCTGTCGATGAACTTGCCACTGCATAATCGTTCATAGTTGTACTGCTTATTTAATATATGCAGAAAGCAGCACCATACTCCTCATGTTAATCGTTTTTCTCTAACTATATATTTTAATTTACCAAGGGAAGTAGTTGGTTTGTCAAAAATTGTTTCCTTCGAAATACTTTTCAACAGCACAGATACAAAGTGAATCGTTTATTGTTTTTGTTGCTAAACATTCTATGTTTACTTTATTTGTTGCTTTATTGAAAGTGCATTAAGGTTTCGCAAATAAAAGCTTTGAGAGTAATAGTTAAAGCAAATATGCTGATCGAATAAGGAACTACATGCCTACAATAATTTTATTGGTGGGACCACTGTTGGAAGCTGGGAAAAAAAGTTTTCGAAGGTACTGGTGGAAGCTGGAAAAAAGTTTTTTTTTACGTATTATTTCAAAAGCAAATGAAGTTTTATTTACTTTGGACCTTTAGGCCGTTTTTAGTTGCCAGGTTATGATACTAGCGCTTATCTACGCTATTTCAGACTTTGCGGATAAAAGAAAACGTATTGTCAACCCCAAGAAAGGTTTATGCCGGCTTTTAAGCGCTTGCAGAGCATTTTGCGAAGCGACACTCCTCTCTTTGTAGGACTTTAGTATGTGCGGTCTGTTCAAAAGCTTTGAAAAGTTCTATTTCTTGATTTCAGAATATTTTTAGTTGTCGCCAAATTTTGGCCGATGATAGATCCTGACAAAACACTTATTAAAACAATACGTTTTGAAACAAAATTTGTTTTTGCTGACTTGCACAGTTTATAGGCTTTTTTGGACAACTACGTGTGATGAAAATCAGCTATAAAGTTGAAACTTCGCTGCCACTGATGTACAGCTGTAGGTTCGGTGTTTAAATATATATGTTGCTCGGTTCGCAGCATACGCCTGACGTTCGCTACCTCCTCATTTTCCTTAACAGTAGGTGTGTACATCCCGCCATTAGGTACCCTAAGCTTGTCAGGAAGTACTGTTGGGCTTGTTGTTTGTTCTTAGTTTATCACAGAGAGTTCTGTTAAGCTGTATGCTAAGATTTATAGAGAAACTTTTCTTTTCAAACTTTAGGAATGTTACATTTAATCATATATGCTATTTTAACCTGCAAAAACACTGCTGAACATTTTGAGAAATGGTTCCCAATGTGAGAAGTTTGTCAATTCGAAATAGCAGATGTAACTTTGATTTGGATGAAATATGGCAAGGAGACAAAAACAACTTTCAAAAATCGATTTTTAAAGTACTATTTGATCACAAACAACTAAGCTTATTAATTTTAAGTTTGATAACATTTTGTGGTATTATACGACCAGACAATATTTGAGTTGACCTATCGAATCTTGCAGATTTCAGTGAAACCACCAGACAGTGACGAAAGGATTTTACGTAATTACATGCTATAGATCAAATGTAAAGCAAATAATCAACGTGTTATCACTCGTTTTGAAAGAAGCCCTCTTGCAGGATTTTGCTATACCAGTTGAGCATGGGCGTCGAAAGGATATTTTCCAGAGGGGGGACACTGGGGGATTCTTTCAAAATTTTTCTAGAGGGGGGGCAAAAAGTGGTTATATTTGGGTTTTCCCACTCGAAACTAAAAAAATCACCTTTTTTGCTGGGGTAATTACAAATGTACATTAGTTAGGTGAGCGGATCCTTTTCGTTCTTTGCTGAGGTACTTTAACTGGACCCCAGAAAATAACATGCAAGACATGGGCCCCGGAAAGGAGTCAGGGAGAACTTGGTCCCTCTGGATTTTGAAATGTGCTATTTTGCTATTAGCTTTTCAGTTAAAAAATGTTTTTCTCTTAGTTTCGGAGCTGGTAATGAGATTTCACCACTGTTAGCCCCCCGTGGAAAAATCTTTTTGGCCAGCCCCTGGAAATATCCATCATTGGCCACCCCTGAAAAAATTCCCTCCGACGTCCATGATCCAAGACCGATAACTTCTCGGTACGACTTACTCGCTTGGTGCAGTTATTCTACATGAATTTGCAGGAAGCACGTAAATGCTAGTTTTTATTTGCGTTGACTTTTTGAACGATTGCACTACATGCAATAGAAAATTCCAATGGCAAAATATCTAGCGAAAGCATTGAGTTGCGTTTTGAGACATCCGTGTGTGATTTTGGTCAGTTTAGTTTGCTTTTTATGATTTAAAGCAATTGTAATCGCAGTAGATCTCATACGAATCTTTACGGAATGATACACAAGATATTTGAATTGCTGACAAGTATAAAACGTAGTTTTTTTTATGAACGCCTAGCTTAGAGATGCCTATTCCAAGTTCATCACACAGCTGCACAATGTCTGCCTCGTGATTTGCTGAATACTGAGACGACTTTATTTTCTAAACCAGACCGGTTTTTAAGCTGAAGCTTACAGAACTTTGCGATGTAGTTCAGCTAGTATCAGCATTCTGCATACTGCGCAAAGTGCTGAGAACTAAAATTTTTGATGAGTCATTGTGCACTGTTTCGCTCAAAAAACCTTATGACTAGAAAGTTGTGCAAAAAACGGGAAAGAGTCGTGTTATGTTACTATGCAAAAATTTAGTGGAAGATTTCGGACTGAACATTTTTACCTGCTGCACATTTTTTCTTCCATAACGTCTTTAGTTAAGTTCTGATAACTTTCGGATGCTCGTACAATTTACATCTCCGCAGTGGTATTCGGGAAGATGCTAAATTTGTGAAATTTTTCTTTAGAAAAGCTTAAGCAAACAGATGCTAGGGTTGGTACCAGATGAGAATTGAAAATGCATTTTGGTCACCAAAGGCGCTGCTGCATCACTTCTTGCTCTACTGAAGAGCTTTCCAAATGGATGCCACTAACATGGTAATTAAAGTTTCTTATTTTAAATGGGTTTTATGGTGTTGTGAACAGCAAGAAGATTGCTTATCCTGTCTGTAGGATAAGCAATTTCATCAAAATGTCTAAAAAACTCCTTACTCTTGTCATGTAGGCACTGGTAAAACCCGTATGACTGGAGTTATATGGATAGCATTATGGTGTTGACATATATATTGATGCCACCAGGCAACCCGATATATTAAACTTTTGGTATGTGGTTTTTGATGCACAAGTACGTTTTACTCAGTTGTATGTTTTTAAAAAGTCAGTGATACATACAAACACTGTCAAACGAAAGGAATCCTTTCCCAGCAAAGAATCAGACACTAAAATCTTACAGAGTATATACTACGCCTACAAGGTAGGCATCATCAGCTCTTATTCAAATAGAATGATGCATACAAATATTGATATGGAGAGAAACCACTGTATCAATTTGCTTTACATGCGATTTATGCCTTGGTGTGTGTAGATTCAATTGATGGTGTCCATTTCCGACAAAACCATCTTGCTTTATTTTTTTTAAATGTCTGATTTGTGTTCAGTGCTTCTACAAAGCAATTAGCAGGGTGTGTTTTGCATAGTGCAAAGACTGGTAGCCTGCAATCTTTCGCGAGTAACGAGCGGAAAAGAAATGCCAGACACCTTAGAGTGTGACCAGCGAGATCCCGGACATATTCGCACGAATTCTCGTAGTGTCTCAACGGGATGTCCAACAAAACCACTTTCAACCGGGTTTCTGTGCAGCTTATTGGCCACCGTCACGCATGACTCTCTTGCCAGCTTTGCTAGACAGTGTGACGCTTTTACTTTCCAACTCGTTAAAAAAGTGCAAGACATCTGGCAACAGTGGCTTTCACTCTATCAAAACACGCAGAATTTCTGCCAATATGCCAGTCTTGCTTCCGTCCGCCGGCCCCTTGAGGTGACGGCAAATTTAATCGAATAAAAAATAAATGCAGTTTTAAACCTTTGTAAACGGATTGTTTCCCTTCCATTGTGGAAAATCTCTTTCAGGTAAAGCACCTTTACACCAGTTCATAGACTATAGGTTACTCGTTTCGTGATTGAGATTTTGCTTTGGAGTTTAGCTGAACGTTTATTTTCGATATCAACATATATTTTCACGAGTTTACCGCAACTTTTCTCAGACCAGAGCAGTCTTTGCAAATTAATCAAAACATTTTACGCATTGCCGCATGAAGAATCTTTATATTTCAAATAGGTTCTCAAGAGGAACTTTCAAAAATAAAAGCTGAGACTTAAAGTTTCCAAATAATTTTAATTAATTTTCTTGCACGTTTTCGCTGCAACTCTCGCTCCAGCAGAAGGATATTTTTGTTATATTTATGCTGCAAAGCCGATGTTCGAGTTGCAACTTGCTCAAGATTACTCATCACACAAATCATGTGTGGTCTTTCCCTGAGAAGAATGATCGATTCTGATGATGCAAAGGTACGCACTATATTTAGCATTATCGTTCATGATATAGCTGCTCCCAACGGGACAAAATTCCAACGTGTGCTGTTTAGCGTTAAGGCCATTCTATGGTGATAAATATAGAAAACGGTTCTATATTTACCTAGGCAAAGTTTTCATTTGCTAGCTTAAAACCACCAAGAAGTCCAGTTCATCCATCAGTAATAGGATTTAACAAAATAGTGGCGAATTCGCCGTGTAGGTTAATTTTCGCTGGAGAAAAATCAGAAGCGTTAGTTTTTAAACGCCGAAACAACTGACATGCATTTTATTCTCCGTTCTGCAACCTAAAGTTGATACGTCAACAATGCTGATCAGCAAAGATGGATGTAAAAGCGAAACTGCTTGTGATTTTTCGACGTGAAGAGCGTTTTTATCATTTCTTCTTAATTTCTATTTTTTGCACCAAGCTCTGACATGAGTAGATGCTTAACACTCTTTCATTGAAAGTTTACTCAAAATGAGTGACAAGGTATGGTGTTGGTGTAACTGCTACAGATGAAACACAATTATTGTTTTGTTTGACACATGCCTAGACAAAACTGATATTTTGCGCATTCAGAGGTTACAATTTTGACTTTCAACCCAATGCAATTGTAATTAAATCACTGCAGCGCCGTAAATAAGCCTGCATGTGCTGGAGCCAACAACTTTAAAGATTGAAAGCACAACTTCAAAGGTCTTGATGACGAGCGTTCATCCGGAAATAGTTCTTGGGCAAAATGCACTTAGATCAAGACAGCTTGGAGTCATCATTTGACTAATGTTAACTTTCGGCCATTCAGACACAGCCAGTTGAAGGGAAAATACCAGGTTGTCAACTAACGAACTTTGGAAGGCCGTCTTCTCAAGACCTTAATTCTTCACAAGCATAAATAGGACTTTAATATCTGGCGTCTAAGCCAAGGATGTCATTACAAGATAATAATTGGCAGTGAAAAACGATGTCACGCAATGGAATGCGCGTTAGATGAATTGCAATTTCGCAAGCCATACTTAAACGAAAGATACTTTTCAAATTATTGAGAAAGGTAGTTTACTGCAATAAATAATCAACTTGCTAATGCTGAAAACCTAAATTACTCACTATGTAATCACGAACGGAATGATATAATTGTGACTGTTTATATACCTGCTTAATATCTTCAGTGGCTTTTGTCATTAAATTCATCAGGAACAGAAAGACACCACTGACTTCGATGAAAATGCCAACCTGATTGGAAACTGGCATTGCATTTTGTAAAATTACTTTGCTGCATAAGCAAATGGTTCCGTTAATGTCGTATGTGTTGTTTTCAGGTAAACACCCATAAATGCACAACCACTTGAAATAAAATATTAAAACTGGTAAATATTGTTGTTTCGCATTCGCAGTGACATCTTGACCATGGCGCTGTGGAAGTGCATCGAAAACATTTGAAAAAATATATGCCAAGTGCCTTGAAAAAAGATGCCGCGAAATAATTGAACCAAAGCTCGAGGATACCTAGTGCAGTTTCGTCCTGGCTGTGGCACATATAGACCAAATTTTCACTCTCCAGCAAGTCTTCGAGAAATTTTAGGAGTATGCAAAAGATGTCTACACATGTTTTGTCCACCGTGAGAAAGCATATGACCGGTTCCATCGTGAAAAACTTTGGTGAGTGTCACGGGAGTAGGATGTGACGGCCGCCTGTTACTGGCGGTCAAGACATTATTCCTGCTCAGACATTTATATCCGTGTCGGCAGAGTTAAATAACACCCGGTCACAGTGGGTGTTGGTCTCCAGCAATGTTGTGTGCTGTCACCACTCTTCATAGTCTGTATGAATTGGATAGACAATAACAGCCGAGTCGACAAGGATGTCACTGTTGGAAACTGCAGGATCAACAGTTTGCTATTTGCGGATGATTTGACGGAAGACGGAACAAGGCGATTAATATACCGATTGGTAAAGGAAGCGCAGTTCTGTATGAGCTTCATCGCTCTGTGCTTACAAAACGGGAGCTTTCAAACACCGTAAAGCTATAAGTTTTTTAATCGGTCTTTGTTCCAATCCTCACTTATGGTTATGAATCTTGACTAATGACTGAAAGAGTGCTATCTCAAGTACAAGTGGCAGAGGTGGGAATTTTGGGAAGAGTTTACGGTGTGACACTTGTTCATTCTGCTTGTTCGAAAGTTTTGACCCATGACTTTGCACTAATTTTAGCTTATGATTTCACTTAAACCTATTTGGCTGAATGTTTTTGTGTTACTGGATTCCATCATACGAAAATGTAACAGACATGGATAGCACTGTTGCAGGCAACTCTAGTAATAGCAAAAGTTGGAGGAGACATAAAAAAAATTAAATTCTTTTTGCAAATTCCCATTTGAGTAAACCGTTATTGCAATGCTGCTTTCAAATGCATTTTTTGATCCTGGGCAACAGAGCATTTCTACTAAAAAGCCTTTGGATCGAATGTATAATCCAAAATCTTGAACAGCAGTAACTATCATTTTGCGACAAACGTTCGTTATAATGTAAAATAGACAAATCATTGTGACTAAGCCAATGTCTATGCGCATAACGTGCGCATTCTTGCGCCATTAGTTCAACAAATGGTGAGTTTTGCAGCGCGGTATCGTAGCAACAGCACTCTGTTGACGAATTTGTTTCTACCTTCACGTTAGATAAACGTCGTAAACAAGGCAGTTTTAAATTCTTTATATAGAATCGCGTTTCCATTTTTAACTCACCAAACTTTAAAAATACTGATTGCCGTTAGTGTCATGGTGAAGTGTTAAGTAAGCAGAAAAATAGTTCGGCTGCATTTTGCTGTAGTCGAACCACATCTTGTAAACAATTTCCACGGTGGGCATAACCGTTGCTGATCTTTGGAGCGAGTTGAGAACGATTTTATAGCTGAGTGCGAAATTAACGGGTTGTTGTTAAGCGGAAGTTGCCGAAATTCAGGGGAGTTTACCTTCCGATCGGGCATTATACCTCACTTTTCCCCAAAGTCCTGCTTGTGCTCCACGCATTCCAAACAATTCCGGGCAGAATTTTCGAATTGAAGTTTTGAAAAGTGTGATGCGAATCATGCTGCTTGGCGCTTACACCGCGTTGTGAATGCGGAACGCACTTATCAGCAACGGTTAAGCTTGTATCGATGTGAAAACGAGAGAAAAGATTGAGATAAAAAAAAAAGTTGGTGCCAAGTTGAACAGACGGTTCAAACAGGGACGGTGCTGTGGGTGCAGCTGAGGACATTGCTGTGTGTTTCTGTTTGCCTGTTTACAAACTAAATCCGAAATGTACACAGAGGAGTTTGCAATGCAACCTACAGAAAGCTTTGTGAGTTTTGCGGATGAGTAGTGGGTGGAAAATGAGTTTAACCTGAGACGCAAGTCATTTCTTGATTGACGCGTATCTTGTTAATCCTCACCATATTGAGAACGGGTTCGACAGGCATGCGCAATAATTTTAAGTGGAAGTTTGGCTTATCAAACTAATTGCAGTTAAATGTGTGAGCGAATTCAATTTTTACCGCGGCTCTGCATATACTTGTTACTGCCACAGAGAGGAATTCAGATTTTTGGTTTGTAGCAAAATGTTAAACATTTTCCGAACTTTTTTTAAATCGTAATTGTTACGTTGCACTGTCTCATGATGCAAGAGAATTGATGATGCCTTACAAGTCAAAGCGCTCTTCTCAACATTCTGTTGCATGTATACGTGCCGACAAACATCCTTTAGGCCTAATTCTATGAAATTCTATGATATGCTCGTCCTGAACGTGGAGGAAACGTCATAGAGACCAAATGCTTAACCTTATTTGATGTTGTTTGACTTCATAATGACAATTTTAAAGATAATTAAAACCTCTTTGTTGGCTGTTAATAAGCCTGCTAGGAATCAACCTGCCACGCACGGTTTTGATAACGCGATAATTCAGACTGCACATATCCACATTTCAGCATCAAGACACCAAAAGGGTGACACACGAATCTTGATACTGACAAGTTTAAAACCACACCTCTACCTGTTTGATTAGAACTCTGCCGATTTGACTAGTTTAAAATCATCAGCAAATGATAACTTTCGAAACTATAAATCTTATCTTTCGTTGACACCTGTGGTGTTTGAAATAAGCCAATAACATGTAGTCCACAGTACCTTTTTCTAATTAGATGCTTATTTTTGTTGGAACATATGCAATGCAATCCTAATGCGCTTCTCTCTCTTCATGAGCGGGGGCCGACTCTAAGGTAAAAACACTTGGTGGTTTTCCAGTATTTTAAACATTTCTGATAATTTAGTTTCATGGTTCTTACAATTTTGTTTTTAGTTGAAGAATGTTGTGTAAACTTAACTATTGAGATCCAATGAAATGTTTTATGATAGTCGTGACTGTCCAACGTGTTAGGAACCGAGAACTAAAACTTGTGGTCTGCCAATGTCTTTCTGCGAAGACAAGTGCATAAAATATCTCTGCTAATATCAAAAGGCATAATTACTGAGCAGGTTATCACAAATCAAAATAATAAAAACGTTTGCGGAGATAGTATGGATAGGTATGCAGTGAAGACTAACCTGACAAGAGAAATTCAAGCAAAATGGAATTTTTCTCTTTATCATCTTCTTCGCCTTTTGCAACATATATAAAAGGTTATGGCGCGGGAATTACAACTTTGCAGTCATTAAACGTCGTGATCACTGCCACTGATATAACCAATGCGAAGCCGGAGGCTATTGCAAAAATCCGAACGTATTGAGATTCGTCATCACTCATCACTTCCACGTAATTCAAACCATTGACAAAAATTGTATTTCAATTTAGGAGATTTGTACTAAGGTCTTTAGCACGGTGCGTATGAAAACCACAATAGTGGCAGTCAAAACTGTAAATTTGGTGTTGTTTTTGTAGGCTTTGCCCTACAGCATTCATGTGAATGAAGAATAAAAATGTAAAATACAGAAAATCAAACAGTTGGAAAATTTGTTAGATTCTAGTGCACTTAATGCCATCTTCCACAATGGTCAATGTTGGTTTACTCAATTATCTATAGGGCACAGGTTTTGCAATCGTAAACCCATGCCAGATATAAGATATTGCATTTAAGTTCCAAGACAAACAGCACATGGTTTGCTTTTCGCCCAATTGGTAGCAGCCTCAAAGTTAGTCCAGCTAACATGATATGTGTGGTGTGTAGAAAATTGAGACCAATTCATTTGAGACCACGTTCATTTGAGACTTCGACATTTGAGACCTGTTCATTTGAGACCACATCCATTTGAGACCTATACATTTGAGACCACGTTTGTTTGAGACCACATTCAATTCAGACCACATTCATTCGACACAACATTCATTTGAGATCACATTCATTTTACGCCACGTTAAAGTGAAGCTGTTTTGATTAACTGTGAATCACATTTTTATGATCTACCTTCCACTTCTTTGCGGGAGACCTGAAGTTTTGCAAGGTGACTATTCATTTGAAGTTTTGCAAGGTTACGCCCTTCCGTGTCCAAGGCTGACTCACGCTGGGTTGTAAACCTTGCAAAACGTCAGGTTTCCCACTAAGAAATGAAAGGTAGATAATAAAAAAGTGGTAGAGTAAATCAAAACAGCTTCACTTTGACGTGAGATAAAATGAATGTGATCTCAGATTAATGTGGTCTCAAATGAACAGGTCTCAAATGGTCGTGGTCTCAAATGAAGTGGTTTCAAATAAATGTGGTCTAAAATGAATGTTGTCTCAATAGTCATGAAACCGATATGTCTGCATCAAAGTCGATTAAGCTTTTCTAAAACATGGTTATGCACACCGAGTAAAATGAACACATCTGATTGTTAGATTTGATTTAACCAAATGCTGTGCCTCCAATTTTAAGCAAAACCCTCAGGTTTTTCCTACACCGTCTTCGGGAAAAACGACATTACGACACAATCACTCAAAGATTATTATCGTTTTTCACATGTTATGCGCGTCATTCAGTGGTGTAGGAGGCTGTGGTTGTCGAAAATCCGGGCAAAATCCTTGAAAATCAGGTCAAGAAAAACACTTTGACTAAGATGTAAGGACTGATGATGCGTAGTAGCCTATTACGTGAAATCGATTTCCTATTAAAAATTTGTGATTGATTCCTTGCTTGTTTCACCTCTGGAGTGAAGTTACTTGAATACAGATATGTGCAAGTTTGAAATATCGCAACAAGCTGAAAGCAGAGACCAGTCTGGTGATTCCTCGAAAGACTACAAAAAACCTAGATCTTTTGTCCTCTCAAAAATTATACCTATACTGCTGTAGATAGAGCAAGTTATTTCCAGATCGGTTCCTAAGAAGTGCGAAGTTACTGAGTCTAGGGTTAGCTCTATTAAGGAAAATGTAGTGACTTAGACTTCGGAAAATAAAGTCTAGCCATTAGCCCAATAAGAGCGTCGTTTCAACAAAAATGAATGAGAGGAACTTCCGTGGGGCTACAAGAAAATGAAGATAAAAAGTAAGGACATCAACTTATTGCCCACCTGAATTAACCAAGGCCCATCGACCCCACGTACCCCCGCCTCGTAAGTCTACGAGCCTCGACAGCTGTGAAAAATAGTTTTCAAAAAATTTGGTGCTTCCGGTCACCTACAGGCATGACCCTCATGATTTGAGCGTTTGGCAATCCGACGTAAAATTTTACGTTGTAGAAGTTTTACCATTTGCACCAACTGCTACCATCTGAACATTGCAAAAAGATAATATGAAATTTCTAGCTAAATAGTTTCATATCCTTGGGGTGCTATTGCATTTTTATCGAACACTTTTGCACACGCTTTGTCGTAAACGCGTTGATTTTTTTATCGTTTTGCACCCTGACATTTGACTAATTTTATGTGGTTCGTATTAGTGAACAATTCGAAACCTTTTGATGTGGTTGCCAGTTCAACTTGTCAGTTCACGTGAGCTTTTCTTGTGTGCTTCATATCAAAACCACAAACAGAAATCATTGAGCTTTTTGTTTAATCATGCTCGCAACATACCGCGTATAGCAGTGGTTTTCAACCTTTTTCATGCAGCGACCCATTTTGCAAACCAACTTAACGTATCGACTCCCTTCCGAAAATTCCAGTCAGGCATATGAAATGCAGTTGTGTTTGCACAATAGAAAATTACAATGACTGAAAAATAACATACGATATCGATGTGTTGAACAAAGACTCTAACACAATTTTGAAAGAAAATGTAGGCTTTCATTTTTGCCAGGTGATCCCATTATTTTGGCTGCGATGAAAAGTGGTTCCATACAAGAAATATAAAATATAGAAGTAATTATTAATATTTTTATAAGAACTCTCCTGAACCCTAGAAAAAAGGCAAATGACCTCCACGTTGTCGCGATCCCCAGGATGAAAATCACTGGTGTATGGTATTAACATATTTAGCAATACTTTTATTTTTTCCTAATATGAAGGTGATGTAGTTTTTGCAATGTATTATTTCGTTGTCAGTTGAGTGAATCAAAAAGGAAGAAAAACAATTGTTTCGTCATTCACACATTAGAATAATTTTGCTTCTCGTCAATTCTGCTGGTTGGTGATTTGAATGGGCGAAAACAATGAAAAAGGGCATGAGTGTAGAGACTAATCTCGTGTAAAGTTCTGTGATTGGCTTAAAGGCAATTAAATCAGTTATATTTAAGACATTGTATAGAAAAATTACTGCTTAACAACCGCTCAGCCTATGTGCGGCTTGTTGGGTATTTTCTACTAGCGTTTTCAAACACGTTACCCGTGAGGGCATTTTGTGAAGTAGGAAATGCTTTTAGAAATTTCCAAACAATTAAAAAGTTCGATATTTAGTTTATTCTATGCAGTTCAAAGTGCCCGGCCAGCAAGCCAACCGAGTTCCTTTCAACCAAAAGTAGAGATGACTAGAAATGGTTTGTGTGATGTTCTTGATTAATCTCAACTTTCTCGAGATTGCCTGCGTTGCACTGCTTTGTATGTTCGTGTTGTGCTACCGGCACGGTTGTCAGATTATCGCTTTGGTCTTCAGCCGTGCTGCTATTGCGTTTCCTTCCAACTCCTCGTTTGGACTTTGCTTTAGATACGTGTATCAGTTATCAAAAACTAGCGCAAGGTTAGATTGGCCTCGATAGGTTGGTTCGTTTCAAATTAACCAAATGAGAAATTGACAAACAGTTGCTTCATCCTCGCGAGTTGTCTTGCGAATTATCTTCACTTACGGCAAAGATTTCCTCAAGCTCCCTTTGTCTGTGACCTTTGTGATGGATGGACCAACTGGAAAAGCTTTGACAATATCGACTGCCGGCTAGGCTCACGCAAGGCCTCTCTTTCTTGACTCACCTGGCGTGTTCACATAACCTCCCGTTCACGGCAGTATTCAACCGAAGACGTTAAATTCATCGAATCCGAAACTTTGAGAACGCGAAGCTGACATGATTGAAGTGAACCGATGAGATCAGCGCGGAGGACACCACGTCGTAGGTCTTAACTAGGGGAGGCGCAGGGGGGCCTTCGTCCCCCCCGAAAAATTTTTGCTCCCCCGGGAAACATGTGTTTGACATAGTTTAAAAAATTTGGTCCCTTCTCAGAAAACTCTTCGCCCTCCTAGTGTCCCTAGCTGGTTACGGGCCTGGAGATCACTAGTTCTCGTCGTGCAAAAAGGTCAGAAACAGGAGATAATGATCGAAGATTAAACGCCTTTCAATCAGTTCACATCGTTGGACGCTTATCCCCTGCCGAACATAGATTTGGTGAGCAAAACTGCGCAGTACGAACTACAAAAACTGCAGCTGGCTGCATTTACGCACTGCTTATCATCAAAAAAAGAATGAATTTACACCGCTTTTAGTCGGGAGGTAAACCAAGACCTTTTAGAGCAGTGGTTCTCAAACTTTTCTGCACGTCAACCCCCACTTAAGGTATACAATTTTCTGTAGACCCCGTGGTCTTGCCCAACAGTTACTAATACAAGGATAGTATGTGTCAAAATAAATTTGAGTACTTTTTACTTGAAATACATGATAAAATAATACACAATCCGAAAATATGCTTAGAACTATAGATGTAACGTAAGCATAACATAAAACAACAATTGTTCTCCGTCCTACTGCGTAGCCGACTGCGGTACCAGGGTTGCCAACCTGTATTCACCAAAAAAAGCCAGATCTTGTCCCCAAAAATGCCAGAACAAGCCAGATAGCAGTTTTAAGGCGTTAACACATAAAATATGCATAACCAAACACAAAACAGACGTTAAAACTATAGCTGAGGGCGAAATTAACATCGATACAGTACAATTCAACTCATTAGAAGCATTCACTTTCCCCGTCATTACACTGTCGTATATTTGTTTCTTAACAATAAAATCGATCATTTTCACGGCAACAGTAAAATCCTTTCAATATTTTGTGCATCCTGCATGGTTATAGACTTTTTCAGAGGAGATTTGTAAAGAATATGCCGCTCAGACAATGTTTTTCCAGATCCAACCTTTCCGACTGAAAAAAGCCAGATTTTTTCTGGCTTTTTTTGATTTCCAAAAAAAGCCAATGGTGTTCAAAAAGCCAGAATTTCAATATCTGGCTTCAAAAACGCCAAATTGGCAACCCTGTGCTGTACTGCCAGTCAGGGCTCCCGATCTGTAATTTCTAATAAACCCAGATTGCTCATGAAAAAAAAACATTTGTCTACCAAAAATGGGCACAAAAAACAGAAATGCAAAAAGACACATGAATGCAAATACATGAGGCAAAAAAGTGATTAAAATACTGATTTACTTATAGTTCCTTTTATAAATTTGTGTCTGCAACGTTAAAATTAACATTTGGATCACTTTTCTGTTGCTCAAAACATTTTATATTAACCAATAAAGCTGATAACATACTCCATTGTTGACATCTCTCACTTTTCAGGCTTAGGCAGGCTGTATAATAGCCGCTTTGCTGACTTCTTGACAATGTTTGTTTTGCATTTTTTTCATTTTTAGCAACTTGTTTTTGTTTTAACATGATTAACAAGTGAAAATAGTTTTTCTGGTGATGCAGTAAAATGTGGCAAACTGCAAATATGGCCATTAAATCATAAAGTATTGCAAACTCCGAGTTATCTAAGCCATCTTTGATGTCATGCTGATTATACCAGAAATCAAGGATATTTATTGGACAAGAACACATGTCTAAACTTGATGTAACCTCCAGCTTGCTTTTTTTCTGAGACGTTTTCATCATTTGTCTCATGTTTGTATTAAAACTAGTAATAACAGCATTCACGAGTTAATGTTTTCGTACATTATATGACCGAATTGACTTAATGTTTTTTGTCATTTAAAAAAGTTTGGTCTACGACGGAAAAATGACCGAAAATAACCTAGCTTCCAGCTGATCTTCAGGCACAAGATGGGCATAATGTCGGGCCACATTTGCCATTGAACTTGGATCTTTTGTGAAATCTTGAGCTGAAAAGGAATCTAAAATTCCTAAGCTTCAAATCCTCCTTACTTTACTCCAATGCAAATTGTTTTTTTTTATTTGCATGATAGACTAGGGCAACCAAAGAATTTGATCATTCTGTTGTAAACATGGTTTCATCAAATTCTTCAGCTGGCGTGTGGGATAACAACCATTCATACAAATGCAAATCTTTTACACTTGTTTATACCACCATTTGTTTAAATTCGTTCGCGTCTGGTGTAATCTAGCCTTTACTTCTGATGTACGCGCAAGTGCATGGCTGTCTGTACTGGATGGCAAGCACCCTACAGTATTAGGTAATGTCGTAATGATATTGATACGGGTGTAAAACCGACTGAAGACGTTTTGTTTCACCGATTTAAGTACTTTTACACCTGATGAGCGCATGTGAACACTGCAATTACCAGAATGTATGTTATTTTACTATTATATTTACTATAGGTCGTTGCCAAATTTTTATCTAAAAAAAAACAGATTTGATACGATTTGTCAAAATTAAACCCGCAGTCAACTGCTCTGCACGGCACCTCTAACGAGCTTTTTCAATGACGTTTTCGATCGCATCCTTTCCGCTGTCAACGGCACAGATGCTCCTGCACTGTTGAGCGTGTCGTTTGACATACGACCAACCGCACATTCTACGTGTTGTCGCTGAATTCTTTACTGCAATTTCTCCTCGACCGCGGGCGGATGCTTCACTTCAAAGTGTCATCTCACTCTGACCTAGTTGGCCTGGCGGAAAGACCGTTCATTCTCTGCCGCACGGCTCGAAGTTTGATTTTCGATCTCTCTTCGCTTTCCACTAGCCTACTCGCGGGCGAGTGCTCGTCCAGCTGTGCGCTGAGCTTGTCGTCTTTCTTGGCCCAATTTCCACCGAGGACACCTTACTGCATTGATTTCAGCGTTCAACATTCAAGTAGAATCTCCATCTCAGCATCTTTTTCGCTGCAACATAGTCTGAGCCCATGCGACCACTTCTTATGTCATTTAATTGACTCACTCGTTCGCCAGCGTCGCAAGCACAGCTTTTCCTTGGAAGATCTCAAAGTCAGCGAACGCATTTTCAGGTTTCCCACAACTAGTGGATGGCTCCTACCTGAAACAAC
>Ga0210059_1002087_pt1 | contig 31021 bp, 16 predicted proteins | sample Ectturendosymbi2_FD_188042 | JGI IMG/M metagenome (GOLD analysis project Ga0210059, IMG submission 188042) | Ecteinascidia turbinata endosymbiont from Florida, USA - Sample 2 (SPAdes) (version 2) | ecosystem: Host-associated > Tunicates > Ascidians > Unclassified | place: Key West, Florida...
AGAGAGGTTACGACTTTTTACTGCAATTCATAATAATAGGCCAATAGCGTATGGGGGGCCCCACGTGAAATTTCGGGGGGGGCTCACTTACCCTTGCCACGGCACTGGTTACTTCGCTTTAACGGCTTCTTTAAGTAGTCTCGACTCGATTTGATTTTGTTGCCAGTTTTCTGAAAAGCGTGGTGTTAACCATTTGCACGCGGTTCTGTAACTAATTAAAACCGTACCGGACCGTACTCATTGTGTTGTCGTGTGTCGGCCGTTATTCCGACTTGTAGTAAACGGAGTTTGACGGTTACTGGTGCGAGTTTTGAATTTTACACATGCTACGTCTCAATCGCGGTGCGAGCGCACAACGAAGACGTAACATACAGTTTTAAATAATTAACCGCTGTGCAGAGGAGTTTGATATGGCAACCGAGGACGTTTCCGAAGGTGAGCCGACGAGCAATCTGCCATCTAGTAGTACGGTTCCCCCACTGACAGAGGTTTACGACCGTAATAATACGTTAAGACGTAAGGTAGATCAATGGCTTCTGGATTCGGCAAAGGATCACGAACACGGCTCGAGTGACGTGAAGGAAGCCAAACCTGTTAATCCTTCGTGTGATAAACCTCTGTCTGTTGTCTCAGATATGTCTAGTTTAACGAGCAGGTCCTCTAGTAGAGGCAGCAGATCCAGTTCGAAACGGAGCAACGCTACAGTGAAGGCAGCGATGGCTCGCTTGCACCTTCAGCAAGCTGAAGAAGCATTTCGTCTGGAGAAGGGGTTGGCCGTTGACTGGACCAGATTCGAGCACAAGCAATGAAGCAATGCAAGTGAACTTCATGCGTATGCAAGAAGACTCGTTACACGAACAGCTACGGTTCTTGTGGATAACAGACTTTGCAGACACGCAATGCAGTGCCATTGCAAGCAAAATATTTTGCCCATCTTTCATGTTCCATCATTTTATAATAAATTGCATTTGGTTGATGCTCTTTTTGGACGACCTCGAACAAGTTTTGGTATTGGTCAAACAGTTTACTTCAGCTTCATCAATAGAAACGTTTCTATCAAGCAGATACTACTCTTATGCTTCATCCTTTTCTCAATTAGTTGTTTGCAAACGGAGGAATCTACTAAAGCTTTGACATTCAGCAAGTAAGGTGGTCCATGTAGCCAGATGTGAAACACGAGAATTATGCAATACAGAGACATCTGACATGAATGAATCACAGTCATGATCCTTGCCTTCGCTGAATTTTCTTGATATTGATTTAACTTGGCTTGATATGTACATCTGATGTCTCTTGAATCCTTGCCTTCACAGTGGCGAAACACGATACAACCTCAACAGCTGATGCGTTTGACTTCTCACTATTCTGAACTTGCTCAATAAAAGCAACAACAAATGATTTTAAATGTCTTAATGTGAACAGAATTCTCTCAAAGAATTTCCAAAAACACGTTTCAGAACAACCGTTGGCTTGTCAATGAACATTAAGTATGAGTTTGAAGCTGGGTACAATTGAAGCATCCTTGGCAAGCTGTGATAAAGTGATAGCCACCTGGTTACGCTACGAGAAATGTGTTATTGGTGCTCAATTTCCACAGTCATAATAGTCTTTTCACTCTTCTTTGCGAACTGTGCAAATGCAACCACACGTAATTCACTCAGCTTCAAAATAATTTAGTTCTTTTCTGAAAAATGAACACTTCTGTCGAAGTTCTTCATTTCTCAGCATTATTGATTAGCTCAGGGTTTAGCTCAGGGTGCAAAAATTTATGTGAACGTTAGTAGGGCGCAGAAATGTTTAGTAGCGCCTATAAGCTTTGCTATACAGCATTCATATTTATAAAGTGTAAAATGCAAAAAAACGTTTGCGCGCTCCAAGTTTTTTATAGCGCGTCGCGAGTGCGCGCCCGCATTTTTGCACCCTTGGATTCGCTATAATTACTAGAAACTACTACACTAAGCTATGTACAATACGCTGATCGCCATTATCACGGTTCATCAGCAAAGCTAGTACTGTGTAATGGCGTTAGCAGTCCGCACTCTTAACGCCAAGGCCATTGATACTGAAAAAAGATTTAGCACTGTTGTGTGGCGAATAATGTGAAAGCATTCCCGTCTTTCCAAGCCGAAAATCAACTCAACCAACACATAGATTAATTAGACAACTCGCAGGCCCTTCTGTAAACTAAGCTACGCCACCATCTCGTATCTTGTTGCAGTAGAGTAGGGACAGCTCACTGTATGCAAAAACAATATATCACAGCCAGTGATGTGATTGACGGCAGGCAGAGGGGCGATTGACCCTTGGCAATCTAAATGTGAAAACTGGACCGCCACCTTAAGTGATACTTCGATTTTAGTAATCGTTTGATTTTCAGTAGGTTGTTGTTTTTGGCGTTTTTCGGATCATTTTCCGGTGATTTAGGGTTTCAGCATAGCTATCCACATCCGGATTCACCGTCATTTCTCAAGTTTTTTTCCGAGTGTTGGCCAGTGGGCCTCGTACAGTGGCCAGTGGGCCCCTTTTAGCTACGTTTTCCACCCTGACTCAAAGCTCTAGTTACGCCACTGATTATACCCATGTAAAATAAGAATGCAAAAAGGAGGACATTTTCGAATGTCCTCAGAGAATATTTCATTTCGCATGAAAAAAGTGGACATGTACTACAAACAGAGGGAGTATGGTAGGTAGTAGCCATACCTAGCAATGCTACTCATATGCGACCTGTGCAACCTGAGTAAAGCAGACGCAAAATCTACCAGAAACGAGTAGAGACGTAAGCTAACGTGTTCTTACGTGGTTTGACCATGCATTCACTAGATTCAGATACCTGACCGACTTTCAGGAAACCAATAAATGTAATAGTTGTTTCGTCACAATATCAAATATCCTTCAAGTGAAATACTGCTCTTTGTCCGACCAATAATAGCGTCTACAAACAAACTTTTCTCGCTAAAAATGACTAAGTGGAATGCACATGTCACACATATGGCTAAAGACATGAGCATGGAGGGGGGCCCGGGACCCTTGGCCACCCCTAAATCTGACGCTGCCCATAGTGATTTGGCGCCCGGCAAACTGTGCCCCCCTCGTTACGCCCCTGCGACCGTATAAATGTCAGCTGGTTTTGCTAGGTTTTGAAAAAAAGAAATACAGTAGCTGCTGTTGCAAATGAAGACATCGTTTCTAAATTTTCGACCAACGCTCGACGACTGCATGTTCAAAGTATTCTCTTGACACTGCAAGTGCCTCCGTGAATATTATTCATCTATTATGCTTATGTAGCGGGTGTCAGAACTGCAGCTTTTGTTACAGTTTATGTTCAAATTTCTTTTCTTGGTTCTTTCATGGTTTCGTTTTTCGTTGTGCCAAAAGACGTTTCAAAAACTGCGAGTGTTGATAAAAGGTAGAACGTCTGCATGCAAGAGTACATGGTTCAGGGTTGCAGTGGGGCGGGAACGCGTGTGAACGGCGTTCCCACACCTTTTTCACGTTTTGTTTTGAAATGAGTTTGAAGCTGTTTCAAAATGGCTGTTTTTCTGCATGCGTACCCACGCCTTTTTGTTAGCACTACATCCCTGACATGGTTCGACTTCCAGCTGTTAATGGGAACGATTGATTGATTGTTTTAGTGACCAATAGAATCAGAGCAGTGTAAAAGGCTGTTGGGGCCCCCCAAAAAAAATCCAGATGGGGCCTTTAATATCAACAAGCATTTCGGCAGACGCGTGCTTTTTCGAGCCAGTTGCAAATTAGCCCCTTCAGCAGAGCTAAGTCAAAACCTAACCAAGCTAAACTAATAATGCACAACTTAGGAGAAAATAACTTTAATGAACTGCCAATGCAAAATAAGTGAAAACTAACTTTATCACTTGTTAGTTGTTATCATCAATAAAGCGAAACAAAAATCCCTTCTTGTGATATGATGGGAAATTATTTATGGTGTAATTTACCTGTTTGATGCAGTTGCCGTACTTGCATCAACTATAGTATACGACAGGGGTGTGCAACCTGCGGCCCACAACAAAGTGGATTTTTATGCCGGTCACTAGTACTAGACAGCCTGTGTGAAACGAAGGCGCGGCCCGCGGTCTAATCTGTTTAATTACGTTTGGTCCTTCAGTAATAAAGGTTGCACACCCCTGGTATACTACAATATGTGAAACCGGCAGTCTCATTAATGCTTGAGATTTGCATCCCGACGATCACAGAGCACCTGGTGGTCGCTGTACAGCCTCATAATTTTAATAGCCAGTCTCAATGTAATCAACCTGGTGTTTTCACCTAAAGCCGATAGGTGGAAACAGTGCGTAGAACTAACTGCTTCCCATCACTCACTCTGCCTTCACTTCTAATAAGAACGAATTTATTGGTATCTGACACCATCCATCTTCATCATGACATATAGCAAGTGAGATTAAATCTGAAGAAGCTTTCAAGATCGAACAAGAGAGCGTTAACTTATCGAGATTATCTCCGGTTTTTCTGGTCGAAACTTTAAATTAGACTGTCTTAACACAGTCTGCACAGACATATATATGCTAAACTGACACAACAGCCTTTCTTCGTTTCAACTTTACATAACCTGTCTTAAGCAGCTTTCACGAAAACGTTTTTAACATTGAAGTAGAAGCCTAGTCTCTCTATCTGCACGCAACTACAAAGCGATTGCACCAGTGTTGCCACTCTGTTGTTACGGAAAATACTAGATTTCAGTATGAAAAACACTAGATTCACAAAAAAAACACTAGATCACAAAATCAAACTTACACACAGTGAAAATGCCCAGAAAATGCGTTGCAATCCCAACCATAGACATTGTACAACTCATTGTAGACCAGAGATACAGAAAACGGGAGATAGCAGCAACGCTTGTGTTTGACTGTATAGGTTACTGAAAGTTTTAACAGATAACCAAGTGACTTCATAGCAGTTTAGCTCAAAACATATTATATTGTCTTGTGTAATTCAAGATTTAACTAGGTAGAATTTTTAGCAAATTACAATTGCACTAAATCAAACGGTCTCAATTACAGTTACAAATACACAAAATCATGCAATTAATTACATTCACCTCACTCATAAAAAATACTAGATAGCCATAAAAAAACACTAGAACACTAGATGAAATGAAAAAACACTGGATCGAGTGGAAAAACACTCGGAGTGGCACCACTGGCTGCACAACACTCCACAGCACATTCATTATGACGTAAATTTCCCCGAGAATTTCAATTCACAAGGGTGAAGCCAGCGAAGTTAAGTGGTGAAGGTCAAGACTTTATTAACAATTGGCCTTGTTCTGACGTAACCACAACTTTACAAAAACTGCTATAGTGTCCGAACGTCCGCAATTCTTTTTCGAAATTAACGAATCATGATATTACATCCTTAAACTACCGGCTCTGCTTTGAAGGCAAAAACCAGAAGAGTAAAAGTCAAGAGTAGAGAGACGGCTCCAACGTACTGATACAATATATATTTTGGGGCCCCTACGAATGGTCGCCCCCCCGACCGGGAGTACGGGGCTGCCTTGCCACGGCACTGAATAGAATGTATGTATTTATTATACTGTATATAATCTCGTGCATTGTTGTGACTCTTTTGAGGAATTAGACGGAGTTTCTTTCGTACCAGTATCTTCACTTTAAATGCTGATACGAATAATATTCGTTCAGTTTTGTTGTTTATGCCAAAATATTGTTATGTTTTTCAAAAAAGTTAGCAGTGCATTAGGCAAACATCAAACAAAGTGTTTACTGAATCAAAGGCGACAAACAGGCATCAAGCACTGACGCGTAGTCAGAAAAATATCTTGAAGCATGGGTGAATTTTTTTATGTGTTTTGTTTGTTGTTTCCGGAGAAAAGCGCATAACTAAACAAATGTTCTTAATTTTATGTGGATACTTTTTTCCGGAAAAAATCATCGTTTTTGAAAATTTCAGAAAGGCGCTGAAGTCTTCCTGCCCTGCTTGGCTACCCACGACACATAGCATACCGGTACAATCACAAATCTTGTGTGATCAGACTGAAAACAGACAACTGGCAATATGCTGCTCAGTTAATTGCCGAAAATTAATAAAATAAAATGTTTTAATTAATAAAATAAAATTAATAAAATTAATAAAATAAAATAAAATTAAATAAAATTTTTTAATAAAAAAAAAATAAATAAAATAAACATAAAATAAAACAAAACTATTTCCCCCCTAAAAATGTATTGTGGTCCCCCCAAATCTTAAAACCTGGCTACGGGCCTGAGTAGGCGTTCTCTCGACTTCGTTCGCTCGTGCTTTTCTCAGGCTCATCCATCAGAGCCCGAGCTGCCCAATTCAATTTAAGTATATATTGAAACATAATTCATACCGGACTGAACGTTTTTTGAAGCAATGAATCTGTGTAGATTATTGGATTGGAAGTACAATCTAATGGACAGTACCCATTTCGAGAATAATTTGAAACGAACGATAAATTGTCCAACAACTCGGACTAATATAAATGAGCCTAGTAAGCAGAGTACTGGCTGGGGTTATCATTGCTCTGTGACGTAGGCTACGTTACTGGAGAAGCTATCATGAGAACAATGGAGAAGCTATCATGAGAACTTCTCATTTATTATTACGTACCTAATGTCACAGAGCAACAGTAATGTCAGACAGAATGAAAGCAAATGGAAATTTCAGTGACACAAACGTCGAACGGTTTTATTCAGTCAGAATAAATCGTATGATGAGCCCGGGTGACGCTGTTGACCTGGATCGCCCCTGTAACAGCTTATTTGAATTTCAGGTGGTTCACCGATACGTTTTCATAGTGGTGTAATTTTGTCTGAAATAGTGTAATTTAGACCTTCATATAGTGTGTAGGTAATGACGTCATATGTTAATGCTTGTGACGTCACAGTTCCCAATTCAAACCACAAAAATTTTCTACAGTTTTTTAACGTGCACCTGTGCCCCCCACTTTGAAAAAGGTTCCGCCACCCGTGGTTACTGCCATAACTTACAGATAGCTTGAATCTGTTTTCTTGATAAAGCGCATGTGACTAAAATGAAACTAATGTAGGGGTGCGCAAACATTTTCTACGGAGGGCCACATGCCCACATTGAAAACTTTATTGCTACCAGGGTCGCATATATTACATCTACAGTCGCTTTGAAAACTTTAACAGAAACTTTTTACATTAGCTGGCACAAAATAAGGGTAACAATAGTCATTTCCGGTTGAGTAAAAATGTTGTTTCGAATGAAACGAGTGGAATAAAATCTCGATAATTCCAATCTAATCTCGAAATATGTACTATTTATGTTCGGGTGCTGGCTGCCATGCTTGCCGTAGTTTGCCCACCCCTGAACTAAAGCAAATTTGTTCCCAGTCGATTGGATTTTGTCATGGATTTAAAAAATGACTTCAATGACTTACACTAGAATGGCTAGAACAGCGGTTCCCAAACTTTTTTGAGCATGACCCAAATCTGAGTTTGGTGAACACTTCGCGACTAAATTCGTTCTTAATATCAGCAATCTACTTTTCTCACGTACCTACACAACAGATAGACACAGACAAGCAGTGATAACGTTGAAAATACAGCATACAACTCGTGTTTGGATCGCCTCTTCGCAACCTTTTTGACCCTTTGCCACCCTTGTTTGTGTTTCGACCCATACTTTGTGAACCACTGGGCTAAATAAACTAACCAACGTGTTAACTCTGGTGTCACGTATTTTGATAACAGATCCATAACACCCCACATTGATAGATCCATCATTATGAAGGTTGTGTGCTATGAACGGGTCTGTTATGAACATGGTCTGTTATGAACGTGGTCTGTTACGAACGTGGTCTGTTATGAACTGGTCTGCTATGAACGTGGTCTGTTATGAACGGATCTGTTATAAACAGGTCTGTTGTGAACGTGATCTGTTTCGAATGGTCTGTTCTGAGTGGTCTGTTATGAAAAAGTCTGTTTTGAAAGGGAACCGTTCACGTATAATGGCAAAATAGTGCTTTTACATCATGAGGCAAAATAGACACAGCAGCGCTTTTGCCTTATGAGGCAAAACAGCCGCTGCCTTCTTTATGGGCAGGGCTGGGTACGGGCAAAAATTTAGGAGGGGTTACGGGAACGGGTTTGTTGTGATGGGTATGAGTCAGTCCAGGTCATAAAAATTTGAGCCCGTGACGTTTCTACCGCAAACCTCTAATGCACAAGTCGGACCCTGATTACTTAAAAAGACTGATTTTTACTCGCCGGAAAGGTAAACAGAAATCATTGGTGGAAACGTAAAGGCTTCACAAATCTGTGATCAATCCGTCACAATAGGCCTACATGTCATCACAAATAAATATCTAGAATGAATGCTATTGTTGCTAAGCAGTGACTATGACTTCTTAAAGAATACTTCGAAACAGAATCGCTTCTTACCCAAAGTTTGAGCTTCAAGACATATAAAATGTAGGGGAGACCGGGTAGAGTTGTTACGATTTTCACTTAAATCAATGTAACCACCAATGTACAATAGCTGCAGCAAAGAAAATTTGCAAAAGTTTTGCTACATCCTTCAGCTAATGAACCCAAGAAACAAACCAAAGAATTTCATACGCTGAGAACTTTTATTGAATGAAAAGTTAGGTGGTGTCAAGTGTAACAATTGACCCCATGGACGGGGTATACTGTTACACACCATGGGGTAAGCTGTTGCAAGAACGCAAACATGCAATTATTGCAGGAATAAACCTGTCAATTCAAATGCAGCAAGATCTCAAAGAAGTGAGAAGCCATACGCTGTGATAGGGAGCTAATCATTCACATTTAAAATGCCATTTCTGTCATCAGGCATAGTTTTCTAGCTACTAACACATTCAAGTTCAAAGCAACTCATGCTCAAAAGCTGCAAGGAAATGAAAGTAAAGGTTTAAGAACACAATCAATACAATAAACAAGCTCAGTCACTGCAAGAATACAGAAAAAATTCGTGCCGTGTCTGAACTAATATGCAATGGCAGTGCAAATCACAACAACAGTGTTTAAATCCTGGCAAATATCAGAAACAAATGGTCACTACCATCACTGCAAGCTGAATGTGACCAACTTGTGCATTTTATGCACTTCACCCACATATCACCAAGGGTAGATTTAGGGTAAAAGTTGCTACAGACTAAAACATGGACATCAGACATGACTTTTCTTTCTCTTCTGCTTGGCCGACATGGTCCTCGAGGTTTTCTACAAACTTCTGCAACTCTGATTCTTTTAACATCTTATCAGGCGATAATGTCAAGATAACTGAATGAAGTTATCGCGATAATGTTTTTTTAACTTTTGGGCCGGCTTTGAGATGAGGATGGATCATCACTCGTGCATGTCACGACAACTGGTGGCATCCTAATTTTTTCTGGTGGCACACCTGGTGGCAAGTTTTTATGCAGCTAGAACAAAAGACACAGAGTATTTGTGCTGATACACTGTGTAACAACTTGCCCCAAAGGTGTCTTGGAACACTCATCGACGATGTCATAGAAAACCTCATGGATATAACTCTGAATGTTGCTAGTACAAGCAACTGCATGGAAAACACTTCTAAGCAAGATTAATGTGACCTGGTGAAAGCTTTTGACAGCAGCTTAATAACAATGTTTAGCCAGCCCATAAAAATTACTTGTCATACTCTAAAACACATAATTCCTCCTAACACAGCCCTAACTTGTTGAAAACCAAAGTTTTTTTGCAAGCATGTGGCTCTTGGATGTGGGAATTGCCTGTGTTAATTCCAGCGGACAACCGCGTTTTTTAAAGAAGTTATGAGGTTTATAACAACTTACCGTTGTAACAACTCTACCCGGTCACCCTTATATCACTATCATATTCACGCATTTAGTTTTAGAGTTGTGCAAAAGCAAAATTCTACGATATTGAAGGCTACGGCTGACACTACAAACAAGGATAAGTTATTTGTAGAACGCCAGGATTATTACCAGAGAGGAAGTTCAGCGACGTTTCGAAATCAGGCCCGTAGACAGATTTTAAGGTTTGGCAGGACAAAATACATTCACAGGGGGCAAGGTTTTTGTTTTATTATATGTTCAAAACACATTTTCCTGGGCTCAACACAATTTTGGGGGGACACCTCCCCCGAATGCTGACCTGTGGCTACTGGTCTGCTGGAAATGAAGCCTACATCACCATTAGGTGGGATACAGCAAACTACTGGTGCGCAAGAAAAAACTGCAAAAAGCGCAACTCCTTGTTTTTACTTGCGGTTAGTGATTACAAGCGGTTAGATACAAGTTTGTACAGTATTTGATAGTTACCAACTTCCACACGGAGCTTAACGCAGGTAAAGATAAGCCATGATATGAATTCCCTAGCACTTGCACTATACACAAAAGTTGATTAATCATGGATGATTGGAAAGTCATGCTGCTGTGAGCAGGTTCGACTAAAAACTCATTAGGTATAGGATAGGTTCCTCAAGCAGTTTCGTTGATTTGCAATGAAGTATCTCTGTGACTTATACATCAAAGGCTTGATTAACCTGAAAATTTTTGGTGCAAGTTTTTGGAATTGGGGGGGAATTGCCCTGGTCGCTCCCTAGATACGCGCCTGCTCCGGAAGAATCGATGCTCGATCATTTGTTCTAGAATGAGTAGCAAATTGAAAAGTTTGTGTTTGTTCAGAACGATTGTACAAACAATGCAAATCGATTTGTATTTTCTTTACAAATACAGAATAAATACAAAATATAAAAAAGTTGAAAACGTCATTGTTTTGTGAAAAGGAGTTCACGTGAAGAAGCAAAAGAAACGCTGACAAACTTATTTTTTTATTGTCAATATAAAATGTTGTTTCTGTGCGTTATGACTCATTGAAACGTTAGGTTTACTTTCGAAATTACGGAATATATGATGAAAATCGCTTACGGTGTTACGTATAGCTTATTTTAAGCAACCCACGCAGTCTTCTATTTTAGCAATGTTTTTGACAAATACAGAAAATCTTGTAACACTTGTGCCAATCGAGACAGCAACAAAATTGTTTTGAAATCATTATAAATTACGAACGTATAATTTATTGTTGCTCACTTGCATGTGCGAGCTGCAATTACGCAAAGAAAACACCAAAGGTATGAAACGTTTCGATCAATATAGTTGACAATATGCTCGTTTAGTTGTTCCCGCCAACATGTCTCTCTGCAAAGCTGAGTCATTTGGAAACAAATTCATATTAATGTAAATCCACTTGATGTACGAAGATACTCTCGTATACACTCCAGGTTCACCCGCGTGTGCGCACTTCTTTCCACCCCAACTGGTAATTCCCCACAGCGTGAAACGCTTGTTATCCCGCGAGCACACGAGAGGTCCTCCGGAATCTCCTCTGCATGAGTCCACTCCAGGTTTCTGTTTAAAAATGACAAAGCGATCAAGCACTGCGAGGCCGAAACATGGGCGTCGAAAGGATTTTTCCCAGGGGTAGCAATAGTGCATTTGTCCAGAAGATGGCCGAAAGGATTTTTCCAGGGGGAAACAGTGGTGAAATTTCATTCTACCAACTCTGAAACCACGAGAAAACATTTTCATACTAAAAAGTTAACTCCACAATGTCAAATTTCATATATCATGGGGGCAAGACCTCCCCTAACGCTCCTTCCCAGTTTTTGTCATTAGTACGGGCTCACTTACCCCGGCGCACAGCATTTGACGGGATTTGTACTTGTCTCCGTAAGCCGCTGTACAGTTTTCGTCTTTGAATAAATTCACATGACCAATTTGAAGACAAGATGGATAATCTTTGGGTGCTGAAAAAAATTGTAAACGAGTTTAGGTGGCAGCAGCAAACCCATCTAAACAATTGATGAGTTCCACATCTAACCTCCAGCCGGACCACCTTTTAGACAAGAGTCGGAAATCCTGTTGACGAAGTTTTTGCTTGAAAGTTTGTGAACTGTTGAAAAGCCTTCTACGACTTTGATAGATTATGGAGGTTTTGATACTCGCGTATCAGACTTTGACAAAAAGTTATTTGGTAAAAAAATATTTATAATCGTTTATTACTTTAATCTATATTCCCATTCGAGTCAGGCCCTCTTTATGATTTTCGATGGGGGGAACTCTACACGAGGAAGCAGTGGCGTAGCTAGAGGTTTGGGCCAGAGGAGGAAAAACGTAGCTGAAGGGGGCCCATTGGCCACCGTAGGGGGGCCATTAGCCAACACTCAGAAAAAAAGTTAAGAAATGGTTGTGAACCCGGATGTCGTGGATGTCCAAACTGGCTAAAAAAACAAAAACACCCCGAAAAACGCAAAAAAAAGCAATCAACTGAAAACCAAAAGAATAATAGCCTAAATATCAAAATTTCACCTAAAAGGGGCCCAGTTTTTACATTCAGCTTCCCAGGGGTGGCGGCTCGCCCCCCTGCCAGTTACGCCACTGCGTGGAAGCGATCCTGTCAGCAGACGAATGAGCTCATAGGGTTTGTGTTAGCTCAACGGTTCAAAAGAGGTGATGGTCTGATTGAAAAGCATAGGGGCCGGAAAATTATGTTGCAAACCGCAGAAACGTGGTAAATATCACAATTAAACAATTTGTACGAAGTCTAAGCCAGCTACTGATTGAATTGAGATGAAACTATGGGACATATAGTATCAGCCAAACTGTGCATTTAACACGAAATTAAAGGTGGCAAATTCAAATCTACTACAACAGCTGACTGTGCTGAAAACAAGTCAGAGGTAAGCTAAGGCGAGTTAATCTCGAATGCAATTCAAAGAATATAAAGCATATAGCTTGGAATATATCGAAATGTAATCAGAAGCCAATTTTTCTCAGACACATTTGGATTATGTCTTACTGTAAGCTGCACCAACGCATTGTCTATATTTAACACATCAGAGAAGTTACGACAACGTGTTGGTGAAAAGATTTCGTGGAAAAGCTGTGATGTGAAGAAATAAGCAACGTTTCCTACAAATGTTGTTCAATTTTGAAATAAAAATCTCAGCGAAAAAACAGCCAAAATGTACGCAAATTCTTCCAATTTAATGATTTGCGTAATGGCTGTCGGCGTCTACGATACGTTCCGTAACACAATCTGGTTTTGACTGTTTTTTTTGACAAGTACGTGTGGTTGCTTTTATAATCGCATCTTGTCGAGATAAATTTCTACATTTTCAAGCATTGTCAACAACCACGATGAGGGATTGGGTTAAATTATACTCCGCGTGGAAGCTTTCACGACTTTCATTTACTCGAAGGGCTAAATAGCTTGTAGCTGTCACTTACGCCAAAAAGGTCTACCATATCCATGCTGAATCAGTATTCAGTGATTTTCGCTGCTTTTTTCAAAGTCAGGCACATTTATGCAAATACTGCAATATACAAACGCGTTGTACTTTTAGTCAAACCCGACTTGTGGCGGAGACATTATAGTGAAGCAATAAAAAGCAACATGAATAGTTAGTTGAATAGTCTTTCGGAGATCAACCCGAAAAGAACTTCGTAAAGCTTTTTGCAGATATGAAATATAACTTTCAATAACAAATACAGTTCGGCTTTCATTTGAAGGCACGGACAGAAATTTTAAAGCAGTGCAAAACTTAATACCCATTTTTTATACGCACTGTTGGCAGTAACAATAAGCGCAAGCTATTCGTTGAAAAGAGTACAGAGATGGCTTCTAGACTGATATCAAGAAACTCTGCTCAAATATCAAACTGTTGGCGCTGTCCACTGCTGGATGAACCTGATTTCAGATAAAGTTGCGAATTATCCCTAAATTGTACCTTGGGCAGGATTAAACCGTAATTGTATTTCAATTTGAGCCAACATAAGAGTCTCAGAGACACAAACCCGAAAGTTAGCTAACCTACCCAGTGGCGTAGCCAGCCCACAATTTTTGGGGCGCATAATTTGAGAGGAGCCAAAATGTTTGACTTTAGACGAGCAACAGTATTTTTGTTTGGGACGCGGCTTTTGAAAGCACAAAATTACTAGGTAAGCTAAAAATTTGGGGACATTGACCCCTAGACCCCCCTGGCTCTGCCTATGGGTCAACGCTGTCAAACGTTGGTCAATCTGTAGATGAAATAGAAAGCAAGGAATATTCTTGATTATTTCGTCGTTTACTTACCAACGGTGTTGTTCTGCGCTCCCCATCCAGATACTCCGCACTCCAGATTGGATCGAAACTGATCAGGTGACGTCGGCAAGCAAATAGGAGCTACCAGTGGTCTGTGAAGAAATGATGAACAACGATTTTGGCTTCTCCTAATAAGAGCAGCTTCGCGTCTGACAATTTAAAAAACAGAAGCGCTTGCTTATGCAGCAGGTTGTCGAACATCGATTCCGCTCGTAGTGGAACATGACATTGTGGCACGTTTGATCACTGCAGAAAGTTTGCAAAGGTGGTGTACAGCGCCATTCTCAGTCCAGAGTCAGCTGACTTTGTCGGTACGGCGAAGATCAAATATCAGTGAAAGTCAACAAGCAAATAGCACATGAAGGATTTATTTGTAGACATAGTTCTAAGCATCCAAGCAAAGCAGAGCAGCTTCTGCACATGAAATGTCACAGTTTGTTTGTAGCACAATTTTGTTAGCTTTTTCCCCGTTTCAAGCAGACATGAGGTTCAGTTGCTTACTTTCAAATTCACACCATAAATGTCTGTATTGGTTTCAACGTTGGTTGTTCGTTTTAAACCAGTTGTTAAATGTTGATTGGTAGTTAGGTGTATAAGGATTGAACACATAGTGAAAGTTTCGTTTACCATTTGCACTACTACAACTTCATGATTTCATAATCAGCTGAATACGTTTTTCTCCTTAGTTTTGTTTTTGTCGCTCCATTTTTTGTTTCCTTCAGCAGGAGTTCCATGCTTAGGTTTGCAAATAAACACTCGTGAATTGCAATGAAACCACCAGGGGTAATTTCGCCATCAAGGAGTACAGGCAAACACGGTTTGGCTAAACTTACCCGAATGTGACGCATGTCTTCAGCCGGATTAAGATAATGTCGTTTTGCGGAGTAGGATCATCTGCGTAGGCAATGTGTTTGTAAATATCTTTTATCCCGATGTCCTGTGAGCTTTCAACCGCAGCAAAGTTCTGGTTTGCATTGTCATCGCGATTGTAATAGTCGCCCACTCGAACTACATGCTTGTTCAGTTCTCTGCAACAAAAACGCGATTTCTACTGAATCAACAACCTGGTTCGGTGTACGTCAACAAGAGTGTGGTGAAACGCACTTACTCCTAGTCATTGCTTTAAAAGTGAATCAAACGTTTTGAAAAACATAAAAAGCAGTGACATGTCGAAAATACAAAATTTTACCATCTTGCTCGCCGTAACTCTCATCCGATTTTGTGAAATTAATGTGAAGCAAATGCATCAACTAACGTATAATACACTGCATTGAAGGTGAACAAACCGATAAGCCGGTAGATGACGATATCCATCGATCTCATAAATTTGAGCAGAGATTAGTTAAAATGTAAACTTTTGAAAAATTATATAACGACTTGAGTTTATCTAGTAGGAGGAGAGTTCGTGCTGACCTTTCTGCGACCTTCTGAATATGTCAACGAACTTTTGTGTGACACCGCCGCCAGGCAAGGATTACAAAAGTTTTGTTCAGTCAATCACAAATTTAAAAGTTTCCCAAAGAAATTCAGAGTAGTGTTAAGTCTTACGAGTTAAATTCTGAGATTGAAAAATCCTTTGTAGTGTGAGAGGTTGTGCGGAATATCTATTTCGAACAACATTGCTGTTCATCGCTATAGGCGTTTTGCTCTAATCAAGAGAATACCAAGTCAGGAGCGTACCGAGGTTAGATGGCGCCTGGGGCAAGAAACAAGTTTCGCGCCCCCATGTTCGAACCTAAGGTCTTTCGGAAGCAAATGTGTGGTACTGAAGAAAGTACTTGTGATATTGTTGGGACTTTTCGGTGCCCCCCAGTGATTCGGCGCCCGACAGGCATTGTGTCTCCCTTGCTCCCTTCTTTAGGCCCCTGTACCAAGTCTAGTCATTGAAAGAGATTTGTGGCATTAACGAAGAATGGAAAACATTCGGTGGCTGCTTCAGTTTATACACAACAAGTAACGATTGAAGGTCGTTTTTGGCATTTTGCTTCTTATTGGGTTGCATTTGAGCAAATGTGGCAAAGCTACCGAGAAGGTTAGGTTTTTCGGTGTTTTCTAGGCCCTTCCCTACGACTAATTAACGGGAGAACGCGGGAAAGGGTTATCGGTTATGAAACTAAACGTCTTTAAAATATCTCTGATTTTTGCTCTATTGTGCGAATAATATAAAAGTGAAGTTTGTCTTAAATGGACACGATGCTGAAATGTACGTGCAAGCAATGATAGACCATTCTTGACAAATGTGCTTCCATCACAGAGGCCTGATATCCATTTACCTTCTTTTCATATATCCATCGCAACCTGGATGTATTTTGGCTTGTCAGGAAGCTACCGGAGAATCGAAATGACTCCGCAGGTGAATGAAAATAAGCGCATTGAAGCAGGCTGCTCAGTGATTAAAAATTTCGAAAAAACTCACGATCGCAAAGTCGACGTGAAACAGTGTCCAGCAGAAATGGCCCAGCATTTCGCAATCAGTGTCGCTCCACACTCATGTGCTTGACCAAAATTGGTAAATTCAGGTTTTCTTCTGATGGCCGCCTGAAAAATAATAGAATAAATTTAATTGTTATTGCAAAAACACTTGGGCTAGAAACAGCTCCCAAGAAACACCAATTTTCTTCTTTAATCTTTGTCGAAAACACTAAAACAGTGTCTGGTGACTTTCCATTTGAAGCAGTGGCGAAGTTGTGGGGAATCAATTCTTCATTTGGATCCGAAATTTTTGCGCCAAGTGTCATTTTTTGTGAATTTCTCAACAGAAAAATTCGCAGCTGTGTTGATTATTGCAAGTTACATCTCCGTTTTGAAAAAGCTGGGAAAGTTACACCTGTGGAAGTTTGTGGAAATTTCGAAAGCTTTGTTGTTCTTTCCAAAGCAGTTTAATGATTTTATGTTTATAATATTAAACTTCCAGATACAGTATGAATAGCGATTGTGGCAAAAATGCATAATGGGAAAGGGGTTGCCTCAGCAAAGAAAGGTTAAGATACCCTTCCACTCGGACGAATCTTAACCTGGGTTCTTTGCATAAAGCCTGCCACAGCCCTATATGGATAAGCCGGTATCTTGGTTAATCACCTCGTTTCAAAACGTCAATGCAGCCGAGATAGCATGCCATTGAATGCCATCGGTGCCGAACTACAGTCGTTGCGTATCAAACTAACTTTAACTAAGCGTACCATTCAGAAAAGCTAAATTAAAAAAGCAAACATGTTTCGCCGACTACTCAAGTAACATTTGCGTTAGGATCTTAACTCACCTGCCATGGATAAGCTCCAGGTTGCGCACTCGTCCCTCCAAAAATTTTTTTACGCAAAGAGGCTTGCGGGCAACCGTGAGGAACCTCCATATTTAAACTCGACAGTCCACAATTCTCCTGCTGTTGTATCTCCCTGACTGCAAGTATTTCAAAAATTATTTTTTTCGCTTGCAATGATGCGAACGATCGTTGCCTAAAGTAAAAACGTGCACATACACCTTAAAGTTTAGCAGCGTTTACCGCCCACCTTGTTTAAGCTCTTAGCACCCTTTGCAACAAACGTGCCGTACCTTTGCCAAATAAAATAAAGTTGTGGCACATTGCCACAGTCTTTTACAAAGGTTTCAAGTGCTGTGTTGCTTGCCGTGCTTGTCTGGCGGCAACCCCGTCCAATTTCGGGCTTTCAACGCCACGGTGCATTGACTGGGAACCACTTCTTGATGTGGTCAAACGCGGTACAATGACACCAGCTTTAGCTTAGTGATTTCACGTTTATAAACTCTTTGTCTTTTTTTTCTACAGTGCATTACGGGTTTTGTGTCGGGCTCCGATGTACGAGTCATTTGAGCAATAAACATAACGGAAATCGAAATACTGTATTACTAGTATCAGAGCCGTCGCCAGTCAGCTCCCGCTGTACCTCCCCTGTTGGTAACTGGCTTCGCCCATTATAAGCCAACATAAGCCAACAATGAATGTTTTAGTCATCTATAAATGTTTCGCCCAAAGCCCGCAACCAGGAGGCGCAACCGGGAAATGGCCCTCCGCGTGTTCAATTGTTAGGTACAACAACAAGTTGCAATCATTTTCGCCCCGAAAAGAGTACAACAACAAATTACAGTCGAATCCACCTCCCCGAAAATATCAGCTGGTTGCGACCCCGTTTCTTCCATTTATGTGTTTACTTCCAGGCAAACCCGGCGACAACCTCTAACGCTGCTGCGTGGGCAAATGCATTGGCTGCTGGCAGTGATGTCGGAGGTGTCAATTATGATGGTTCTGTGGCTATGGGCGTCGGAAGAATTTTTTCCAGGGGCGCCGAAAGTAGATTTTTCCAGGGGGTGACCAAAAAGATTTTTCCAGGGGTGGTCAACTGTGGTGAAGATTCATTTTAGCAACTTGAAACTAAGAGAAAAACATTTTTCTACTGAAACTTTAATAGGACAACATCAAATTTCAAAACCTAAGGCCCTCCCCTAAACCCCATTCGGACGCTCATGTCTGTGGCAAGGCAAGACTTGGCGAAAGTCTTTTCAAATAATATTAACGCTCATAATTCGTTAAACATCTTCCATTTTTGTAAGAAATTAAAAATAATAAAGTTTTGCACGACCTTTAAACTCATGAAGCTTTTGAACAACTTGTACATTTGCTTCCGTGGAACATTGTGAGCGGCCTTCGCTAAAAACTTCAACTACTCTGTCCAGCCGCAAATCAGCATCGTAAAGCTGCAAGACACAGAGCAATGAAGCTCACGACTCACCGAGGTGCATGTGTTTCAGTAATCTGAGGTTGTGAGTCCCGGCTGCGTTATATGCTACCACCCTGGACACACGGCTGATATCCGGGCTTGAAGTTGGTAATCTGAAAAAAAGAGAAAACACAACTTCGTTGTTTAGTTAATTCTACGCCTTGTCTCAAATTAAAAAGATTTCTTTCGTGTGCAAAAACTTGTCAAAACGTGTCGTTGTCAAAACCTATGGTTGTCAAAATTTTCGTTGGTTTGTACTCGTGATTTTTCTGTTTTTATCAATTTTATCGCTTTTTTGCAGCAATCGAACAAACGGGAAAGTTTTTCATCAATTGAGTTGTATCTTTGAGTTTGTCGCGAACTGAGAGATCTGACGTAACAAAACGTTCAAGTTGGCAATGTTCAAGTCTCACTATTCACCAGTAATTTCGTAATGGCCAAGGTGACTGAAGATGTCCGGAAGTAAACGCACGTACAGAAAGCTTTTTCTTGAATTTGTTATTTCCTGTATCAAGCAAAAGCCAGTTGGTAGACCGCGATGTAACATTTTTAAGGTTCGAAATAACAAAAGAATGAAAACTAACGAAATGTGGGAATATTTAGAATCTTGTCGCGTTAATCTCATGGGTAAAAAATTCAGTATTTTGCACAAAACAGGTTTTAAGAAACCATCGTATTTCCATTGAAAACTGTCAGAATGACAATGCAGTAATAATGCTGATACAGTAATAATGCAGTATACATCATATCACATTGTTCTCTGCATCACACACACCTGGGAAAAATCATCTCTCGCTCTGTGACTATATCTCTATTTTTTTAAGCAGTTGTCATTGTTTCTACAAAGGGAATGGATTTGTCAGTGGCACCATTATTGCTAATAAAGGCACCATTATTGCTGATAAACGGTCAGTGACGTTATTGCGGCTGATACTTCGTTACATGTTAATGTGACTGTTAGACCGTTCATAGGTGAAGTATCTAGTCAAAATAAATTAGTGAATAACTTGGACGAGACAAAAAAAATTATTTGCCATTGGGACGATCAGGGCCTTAACTGGGGGGTGGCGAAATCCGACCTAGAAAAAGTTTCGCCCCCCCCCCTAGAAAAATGTGTTGGACATACTTTAAAACTATTGGACACAGTTTAAAAATTTGGCCACCTCTCAGTAAACTCTTAGCCTCCCTGGTGTCCCAAGCTGGTTACAGGTCTGGTAAGTGGTGACGACACAAACGCTTTTTGTAAAATTGTAAAGATACTTATAATGGCGGGAACTATACTTATTTTTTGAGCTTTCAATATCTTCCTGCTTTTTTACTTTGTGTTATCTGAGGAATTACAATAGTTTTTTTGTGCGAGTGTGACGCACGGAAAAGGCCTGAATAGACAAAACGTATTGAGCAACCATTGCAACGTAAAAAATGCCTGTTAAAGCATGGAACGTTTTCAGTCTGAAGGTGCAAACAAAACCACTCAATGACTTACGGCAATGTGTATTTCAAGGAACCATTAATGTAGATCATGAACGATGTAGGTAGGGCACGAATAATCACGCGAATCTCCTTCCCAGGAGCAATGAGCTGGCGTCCGACCGGACAAATCGGCTTTTGCGAGGTTTCCCTGCCGCTAATGCCTGTTTGTACGGATATCTGAAAACATTGAGACATTTCTGTTATGTTTCTTTTTCTGCTGCTCTTACTCTTAGCGTTCTACCAAAAAAGCGTCACAAGGTTCGCCTATCAGCAGAAACGTGAGTAAAGATGGTGATCGAAATAGTTCCGGCCATTTTGTTCTTTTCCATGGATTTTTCTATTAAAGCATTTTTTTCTAATCGAAATTATTCATTTGCATGAATTTTTCTGATCAAAAAATTTTTTCATCAAATGCTCAAATAAATAACTCGTAAATTGGAAAGTTTTTCAGGGAGGTGCTGCAACCACATGCGCCATTTCTTTTTGGGAAGATTGTTTTTGTGTTGTTTTCGTTTGAACTTTTTCACTAAAAGCAAAGCTTCAGCTCACTCACCTAACACCTAAATTATCAGATAGGACACCAGCCGTCCCCTGAATCCCTGACATGGATCACATTGGAGGAGGAATCTGCTTCCCACAAGCAAGTAAGGGTCCCTAAACAACTCTATCAAATTTGAAGGTTTTGGTTATTTCTTTGTGTTTACCAGATATTAACCAGCTCTTCCTTCGCTACATTTGTCAGAAAATCAGAATCTCGTTGTAATTTTCAAGTTGAGAGCGTTCCTGGTTGTCGTGGTCACAGTGCAACGAGCAATGTCAAGTAAACAGTTAATTGTGCGCAAATTACTAGTTTGCAGGTTTTTTTCAGACGTCTGTGTAGAAAATGCGCTTTCAAACCGAATGTTGCGGTTTTGGCGACCTGTGCGCACCATAAGCAGACAAAGAAATCTTGCGTTTTTCACTGAATTAATCGAAAACCACTTGCAAGTCTTTTAGCGCGTTCATTTGCAACCATTTTTACTCGCAGCTGTTTTTAGCCGTAGATGTTTTTAGCTGCAGTTGTTTTTGGTCACAGCATTTGGTGGCATTTTTACCGTCAAGATGTTTTTGCCCACGTCAAAAATTCGGCTAGAACGCAATTCCTGCGTGAAATGGAAAAGGTGATTTACGCGCATGGCAGGTATAAGAACTAAAATAACTGAAAACCCTGCATACGTTCGAACAAAAACATATTATACTCGTACAAAAAATGCTGCCAAGTAAACCTGTTTTACCCGGTTTCTAGCCCCCTGCACTTGTAGTTTCATCAACGAATACATGGTGTTGGCAGTCGTCCGCCCACGTATGAACAGATAAGATGGCCTGGATTGCGTATTGATATTGAATCTCCATTCAATCAGGTCGTCTTTCTCCAAACCGTTTGGCTGGAAAGCTGCAAAAAGCCGTTTTAGTTACATTCTCATACCATAGGCGTAGCCAGGCGGCGCCAAAGGGGCTAAGACCCCTCCCGAATTTCTAGCATATCTTGTTGTTTTATGCTTCGAGAGGCGGTGTCCCAAATCAAATATCATTGCTCGCTTCAAGTCAAAATATTTGCCCCCCAATGTCTCATACTTGGTGTGTGCTACTATCGCACAAACTTTTTCCAGAGTTTGCATTGGCGATTATAATTTGCAGGAAACTTGCAATATCCAGTAGTGTGTTTACAAGCAAGTTATGTCAGCCGCATTCAACCCTTCAGAACTTGGCAGTCACCGTCGGCATTGTATGCTGTTGAGCATATGAAGGCAACAGCACTTGCTCAATGTCCAGCATGAATCAGCATTGCTCGAAGGTGGTCGTGGAAAGGTGCTGCTCGCATTTCTGGAACAACTTTGAATTCTTCACAAACATGCCTCTTGCGTTTTGATGGACCCAGGCTTGGGAAAATACGTGGCATTGTTACAGGCAGTAATACACTACTACATGATCCTTTATGCGAAATATTGGGTATTGTTCCATCCCAGGGGTGTACAACCTTTTCCTATTGCCGGCGGCATTACTTTTATTCATATGTAGTACGGCCGCCAATGAGTTCGAGTTATATGTATTAGATACGTTTAATCAAAAGAATAGGTTTTATCCGGTATATGTCGTTTACTTGTGCCTAAACGTATAATAAAATGTCAAACATTTTAACAATTTTATTAAAAGATAAGTTTGCCATCCAGATTGTTACGCATCGTGTCGACGGATTTTCTTGCCTTGCGTTTGTTTTGCTTCGATAAACGCCAGCACGGCCACCAAGTCTTATATTTTAAATTACATGCGGACGGCCGCAAATTTCATTATCGAAGGCCGCATGCAGCCGTACGGCCGCAGGTTGTGCACCGTTGGTCTGTCCCAATCAACATCAGTGTAACGTAAATTGACCAAAAATTGACGATATGCTATTCTAGTGTCTCGTGTCTGTGACTTTAAATGCTTTTACGAAAACATTTAAGCAATACATTCGAAGAGACAGGTGTTCTAAAAATTCACCAAGTGAAATATCGAAGTCATTCGCGTGATCTTCTGCTTGTCGTTAGTTTTGAAACTTCAAAAAACAATTAAAGCTACAGTTTGTCAAGCCTTGACGCTAGGCCGCTTTCAAGATTTACGTGATGCCATCATCACGACGTAAATTCCTGCAGTTTCTTGACGTAAAATCCCTTAGTTTTACTATTTCGGTGAACAGTAGTTTGGTTTTAGAGTTTGGCTTGGGTTAGTGGCGGTTACGAGTACCTATTGCCAGCAGAAAGTGAAACGTAGTGCCCGAATGTCCGGTCAAGTCTGAGTCACCTTATTAGTTTTTGTGTCAAAGCATCGTTAGCTGACATAAGCACTTTTACGTGAAGTCAAAAAACGGATTCGAAACTAATTTACAAACTTTTTTCACTTGAAATGCAGAAGGATGAAAAATGAAGTGAGCTGTCAGTGTGCATTTGAACGCTCTGGATTCCTTTATTAAAAGTATTATCTTTATCAAGCAAGAAGCGAAAACTTTCAAGAGTGTTCGAATCCGTTTCTGATTCTGAGGATTCAATTCCGACCCTAAGACAGATTTGTATGACTGCAAGTAATGCAGCTACTGTTGACTGGGAGAGCGAAACTTAACCACACAGAGTTTTCACTTTTGTGCTGCACTTGCACATTGAGGCAGATGCTCCCTCCCGCGGGTCACGACCACGGCATTGTAAAAAAGTGGCTTGTTACGATATTGATTGGTTTCGAATATGTACTCCACTCCGTTTTTAGGGATTGCCCAAAAATTTAAGCGGAAGATCCATCGCGCGCCATTTATCATATCAAGAAAAAAGCCGTTCGCGCCTACGTAATCAACGTTAAATCGCTGTGATTGATACCCTGAAGCACTGAGATGACAGTAGCTGTGCTGCAGAAATGCGGGAGGCCTCAGGCGCTTTCAAAAAATGAGCTTGTCAGCAGGAGAGTTAAAACATCCAAGTCAGCGTTTACTGGTTGAGCTGCTGCGACTCGATTCCCCATGACCACAAGTAGATCCCGATTCAAACAGGATGTTTTTTGCTGTTCTTCCTGATGGTTTCTCCTTATCCGTTGAAAACTTCGTGGAAGATTATGACGACTATGTTATCTGCAAACATTATAAGAGAAACAAAACTCCACATACTTACAACGGCTTGATTGAGCGGAAATAGGATCCAAAGCAGTGAGTGCGATTGTGGTCGCCAGCAAAAATAAATTCATTGTTTCTTTTCAAACGTGATCTCGTTGTGTTAAGCTTACAACCTGCAAAATCAGATCTGGTTTTGTAGTTCCTGCTGCAATCAGGTCACTTCCAAAAAACAGTTTTGATTTTCGAGCTAGCTGACTTTCGCACTAGTTATATAACAAATCGAAAATTGCTCTCTGTTTAAACCTGGTATGCGCATTGAGTGGCTTGCCCTCATTTGAATCTACCATCTGACCCAGCTTATAAGTCAGATAAAAACTGCGACATCACCTGTCCATGACATTCGCACAGCACTCAGTTGAACAAACACAATACAGCTGCCGACTGCCGTTAACAAGTAAAAGTGGGACTGCGGTGCTTGCATGCTGTTCGCTTGCAGCCCAACTATTGGAGGTTCAACCTTTCGCTCGTACTGTTATAATGCAGGTCCTCCAGCAACGAATTTATCTGTTACTTCCTGAAGGGGATTTTGTGGTCGTGCAGGGTGTGCGCAAATCGTGAGTGGGAAACGATCGCAGCGTCTCGGATATTTCGACACATTCCGGTTTGCTCGAGTATCGTCATCAGCGCTGCAAAACCTTTTCACCTTCGTTGCGTCTTCGCTTGCTTTTATGTCATTGGAGAGCTGAGCAGCAACCGGGACGGGCTTCGAAACTGAAGCAAACCCCATGGCTGAAGCTGTGTGATTGAAAAGTTTCTTCTTCAATTGACAAATTTTGCTCAAAACATTCAATGACGTCTGCAGGGCGCAGGCTGTTTAAATCAGGAAAATAACGTTTAAACCGTTCCCATTTTGCACTTTTTCCAGAGCTTTGTGATACAAACTGGCATTCAGGCTATGCTCAACCTCTACAAGAAACTTAAATCCAGCGGTTTACCGCGTTTTTCTACGCTACGTATTGTCGTTGCATTGATTGAAAGAAGCAAAAAGGGATGACCGCGAAAGTGGAAATTTTAATTTTCCAACACAAGATATGTTGGTAGAATAATGAAATTTGCCATGAACATTTTTCTTTACTAACAGCCTGTCGCCAAGTCTCTGCATTTACTCTCCTCGTTACCGCTCTAATTCACACCGGTACATTTCAACACTGTGGCGAATATCAGATTACGGCGAAAAGCAGATGATGCCACCGTAGCAACCAAAAAATGACTGTGTTTAATTTTAGACTTATTAGTACTATTGGGCCAAAAGAGTTTCGGCTTGTTGAAAAACTTCCAAGAGGAATTTTTTAATGACGCTCATTGAAAATACACTGATCATGCCAAGGTGCCAAACAATGTGAAAATGATCAAAAATCCGCCAAGATCGCTTTCAAATCTCTAGTGAAGATCTGTCTTTTGAGGTTGTAGCATAATATTAAGCTGAACTTTCATGTGGAGTAGTACTGTTTTCTGAAACCTTTCCTACTACGAAGAATAATTGTCTCCTTTCGTTATTGGCTCAAACAACAGTTTACATACATCTGCAGGCCAGTCTGCCTGCTTTATACCCGTGCGTTCGCGCAGTCGATTCAATTCTCATTACCAGACGAGAATCGCGAACCAGTGACGCCATCGGATTAATTCTTAGCTATCGGTAAAAACATGATATCGTCGTCACTGCGGCAGCGGGAAACGCTAAGCTGTCAACCGATTCTAAACTTTTCACCTTACCGTGGACAACGTTGCATCACAAGTGAACACTCAGCCCCAGCGCCGTACGTGGCGTTCAAGGCATCGAGTTCATTCCTGCGTTCAGAAAGAGTTGCCGTTACCGGAAGCTATTCTTGCGATCTTGGCTGCGCTTGGGATCAACAACGGGGACAAAACACGTGGAGGAACAACTTGTTCGTGAACATGATTGCCTTCTGTTGGCGCCGAACCTACATCGATATTTTAACGGCTCGGTCAAAATTGGCCAGCACGCTACAGACAAGCCTGACAGCATTACAAAACTTGCGGCAAATCATGGTTGCACCACTCGCACGTCAACGAGTGGATCTTTGCTGCTTTCGCGCGAAACAAACCAATTGTAGCAGGCAGTGGAGGAGTTACAAAATAATATTTTGCCCAGTAACTGAGTTTGGCAAACCGTTTTTTCTGCTGACTTGAAAAAGCGAATCTTTCAAGGCAAAAATCCCACGTGCGTATTCTTCGTCTGAGTCGCAGATGGAATTGCTCCACATCAGAAGAAGCAGGTTTCATACGCGCGACGTCACGTTTTAGTTGCTGAATATGCGCCAATGACTAGTTCTGTTTCTTCTTTCCAAAAACAAACTGCGCAAAAGGTGAACTGATGGTTGAATTGAAATAACCACCATGACTCGACCAATTATGTCTGAGACATCTTCGTGAGTAATCTATAATGAAATATCATTTCTCGTCATTAAATATCATCAAACTAAAATAAGCTCGACTAAATCAAGCAACTTCGAAAGCAGTATCATTTATCCACAACTAAATTCGCCGCTAAATAAGAAAGCAAATGGTGCCAATGACTTCAGCTGTTCACTGGAAGTAAGAAAACCTTTAGGGAACAATGTCCATCGAAAGGAATCCTTTTCCGGCAAAGAATCAGACAGAGTTCATATTTCGCCTAATAGGTAGGCATAATCAGCTCTTATTCAAATAGAATCTTGAAGGAAGAAGCTTTGATTTTGGTGAGTCCAGATATACAAAGCCCTTCGAATGCGAATTAAGTTATGACTTATTTGTGAATTAATAACTTTCTTCTCTAATTGTAGACAGCTACTGAATATGACGTGCAACGAATGCCTTAGCTTTTTGTTTTGGGAGTAAAGCATCAGATGATGCTAAACAGGAATTGGAGGAATGCCAGTGACGGCTTTCTCATAAACATCGTTATCAACTATCAACTTGCCACCACAACCAGGCTATCAACATGGCAACCGCCAGCGAAGCACAATTTCACGATTTACTTTACTGCAAGGTTTTTCTGAAAGCCATGACATCGTGAATTACAAAAGTGTATTTTTGTGGCAAGCATGAGAGGCCGAATTTGGTGCAGCGCTAAACGCGCTTCTCCGAAGAAAAAGGAACAAGCCAGGCTTTGGGAGTTAATGTACCGGTTTCTCATCGCCAAATCGCGGCATAGTGGTGAGTGCACCCGCTCTAGAGCTCCAACGTGACGATTACCACAAGGCGCATACCATACGTCGTGAAACCGGCACGCCGCCGGTTCACGCACAGTTTGGCGTATGCGTCTCCAGCTTTTCCGGAAAGTTGCTGGTCTGTCGCTGAGTGGAAAGCTTGTTGTACATTTATTAATAAATTGAAAGGTGACGGTGTCCTATATGATCACTTATCATGTTAGTGAAAAATTGTAATTTTTAAACCTTTTTTTCTGGCTGTAGCCCAAGTGGAACTAATTCAGCAATTGTTTTTTTTACATTACGTTAATGATGAATAATTTCATTACAAAAAATGGATTCAGAGACATTTGGAATTAGTGCCCCTATAACATAATTTTCGACTATACAAACAACGAAGCGCGAGCTTGTTTTATAGAATAATGTCTCGTGTTATGAATGCTTGAAAATGTATATAAAATTTAAGTGCTCAGGTTTATTTCTGTTCTTTGTTACTTTTTACCTCTTTCTATCGATCTCCATTAACCGTGAACTCTAAATTATGTCCAGCATAAATGGGCTACATTCGCCATAATCAAAACTCAACTTAACACTCACCCTGAAGAGTGTTCGTAAATACTCAGAGCAACCCTGAACACAATATGGCGTTCTGTGCTTTGGCTTTTCCCAAAAAAAGCTGAACAGACAGTACATTGCTTCACGAGAGAGCAACATTGCATTTAACTAACTAGAACAGGGATTCCTGAACATTTGTGGGTCACGGACCCTTAGTACAGCCTAATAAAGGTTACAGACCCCTGAAGAAGAAACGTTTCAATAAATAATAAATATATTTGAAATTGGGTCTTAGTAATCGTAGTAGTAATGGAAATATTTGCAAAGTCTATTAATCGTTTAAATCACATTCATGGACCCCTTAAATCAACTTCACCGACCCCTTGGGGCTCACGGGCTCCAGGTTAAGAACCCGTAAATTAGAAGTAGCACAATCGTTTCTATACATCACATGCCTTTATTTTTTCTCTTATAGTGGATGTCAACGCTTCGCCAGTCCCAGCGATTTGACGAGGATCGCAAGACGGGTGGTTCCGAGAAATGCGCGCATGCTACTTTCCCGATAAACCTTTGGCAGGTAATAAAAATCGCAAGAACCTCCTAAAGTTTTGGTGTTTGAAATCTCACACATCAATTCAGACAATCCGATAAGAAATCAGCGCGAGGTATGATTTGAAAAAGCTTGTCAAAAATCTGTGGAATTATGTCTCCCCAAAATCTAATTGTTGGGATCGGAATGGCACTTCTGTTACATTTTTTGTGGACATGAGTTTAGTTTGGCAAGTGTGGCACGCGACTTGCTTTACTAAACTTCACACAGACTGAACAAGCAATTTTATATCAACACGCAGTTTTACACGGACTGAACACGTAGTTTTACAACACAGACTGTCAGTGAACATGCAGTTTTATAACAACACGCAGGTTTATGACACAGACTGAACACGCTTTTTTTTATAAAAGACAATGGTGTTTTACTAATTGTTGAACAACTGAATGCAGCGTAGTGCTTGTAAGGTAATTTTCTCTCGGTTACAATGCCTGTCTCCAAAGCTAAGCGATGACTAATTCTGAGGCTGAGGCAAAGAGACAAAAATAAACATTCCCAGGCTTACGATGAAATCACACTTGCCCTTAAAAGCACACTTCTACAAACAATGAAATTGCTAGCGATTCGCAGGTGGGTTTACGCCATCGTACCTGAAAAGAAAATAGAACATGTCCGCAAAATTGTTTGTGTGCACTGTGTAGAAAACCGGTTAACACAGACACACCTCAGTCAGCAACACGCTCTTCAGGGCGCGTAGATTACATTGAAAGCAACTGTTTGTCTGCACACCCTGATGTTCTCTCGCTGGTGCCGAGTGTGTGGTAGTGAAAGGTGTTCTGACATGCGACGCGAAGTCAAAAGAGGCTGATTGTACTTTCGAACGAAAATTGTCCACGCATGGGTGTGATTGGTGAACCGTCCGAAAGCTTAAACACACGCCTTTCACGAAAGTAAAAGTTTATGTGAAACCAGCTAACAGGTGGTACTATTTTAATCCAACTTGTTTCAAGTTTTACGGCGTGAAACGTTTGCTAGTGGATAAATTTTTGCTCACGGTCAATTCAGCAAAATTAAAAAAACAACAACAACTAGTTATTCAAGATTAAAGCCAGCCAGCCCAAAGTTAACTGTCCCCAGGTATCGTACTTGAGTGGCGTGAGAGTGTCTGCCAATCTAGGCCGTGTAGAGGCAGATCGAAAACCTGAAGAGTCGCTATGAGCAAACACAGTCATGATAAATGTTGTTTGCCAAAATGGCGCAGTACAGCAGACGTTTACCAGAAATTTCCAAGCGACTTGACGTGTTTACTCGAATTTTTAAGGCCTTGTTTGGTTTCATCAACGCAATCATCTCATTGAAAGGAAAGTTCTTGGCTTGTCAGACGCGGTAACCGATTTATTTAAAAGGCGCAGAGCATTCTCAGCAACATTGAAATTCTTTTGCATGCGGCGACGCTGAACGGAAAAGGCAAGAAACTTACGAAATCCTGAAAAACAAGATGAATAAAAATCACGCAGTACGTTTCAGCAACCCTTCTCAATATGCTGTAAATTTGTGTGCTCAAAGTTGTTCTTGAAGCTTCAAGACAGAGTGATCGATTTTGGTGACCACGTGCATTGGAAAAGTAAGGGATTGTGTATGGAATGATCGAAGTTGAAACAGTGGCTTAAAATTGTGTCTCCAGTCATGATTCTGGACAGGCATACAATCCTTCTCTACAGTTTTTTTAGAAGGGGTGCTTCATATACAACGATGTACTCTGCACGACATCTCTGCTAGTTTGCTCATTATTGTGATCATTCTATCTCCACGTTTATCTGGTGTTTTTTCAAAATATGTATTAAAGTAAAAGTATTCAAATTAAGCGATATTCGAACTACGGTACTGCGGCATAAAAAGGATTATCTGCAATATAAATTTACAGGTTGCACTGGATACCAACTGGATGGGATAAGTATCAAAATGTTGCAAATATTACAATGAATGAAACTTGTGAAAATCAGCATGCGCTTATAAAGTTTGAAAAGGTTTTTACAATTTACACCATGTATTGCTATGTCGTAGTCAGATTTTAACGTCTCCAACTTAAGAATAGCGATGTACATCTGACAGTTATATTATCGAGAGGCATGCTTGCTGAGAAAAAATTTGCTTCAGCTCTATACTTTTGTTTAAGTATCAACATAGATCATTTTGGGCCTTATGCCACAGAGGTTGCGTTTTCAGAAAGTGAGCTTGTGCAACAAGGATGAAAACTCTGCGTTTTGATACAGATTTTGATAGAAATAAAAAATGTAAAAAATTATTCTCCCGATTTCAAGTTCAATACCTTCAACCAGGGACGGCTCGTCTAGAGGGGCTGCCGGGCTGCAGCCCTCCCTGAAAAATGTAAGGTAAAAGATTCCGCAAAACAGGCCAAACTCGCCTCAAGTTTGGATTTAGTCGCGAAATTTCACAACACAATCATTTTCGGTACTTCCGACACCATTTTGGCTCAACGTTTCCAAGGAATCCAACAAAACCAATGTTTCGCTCTTTTCCAACGACGCCGCTTATGCGATGATGTTTTCAGCACACTTGCCGATGAATTTGGCGGTTTCGGGACTGTCTTCGGCACAGCCCTAATGGAAAGAAACCAAACAATTGGCTACAAGAAACATGGTGGTATATCCGCCTATCGCAAAGCGTTTTTGTTATTTTGACGATGAATTTTTAAAGAAAAAACGGAGGAAATATGATCTTGACTGTTTTTC
>Ga0210059_1002088_pt1 | contig 31018 bp, 21 predicted proteins | sample Ectturendosymbi2_FD_188042 | JGI IMG/M metagenome (GOLD analysis project Ga0210059, IMG submission 188042) | Ecteinascidia turbinata endosymbiont from Florida, USA - Sample 2 (SPAdes) (version 2) | ecosystem: Host-associated > Tunicates > Ascidians > Unclassified | place: Key West, Florida...
TTACGATTTTGTTTGAAGAACATTCGATCGAGGCCGGGAAAGAAATGTTGCACAAAGTATCACCATTTCATTTTCATCAAATGGCATTTCCTGGCCTAAATTCACAAGTGACAAGATTTAGAAGAGTAAGAAAGTTACGCACAATCTTTCATAGACGGACATCTTCGATAGTAACTTATACCATTGCACTGCATGGAGACAAGAATTTTGAAACATTGTTTTCAACCATTTCTTGTGTCCTTCTTTGTTTTCATCAACAGGTTTTTCCACGACCTCGAGCGTCACAATCACTTACCTCACGTAACAATCAACGCCCCTTGCGAAGACGAAAGGTTTTCGTGCAGTGTGCATGTGTGTCATAAAATCAACAGTAGTGAAGATTCGATCACTATCTACCACGTCAACACGATCTCATTACGTCACAATTGCATCATGCAACCTAAATCAAAGCAGTATGCTCCAGAAGTGAACAATAATGCTTTGAGAATAGGCCACAGGTCATCACAAAAATGTGAAAAATAATGAGAAAATCAAATCAAACATCAGCCGACATTTTCAACGAAAATGTCTGCGGCCATAAAAGCTTGTAGGAGAGCGGTTGAGATTCGGTTTGACTGAAAAACGAGCGAAGTTTAAAATCATTGTTGCGCAGACAGAACCAAGTTCATACCAGGATTTCGTGAACATCCCAGAAGTAGAAGTCTTGAAAATCACCGCAAAGTGTAAAGTCTACCTTGTCCACAAACTCTTGATTGAAGATAGGTATACAATCACTGTGATCGTACCGGAAGAAGACGATTTAAAGGTAGTACATTTATCAAAAAATTAATTGTTTTTATGTAAACACCAACTCTAACGCACAAGAACAACCATGCACGTAAATTAGCATGCACTACTCTAATCAGGTTCTTAAAAAGGTTGAGTCTTTTTACGTAATAGAGTGAGAAACTGTGGGAGGCCAGGTACGATTTCCCGTGGCAGCCTAACATTTAACACTTCGTCACAAAAAGCTTCGCTGAGCTTTAAATTGCTAGAAATTTTCCAATGTATGCACTTGTTACAACATGCGTAACAGTTTCAAATTTTGACATGTAGTAATTTGAAATTTGCAAACCTACGCACAAATGTTTAGCTTATTGTTGTAAATAATTTATCAGATTAACTTCAACGCTCGACCAAAAAACGGCAAAACTTCTTCATATTGTGTGAGTTATCTACGCATACGATTAAGTTACGGTCAGTGGCAAAAAAATCTATGATTGCAGAGACACGCCAAACAAGACGGCTGTCACCCTTTATATCAATTCAGTTCACATCAGAAACAATCATTGCCCAACTGTTTTAAGAACCAAATCACATATAATAAAAATGATGCTTGTGTTGTCACAATCTTGTTATTGAGCGAAGAATGTGTTAAGCGGGAGCCTTGCCTGGAATGAATTCACCTTTGGCCGAGTCCATTTCCGGGCCTAAGTCAGGGCAAATGGCGTCTGTATGGAAAAACAAAACATCGGTCAGAAAAATTAATATCAGCATGATTATAGTAAATTAGCATAACGTCTACAGCTGGCCTTCTCCGAAAACATGCTAACAAAATTAAATCTGAAACAGAGAATTCGGCAGGATTTTTTGTTTTCGCTTTACTTGTCTGTAACATCACATACCAACGCATATGATTCTACGCAGAGATTCTCGAATTCTTTCGATAGCTTGAAAGTCATCGACTTGAAAAACATGTCGAGAGTCTGGGTCAGAAGCAATTTCTTTCAGCTCTTCGACGACCGCAGTTGACACCTTTGTGACGACACAAAAGCAAATATTATGAGGATTTGTTTAGAAAAAGTATAACAGAGGACGAGTCGCGAAAAGTAAACGTTGTAGATTGTTTGTCATAACCAAGCAGCGGTCAGCGCCAGTGCGGAGATTATTATGAGATCACAGTGTGATCTCGGCACAACGCAATGAACAACGCAAAGCACGTGGCTCCATTGACACTCGCGGTAAAAGCAACAAAGGAAACATCGCGCCAATGAATTGCAGCCGTAGGATATCGGAGGCGGCATTTGTCGATTACAAGTCAAGTTGAATTAATCAGCAAAACCCCCCCAACATCTATTTGAAATTTGCGCCGGTTCTTCAAGAGGATGTGCAGCAGAATTGTTGCTAAGCAACAAAGTAGGAACGGAGGGAAGGCAGGTTCTAACCTGAGTTTATTTTTTCGGTCATAGACCGGATTTCTTTTAAATGGTCGAAATAATTTCGGTCAAATCGGTCATAATATCCGAAAGTATAGACTAGCGAACACTGTTACGCCGAGTTTTAATGCTATTATGGGACAAATGACCGAAATGTCTAAGCGAAATAAAAGCAGGTTCCAACTTTGTCTTAGCAAGAAAAATGCGATGTTTCACTTTTAAAACGAAAAGCACCAATAATTGCCAGGCCGCGCGTTCCACAAACCAGGTTTGGTCGCAGTGTTTCCAACACAAACGAGATGTCTCTTTCAGTGTAATTACATTAACCACAGCTTGGACTCAAGGGCTTGAATTCCTGTCTTACCCCAACGGCATATAAATGAATTCCATTGTTCTGTGCCTCCATCGAAGGGTTGAAGACGTTATCTTGCGCTCTGCCGTCCGTCAAGATGATTGCCAGGCGGTCATAACCTAGCTCTATGGCGCGCGCCCCGAATTCGACGTTAAATGAGTTCTGATTCATGAAGCGAATCGCTTTTCCGGTTCTCGTGTTACCTGTGACAAAACAAAGTAGTTTTATTACCCTCATTCAGTTAAAATGGATGTACAGAACTGTTTCAAAAGCTGTTCTTGTACAGATGGCTCCACGACAAGCAAAGGAAAACATGCTTATTAGAAAAAAAACAAAACTTTTCAAAAATCGACCTTTGCAGTCTTTGATCGACTAAGTACAAACGCAATCAACATTGATAACGTTTTTGATCGTTCAAAAGATTTGGCATAAACATTCCCACCAAACCCAGAAACAAACGCCTATTTTCATTGTGCTATTTTCCTGGAAATTTTAGGACTTTGCTGGATACCAACGCTTCATCACGAGACAAAAGCTTATGTTGCTTATTTATGACGACATGGCAGTTAGATCCTGCCAAAAAGTTTCCTCCTCTGTCACCAATCGCTCGAAAACCCTAATACGTTCCTTCTTCCATTTCTTTGTATGCGTGATTCGGTTTAGGAAGAAGCGAATTTAAATTACAAAACTGTTGCAACGACAGAGGAACACGAATCGCGGATGTTGATTCTATCTCGCACGAGGTCATTGTGACATCGCTAAACGTCACACTGTCAAGGACAAATTCACCCACATGCGGAAGAATATTGCATGTTTGGTATCAACCAACGGTAAATGTCAGGCAGATGTTGTTTGCTGCAGATAAAATCAGGGCACACCTTGTGGTGGGCAATCCTCAACTTTCTGGTCATAATCCACAACGGAACGCGCGAGCAAAGGGCTTCGACAGACAGTGTTTTGGACGGCGGTAGCCTGCGGTCCGCAACAACAGCAACACCAGTTACCGCTGCTGGGGAGCTACCACTGCTGGAGAACGTTTCCGAAGCATAAACAATGGCACGTTCGCCAAAGCGAGACATTGAGGCGAGCGCCACAAGCAAATGCACATGCTTTTAATTTAACATTGCAGCAAATTTTTGCCAACCGATAACCAGGGCAACCAAGTCTAGGTTTTCGATTCGGAGGCGCGGAAAGAAGACAACTTGGCGAAAACGCAATAAAGCGCGTTGTTCAAAGCGGTGTTGCTGGAGTTGTGAGTGTGGGGGCGGTGAACAAACAAGCGTCATTTCAAAACTCTGCTACTGGACAGCTGGTTTCAAGAGCATGCAAGCGAAGTCTGGAATTGTTTGAAATTAGCTTGATCAAGAAACAGTTGCTCGTTAACTCACTACCAGTGTCAACCCACGCTGCCCGTAAAAATAAACAATAAGCCTTTTTTGATCCAGTCAGTGAGGTTGAGCCGATGCGGTTAAATGCGTTTCAAATTTTCGGAACTTTCTGTAATTCAATTCTCTTTTGTGCCAGCGTAATTACGTTCGTGCCTCCAAGTTGAAAGTTGCACTTCCGCTGAAAAGGAGAGTAGCGACGCACCCATTCCAAGATGAATATAAAGTAAAATATTTCACAACGTCTTTATAAATTTCGTTAGTTCGCAAGTGTAACAAGAATCACACAGCAAGAGTGCAGCGCACTTCCCTCACGACCACGCAGCAACTCAAGCGATAAGACCAGTGCAGCCAAAAACCAGTGGTTTCGCTGCAAAAGTTAAAAGAATTTCACCAGTAGGTCCAACACAGAGTGGGCACGATCAAAGCGAAGCAAACATAACAGGGATTCTGGTGGGTTACTTTCGCTTGAATTTAGTCATTTAATCTTCCACAACTTGAAGCTAAATTTTGCTTCATGTGCCGTAGAGCGCAGCCACAGTAAGTGCTTTACTTTTCATTCTGTGTCGCAACATACAACGACCAGTGACAGTGATTAATTGTTTCTCGCGTTTAGCCCTTAATGTGAAGGCAAGAAATGTTGCAGGTTCAGTAAATGATTCACGCCCGACTGTATTTGTAAAGAGGCAAAACAGAAACAAATGTACATTTAGGAAAGTGTTTTTGAATGCTGGAAACCTTTCGTTTTTGCAGCCCAACTACACGTGACGCACAATTTCCTGCACAAACGGACATTAATGGCCTGAATATTGAAAGAAAAAAGCTTAAGTGGTTTCAGTCACCTTCATCACTGTTGAAAGAATAGATACACCCAGTAACTCAAAAGACAAAAAAGTTTGATTAAGGTCAAAAAGCGTAAGAAAGCAAAATTTATCTAAGCTGAATGTAAAAAAATTATTTTGGTGTGAATTCTTCGTACCGTTGCCTGGACAACAAAACATCAGGCCAAGCAGAAAATGCCGCAGTGACGTAAGAGTGAATTGGTCGTTTTTTTCTATGTTTGCTTGAATGATATTTAAAAAAGATTTTATTAATGGAGTCATCAGTTTAGAATGCCCTTTGGTTGCTATCCCAACGTTTACGATCATGACAGAAATTATAAAACCTTATTTCAGTGCTTCTGCGCCGCAGCATTGCCAGACGATTGTAACGCAACAATGACAGCTATAAACTGCCACCCATCCGCACAGGGTTAGAGCAAATACAACTGTTGTCAAATGTTCAACTGCGTGCACAGAGAGCATATTCAGTAATTCAATTGTGATGCAAGAAGAGAAAATGCAATGAGCAGATGAACGATGAGACATGCGCAGGTTCCAATCCACTTCTATCGCTAAGATGAACGAAGGAATTTGTTTGTGATGACAGTTGACATTGGACTTATTTACTTTGTTTCATCTCTGATCAGAGCAAAGCAACAAAGGTTTCTAGGTGCTTTTTTCATGAAGCATCGATTCTTTCATCAAGAAACAAAAAACTTAAAAAAAACACTTGCCAACTATTTTCATTCTGCAACAAAATGTGACCGAATGCGAACAAATAACCAAATATACGCGTGTTCCAGAATTAGCCTCTACATGCGACTGAAGAATCATAAGAGCGGAAATATAACAGCATGAGAAAACATGAACGTTTGCTAGGTTTCTGTTTTCAGCAAAACGAAGCGTACTCAAGTTGAAGGCGAGTTTGTAAAGGAAGTAAATAACAAAAGTCATATGCAATATCAAATCAACTTTTGACGCTTTAAATTATGCCAGAAAGATATATTTTCCAATCTTTCCGGCAACCGAAATGCAAAGCAAACCTCGAATAGAATTTTGTGTGAAGAACAACTGCAACCACATGCCAGAAACAACTTATTCGCTCAATCGGTCTTACTTACAGTCATGCGGTTTCACGAGCAACACGCTTCCGAGTTATGCGTCACACGCAGCGACAACTAAGGACACACCCATCTAAGGACACTGCTAGCAGATGCCTGCAATATTTCCACCTTCGGCAGACGGGTATTGAGATTCGTAGCGGGTTCACACACAACACACCCTCACAGTGTACAATTTAACGCCACAGCTCCTTGATGTCACGTCGAGGGAAAGCGCTTTACGCACGTCTCGCGCGATCCATAAATATATATGCACCAAACCGCAAGATATTTCGCCAATTCAGCCAATGCACAAAATAGACGGCCCAGAGGTGGGACCTGACATTAAATTGCGGTATATTCCTCACAACGATTGGGAACCACCATCTCATGGTAGACGTTTGGATTGATCTGTCACGGAACGTGTCCTTTTCGGGCCATATTTGGGCACCGAACCAAACTGTTACAAACAGCAGGTGCTCGCAACGAACACTTTCGTTTCAGCTTTGCTTCTTATTTCAAATTATAACATTTCACCACAAATCAGAATTTTTGTTTCTAGCATGAAAATCACCAATTTTCAAACAGCAGCTCCAGCTGGGAGGAGAGTTAGGTAACATTTACGAGATTGCAGCTGAAAGAAACGTTTGCTTGGTCTTTTCTTGTTTTCGTCAAAGCCGTTTGCGACCACGTACAATTTTAAAAGCCCTTTGCTTTTATTTTGCTTCAGCAGCAATCTTTTCCTCATAAAGAACTTGCACATAATAAAGTGAGTGGCAGGTCAAGTAGTTCAAGGGGCTTCCTCCGGCATGGACCCTTGCAGAATATTATTATAAGGTTGTGATTACTTTTACTCAATCCAATAACTACAGTAAGTGCAACTGCGTCACTTTAAGTGAATAGTCAAACCTCAATGAAGACTCCGTCTTTTTTTACCTGTCGCGAGAAGTGTTTAGGAATGTCCGTTCACGACCAATGGACAACGCACACTGGGGTTAAAATCACATCGGAATTATGGCGCTGCGACGCATTGAATTAGCTTGTGCAGTTATGCGTGACAGCCCGTGAACGACAAAAACGACTGGATGTTCTTCACAATTGTCAGCAATGGCTTTTGGTTTCCGCCTTCAGGTCGAAAGTCGTTCTGGAGACTCTTGCTAAAACATCACTAATCTGTTCTTCTACGAACAGCTGGCAAACTTAGTAAGCTTCTCAATGGCTGAGGAAAGGAGCACGTCCTATCGATGGCGTCAATTAAACGTCCTATAACCGGTTAAATATACAAATAAAATCCTGTCAGTGCTTTCCGTCAATCGGTTCTGTAGATAAAAAATTACCATACGCTTCAGGAACATTAATTCTACTTAAACGAATTGTTGTTCAAATAATTTTCCTACCACTCTGACCAGGTTTAAGGTCGCCCTAAACAAAGTGTGTCCCGCCAGCAATGGCCTAAAAACACGTTAAATTCAGCTCAGTTTACAAAGTCTACAGTGAAGTACTCATAATCCTTATACTCGTTTCACGTGTATTGAAGACATCGTATATGCCCCACAGGTTGTTTGCGTGGTCACCGTAAAGCTCTCACACTCTCACACGCTTCAAGTATACAGAGAACATTATGCGAGCGAAAAGACTAAAAGATTGATGACAACACGAATCGTAAACGTTCGCGGTTCTACACAACGTAATCTGAGTAAACAAATGCGATGCCATGATGCCGCACAAGCCTAAACCACGGTCCAATGCCTCCGAAAGAGCAATTCCCGGTGGGCACATTTCTGCCATGACGTACGAAGTTTTTCTACTAACCCCAATGTAATTATCGGTTGTGGGTGTATGTCATGATCATACATGTATTTGTACGAGCGTGTTTCTGGTGCCAGGTCAAGGTTGTTTGTTTCGGTTTTCAACATTGCTGCTTGACAAGCGCTTTTTTGAGCCAAAACCTGACCAATTAAATATATGACTTTGGATGTTCGAAGTTCTTTACAAACATCAAGTATATACAGCATTTTCCTTGGAGGACTCCAAGTAACGATGCGAAGAATGCACAACAAGCAAGTTAGTTTCAGAAGCACATTGTTACCGGGTGACAGCTGTGTCGAATGGAAATAAGACATGGCAGAAATCGAGAATGGTAGGCGTTGAGAATATTTCAGGATTTCATTTGCCCCTGACCTCGAGACATTTACTTAAAAATCACAATTGAAAGTATGCAAAGATTGGGGCACGTTTCTTCACTTGCAAATCGCCAAGAACCATGCGGCAGTTTTTTGTTCAAAGCTTGATAAGACGTTTTCAAGTGGCTTTCTAAAGCAACAGAACTCACCTTGAAGGTATGTGATGTTTCCCACTCCAGCCAACAATGATTGCTTGTCTGCGTAGTCACCGAGCGATATGGCCATCTGCGGCAGGTCAGAGTATACAACCACCCCTACACGGGTCCTTTCAAAGCCAATGTCGAACGATTGGACCAAGTCTGACACCCACCTGACCAGAAGCAATGCCGTGAGAAAAACCGTGACCCTGACGCTGTGCAATGAACCGTGAAGATCAGAAATGTTAAATTTCGGTTCAACCCGAGCTTAAGTACCATTCTCGGTAAACAGTAAGTTTTTGCGAAACAAGTTTTTCTTTCAGTGTACAACAGAGGTCTTGAAAAGTAACGCAGTAACTTAATAGCTCAGTTGACTTGCACATGAACCTTTGCACTTTCATGCTTGCGTCTCGTGGGAGAAGGAATGAACTCGTTACGAAGGATATTTGAAAAAAGATCCGCAAAACGTGCGTTCAAGCTGCAATGTTGTTAACCGAGTTTTATCGATTTGCGTGGCGCTGCTCAGCGAATAATCGGTCCTAGTTGCAAACCCGCAGAATGCCAGTTCCGGCCAACTGCAGTATTTTTTTCATATTTCGAATAGTGTGCTGTTTACTAACAAATTGAAGGGGTTAAACGTATGTATGCTACAACTGTCATAACGGGAGCAGAAAGCGAAAAGGGGACGTGACGCAACAAACAAAAGTCAGCAGAGCGGGGAGAGTGGCAAACTTACTTTCTGACTCGCGCAAAATCATCCTCCCCCACCGAACTCGACGCGTCCAAGACGAACACGAGATCGTAGTAAACCGTCCGGCAACCTGCGAACATGGCAATAAACGTGATTTTAGCACAAAATCATCACATCGTTGAAAAATAAGGTTTTCCATCAGTTACTTGCAGTTAACTACACCAACGTAGGAGTACCACCGTCTTTGTTGGAAGAATCTTTGCTTCAGGTCATGGGGTCAACCACATGTTCATAAGTGTACGTTGCGATCTCACCCATCAGTAAAACTGTACAACGATCAAGTTCATCCTAAATCAGTCAACTCTAGTTTTGAAGTACAACAGTGAAGGAGAGGTTTTCGTGATTAACGTGGAAAGGATTTCGATCAGAGCGAAACTGGAAAAACTTGCTGTTTCGTCAACAAAACAGCGCGAAAATCGTCAGCAAGAAAACACTGAGTGTAGAGCAAAGCGTCAGACCAAACATTGTATTGACAAAGAAATTTCAGTGGCTCTTAAACCGCTCAGGGTTCCTACACAGGATAATAAGTTGGTGCCGATAAAAAACATTCTGGTTAGACCGAACGTAACCTTTTGATAGACTGGATTTATTCAAAATCTCTGAGAGCCAGAAAAAGGCCTCCTAGAAAACATTTAGGAGGCCTTGGCCAGAGTCACTCGCATACACCAAGCAGTGCTTTGCGCATGTCAATTTCGATATACCAGTGATCTTTATCTTCCTATGCCTGGAAAGCTTGGCTTCATTCGAATAACTGTGAGACAAGGAAATCCTCCTTTATTAATGTTGGCTTAATCTAAACTTACAAACTTCAAACGCTTGATCAAAACAACCGAAATACTGTGGATTTGTTCTTTTACAGTAATTTACTGTTTACAAAATGCTGGTTGAATAATGTTTCTGCCTCTTTGTCAGTGCTTGATTACCGGCTGTTGTTTCGTCAAACGGTTTGTGTTTCATTTTAACGAGCTCCTGCTGAAGACGCAAACAGCTGTTTTTCGAAATGCCTGATATGATTTCATTTAAACTATTTTTGCGTTAGCGTCACCTTGGCAACAAGCATACCTGCCACCAAACAATTGTCAATGCGACGCCGAGTTGTGCGACACTATTGTGCATTGCGTGTTTAAAATATGATGGAAACACTGCTGATTTTCACTTCGACATATCCTTTGAACATTAACCTACAGCAGAATTGATCCACCACGAAAAGTAAAGGGGAAAAATCAAAGCAATGTTGAAATGTTTGTGCGAAGCAAATATCCAAGCTATGCCTTTTCTTCTACGCACTTTGATCTACAAGTCATAATCGTCAACAACCACATAGGAACAGTTACTCGAAATGCTTTCCGACTTTAAAGAATTTGTAACTGGTGCGAATTTGAATTTGTGGAATGGTTGGACATTTTAAGGAAAAAATAACAAACGAAGAATGTCATCCACCAACTCACATCTCCTCAATCATACACAGTCTCTGGCGTCAGCACAGCAGGAACTACGCCAACAATCGCTCACTTACAATATACAGTATAATGCAGCTATACGCAATTCAAGGAAAGTACATTTGTACAACTGCCGGACATAAACAACATGGCTCTATTGCAAACACAGAGGACGTTTCCTCATGAGCAGTTAGGTCGTTGATTGCCTGCATTGCAGTTAACACTGGGTGACGCACTGCAGGGTTTTTTCAAGGCGTTTTAAGGACCCGATGCGGGTCCATAGAATTTCAAATCGGATCCCTAGAATCAGAGAAAATTATCATCGGGTCCCTGAAAGCATAAAAAATCGGGTCCCTAGAATCAGAGAAATCGGGTCCCTACAGATCGAAACCGGGTTCCTAACATTTTCCTTAAAAAAAACCTGACGCACTGCATAAATGCTTGCGCAAATATTTCGAACTAAGTTTGCATGAGTTTCAAAACTGGAAGATAGACACTCTGAACACTTCGAGAAATCTGATTTTCCAAGTTCTTAAGCTTTCACTAAAACTCAGAAAGAGTCACTAACAGGGACGTTTCCCAGTAAGCTGCTGCCAGATGCTGAAACCAGGCAGGTCGTTTTACAAAATCAACCATTTAATTTTACCAGATAGAAAACCGATTTTATCGATTCGTGGTAATGTACCTCACGATTACAAACATGATTGGAATAGAAAGTACAGAGCTTTTTCTTATTAGAGGATAGCATGTTGGTTTCACTGTAACAGCGTAAATGAAGGGACCGGTGAAAAGCACGACAGCAGCGTTGTCGCACAGGATAGAACCAATTGTGTAACTCTAGATGTCAGGAAACCACCACAGACAATCAGTCAAGCAAGTCCGGTCTGCGGCGGCAATTTGAGAAAATTTGAAGATGCTTTGCGGTCGGATGAAAGGGATTTGCACCAATCACAACGTTTGAAAATTTTTCAGCAACTTAAAGCTAAACCACGTTTTAGGTTGAAAGCATGAGTTCCATAGACATAAGCCTAACCCAGAACTACACTTGACATAAGCTGGCCTCCTGCGGTTTACAATTTTACCAAAACGTGGTTGCGTGATGACTGCGCCAGCTTCTCTTATTGCAACAGCGATCATTTGCTGCATTAAAAATTGGCAAATTCGACCAAACTAATCTCTTTGTTTCCTTCTTCGCAAATATTTGGATACTGCTCGAGCGAAGGCAAAGCTTCACAAAGAAAAGCCAAGATTCTCAAGAAGAAGAACGGAGCACATATTTGGATAAAACCCAACAGAAATCCAAGCGTTGAACAGTACCCGGTTACTGGTACGGCAGCAACTTCAGACGCATGTCACAGTTACAAGTGTGCGTTGCATTGGTATGAAAAACATACTTCTGTGTTGTGGCCAGGATATTTGCTCGGCAAATGGAAACTGCACATATGTAGTTATACATACGTCCAGTCAGGTAACGATTGCATGGGTCGCATAGCTGCAGTCAGGCGGTAAATCTCGACAGTAGTTTGTTAAAGAATTTTTGGGCTGTTTACGTACAAGGAAAAACCGCAAGCCGCTGATTTCTTTCCAGCAAAAGTTAAAACATGACTTTGCATTAAACACCTTCCAAGTACCGAGTGCGTTTTTGTGGAAAGAAGAAAATTGGCGGCAAGCCAGTGCAGTGTTTTGAAGGTTCAGGACATCAAAGACCCGATCACCGCAAACACTTATCTGCTTTCAAAAAAAATCTGTGCGTCAGAATGATGGGCGACTCTGTTCAATGTTTTTCAAACTAATTTTATTTACATTTCTTTCAACTGTGTTGAAGAAGACCCTTCTGGCAATAATTGTGGACTGTAAAGAAAGTGATGATTGTGTAATCAATAGACAAGTATGAGTAATGAAACTGCAACCTTCTCTTTATAGCGGTTTGTTGGATAAGATGCTTGCGTATGCGTGTAGATCAATCGAAATACCATAAAATCGAGATACTCGGTGCAATGGACGCTAGCGTCGCGAACTGATAAAGTTTGGAAGGAAATGGAGATCATTTTCTGAAAAGGAGAGTTGTGGAAGAAAATAGAAAGTTTGATCTACTTCTACGTCTACGAAGAGAGATGGTGGAAGAAAAGATTCACTCAAGACTGACAGCCATATACCAAAGAAAACTGTACTTGCACAAATTCGTACAACGATTATGCTTCGTGAAAATCGTTCAGGTTAAGACATGGAAGAATTAGTTTACAAATACATTCCCGAATTCTTTTTTACACCATGCGTTTTTTTCAAGCAGATACCACTGCAATCAAGGAATATCACACGTGATTGATCATCTACACATCAAAGCTACGACATGTATTAGCATAGTGTGTTAACAATCACTGATGACACCATGCCTCACCGATCTCCATGACCAATCAATATGCAACCATGCAACCTTATGTCGACCAATCAAAAATCAAAATCTGTCATGCGCGTGATTCCGTGTCACGTGAACACTCACGCAATTAATTAATTATGACGTCACCTCCTTCGTCAGTGTCGTTATCTCTCTTCTTTCGGCGAGATTTCCAGACCTCTGATATCAGTATTGGTTCGGTAACTAACCAATTAGACTCTAACAGGTCACATAATTTAAGTTTACGTCGTGAAACAGCCTCTCCCGTTGAGGCAGGCAGGCAGCACCACTGGATGCATCTACCTAAAACTCACTTATTCTAAATCGACAGGAAGTGCTAACATCCATTTCACACTTCAAACATTTAGCTGCTCCACAATTGGTCATAAAACGTTTGCAGGGAATTAAACCAGTTTATTAAAAATCTGGAACAATCCCAGCTCATAGCCACATTAATATATTTTTCGCCAAGGGATAAACGTTGTGCAGCAGACAGATACTGCACGTTTTTGACAGCGAACGTTTCTTTATCGTCAAATCCCACTCATAAATCGACAAAGCTGTCACACACCAAGTACTAGAGCGCCTTTCGGGCTCTGAATAGCAGAGAAGCAGCAAACTTTCCAAGCTCAGCACAAACATGGCATTATCGGACCAGCATTTAATCCAAGCTCACCTCGTCGATTGTCAGACGTCTGTTGCGTCACAACGTACGCAGCAACTGCGGCCAAGACCACGCCGTGGAACCACCACCGCCCCATCACCAGCAGTCAAGTTGAAGCTTCCAACGATCGTCCAGGCCCCGAAAAGATTCGTTTCTGAAGAAAATAAATATCGTATGAAACGCGTTGCGAGCGCCATGTGTTTTGTTATGCGTGCTTAATGATATTTTCATCTTCTTTGCTGCTTCCATCTGATGCTCGCTGTGAGTGAGAACTATTGAGAAAGCGCAAACGCTGCTACCTACACGCCGCTTTCTCTCAGACATTTTTGAGCAGATAAATCTTTTCTGTTCCTTTTCGCCACAGTTTCTGATAAAATCGCGACGCGTCTCATTAGTTATCTGCCAACACAACGTATCTCAGCGGGCTGGTGAGGCTCCTTGAGCACGGACCACCGGCAACGGTTGTCTGCTCAAGCGTTACGGAATAAACTTGCCCAATGCACATTGAACAAAACGGAAGCACACCTGGTGTGGGTTTTGTTAAAAATATGTCACCACGGTCTGTTTCATCGATTTAAGCGCCCACACCTCCTGGGTATCTGTTTGACAGTATCACAAAAGGACATCATTATCGCAGGTTTTCTGTACAGTGAGTGGGTGTTCACTGTTTATAAGGCTAATCAATAATCTGGGTGTGGTTGCTGCAATATATGAATGCTTCTAACATTGACCATCGTCAATGTCAAAAACACAAGTACCCCTGACAAAGATGTAGGGAATGCAAACCTACACAACGTCGCCCGGAATCGTGCGACTCAGATACTTCTCAGAATTCAGAACCAAGCGCAACGGAGACGAGTGTTGACGCAAATACTGATCTTCAGTGGTTTGTCAGATGAAAAGTTCGTTGTCAAAACAGGAAATACTGAAACTTCCTCACAGGTATTCATATACTCTCGTTGAACTGTGTACTTTGGCTTAAGATGGCATCCATTCGAGATTAAAAGACTGGTAGTAACGGTAGTTATTGTAGTGTAACATTATAACTTGGGTAGTACTTGTAGTGGAAAGAGCTTAAGGACGTTTGTGTCGCAGATATTTCAACCGTTGAGGCAACTCAAAATCTGAACCCACTGGATTAGTGATCGAACTAAATTTTAACGTTTTTGGAAAATCCAAGCGGCATTGAACTGCAGTGCTTGGCAGCACGCTCCTGTTTCCCAACAAAATATGCTTGATGCGTTTCAAGATAGGCTCGCGCCGATATATCATCAACCGCCATTAGTTGGCAATTCCCTTGTCTGCGGCGCCAGCAACCATTGCCGTCTGGTGTATTGTGAGGCAAAGCAATTATTCACTCCATGTCTTATAATTTTTCTATCCGCGCCCAGTATTCGTGAAGATGCTGCACGCGTTCGGCATGAGTGACCACGGGCCAGAGATTGTAGGGATAGCAAAGTTCAGCATGTTTTAACTGAAGATTCGAATGACCTGGAATACACGAATCTATTCCTAAGCAGCAACACAGAAGCTTTCTAATCGCAAATTCAGTGCTGGCCGGGCCCCTGGATACACGAATTCACTTGTGAGATGCAATAACACTGCATTTCAGAACACAGCCCAAGAGAAATGAATATATTTTTAAAGTTGCGAAAGATTTTGCGAATTGATGTTTCGGAGGTTTGCCGGAAGAACGAAAGAAACGAAAAATTACTGTCAATGAGCGAAAAACAACAAAAGTTGGCATTAGTGTCTTACAACACGATGATTGAGGTGTGACTCAGCTTTGTGAGGTCGTACAGCTGTCAATCACCTTTTCAAGTCATGCACAAGATCAGGTTGAATATTTCTTCAGTAGCCAACAGCAAATAATGGTTTTCACTAGCCTTGCATAAGTACTGTATCAAAAAATATCACTGAATCTTTTTAAATGTGATAAATATAAGAATATGGGAATCTGTCAGATTTATAAGAAATTTTCTTAAATGTCGCAAACTTGTTGCGTGTTGGTGCAACCGCGCTCCATTCCGCCCCACCCCCCACGACCATGTTTCAGAGTACCGGAAATGGATTCCTCCCACGATTAAGGACACTTGTTTCTCAAGTGTGACAAATATTTGTCGCACTTGAGGCGTGCGGCAAATTTTACCTCGTATATGACGATCATGACAACTCGCGACCGCGTCCAGCGTTTTTTAAGTTTCATTACAAAGCAGCCGAGCGGCATTATCGCACTCTGCGCAATTGTCGTAATTACAGACAGGCTTGTTGTGTCGCACATTCGCTTTCTAATGACACCAGAACTCGGGATGCATTTTTGCACGAAATCGTATGCGCCATGCCAGGCGATCACCATTCCTTAAATGATATCATTCGTACTTGTGTGGCGTTTTTGCACGACTTTAAACATGGCAACTATAAACATAGTGATCATAATTGCCTGGATTGGACTTCGGTCATACCGACTAATATACGGTCGTTAGTCTCTGGGGAATTAATCCTTCTATGCTCTGTATATATGTTTAATGAAATAATGCATTTAAGAAAATTTTTTTCCAGCCTAAGAGCGCGGACGTGCGACTCGGCAATTTTTTAACTGTGGTAACTGGATCCTCTTCGCCAATGGACCGGTCTGGACGCAAGAATCGGATCAGGGGATGCTGACCTCTGCTCCCTTTTCACGCGGTAAGCCAGACGTTGCCTGCAAAGGTCGACAAGTTCAATGCGCACCCAATTTAACAACGTGTTTGAGGCTTGCGTTCGACGCACTGACGCAGTGATGCCTTCCCGAGGGCACAACCGCGCACCACATTGAGCTTACACGCTTATCACATTAGCAGATCTTGACAAGTGATCCCGTTGATGGACGCAAGACACGACGACCCCTCGTGGCTTTGTTTGCAAACTTTTGGTTCGAAGCTTGAAAAAACGAGGACATTCTTTTGTGAGACAACAGTGACTCATGTAAGATCATTCGTTAAACGTTAACTTTTAAAAAGGAGATATCTTTGAGCTACAAATAAATGATGAATACTACGCGTATGCTGTGAATTTGCTTCCAGTGTATGTCAGGAGACTGCAAAAAAAATTGGTGAAATTCAAATTGGCACATACGAGTAAATTCCATGCAGCTCACACACATGCATGCGCTTTTGGCTGGTCTCTTATACATCCGCAAACGTAATCCGAACGTAATGCAACAAACAATTCAGTTTATAAGTTTTCTATACAAAAAGATACGCCGGAATGGTTCCTCGGAACGTAAATAACTTTCACGAGTATTGTCACTGTGTTAAACATTTCCTGGAATTATTTTGTATCGCCTTGCACAGCACACAGATCCACTTGGCAACTGCCATTTTTCGCAACAGGCGTTGATGGTTGCCATGGTTTGACGAACGTGAAGTCCCAGCCCGTCCCGTGTAATTGTGTTTTTTTTTTCGCTGAGACATTTTGGTCATTTTTTGCTGAGTCATTTCGGTTATTTGTCTCACAGTTGTATTTAAACTCGCCATAACCGTGTTCGTTAGCCTATATTTTCAGACGTTCTGACCGAAATGACTAAATTTTTTTCGGTCATTTCTAAAACATTTCGGTCTGTGACCGAAAACAAACTAGCTGTGATTCTCTACGTGGAGTGTGTGCGCGCACGTTTGAGTACATTGATGTCCTTAAAAGGGGGGGCTTGAATGAGAGTTCACTTTTCACATGATGAAATGTATAGCGATCCATCACCAATTTAGAGATGGTGATTTTGGACATGGCCCAAAGAACGTTGTGTAATACTTAGGTAGATTGTTTATGAACACTTGTTTTAGATTGTTTATGAACACACTTGTTCTTTGGTGTGAAAGACGACTGCGGGAGTTTCAACTGATTCTGTGCTGTGAAAATACCTCAACAGTCATATAGTTTGGTCGAATCCTTAGGCAAGCCCAGGAACCGTCGAATGACTGCAAGTTCGATAAACACTGTTTCTGTCGAAAGCGAATAAGCGATTATCCAACAACTAAGCAATCATCGAATTCTGTCTATTGAAAAAAATCCTTTCTCAGCACAGAATCAGACACTAAGATCTTACAGAGTATATATTTCGCCTACAAAGTAGGCATCATCAGCTTCCAATCATCAAATTATAGCAACTGCCAAATCCAAGTGCATTTTAAGAAATGGATCATAGCACACGCTTTTTTGGCATAGAATAGTGTAAAGGCAATGTCAACCCGATAGACTACAGAGTCAGAAACTTTTGTTTTGCAAGTCAAGAAACTCTAACCATGGAATTTACAGAACCAGTCGTCACGCTACTTCATCCGCTGGATAAAGGTTTGTTAGAGGAAAACCACTTGCGTCAGTTCACAGACGACAACAAGGCCAAAGTTGACAAGTCTAGTTATAAAAACATGAATGCTTGAAGAAGCGGGAGAATGCAAAGAACAGGTACAGACTGCTGCTCCCAGACGAGTGCACACAGGTGCGGTCTCCACAGACGAACTATACGAAACTAATTTAGCAGGAGGCGGGCTAGTTATCCGTCAACGAAATAAGAAAGCGGCCACCAGCGTTGCATACCAGTTGTCTATCTTGCATGCTTGGACCGCTACTACACTCACACCTCAGAAACAGAATAATTGATTGGCATGGACCACATCAATTCAGCGCCGTGCGACAGATGTGGGTGGAAACGCAGACGACCTGAGAGACGCACGAGTTGACATCAGGCTGATCATTGATCAGCAGACTTGCAAGCACAAATAAGGGTCCCTTCATCAAGAACACTGATCCTTCGCTTCTGTGATCTATGTCTAACTCGCACTGATGATGTAATGCAGACGAGTTGCATGCTCGGTGCTGTACGCTTGCTTCACAAAGCGGTGACGAAACAAATAAAAATATGCGTCGCCAACTTTCTTCTGGGAGGTCTGACGTGGAAATCCATTTGACAGACAGTTGAATTACGTGCCGCATGTATTCGTGGATAGATTAATTATAAATAATTGTAAAACCAAGAATAATTATTCTTGGCATGAATGAAATCGTCAAAAAATGATATTTCCTTTTCAAAAAACGCATTTTCAAAAGTAACCTGGACTGGGCACCGTTTCCTGCAAGAGTCATGGAGTAATATCGTTCGGACGTTGGTAGAAGTGGACATCACGGCAGCAAAAAAAACGGCACAAAGCACGAGACAATATTTCAGATAAAGCATTTTGTTCAGAATCTGTCAGACATTTAAATTTTGACATATGAAATTGCAAGTGATGCATATGCTAAACATAAAAACAAAACGTGACTGACAAACTAACTCGACCACCATTTCCGATCAATTCGCACAGTGAGCATTCGGTTTTGATCGGAAATATCCTTCACAGAGGAGAAAGTGTATCATGATTGAGCAAAAACTAATGACAAAAGACGATGTCAGCACAAACGTTTTAAGCCGGGTCACGACACTAACACTGTTTCTTCACCTCGATACAAATCTCGCCAACGCCGCTGAGCGCAGGCGCGATGCTACGTCACGTGACGTGGCCGACGCCCGGAGGTTTAATATCCTTTTTTTCATTATATCCGCGTCAGTGCGTCACACGGTGACGGAATCTCTTTTTTCTAATGCCTGGATTACAATTAAACTTTCAATTGTCTCTCACAAATTACGTTTACATCAGAGTAACATCCTTTTTGTTTTCATTGCGACAGCGTAGAGGATGGAACAACAACAACCAGCCTTGCACGTGAGCACTGAACGTTCAAAATGTCTGATGCAAAACTTGGCGCAAACAGTTCAGACTTTGCTTCTCTTAAAGTATTTACTACTAGGTGCAGAGCCACTTTTCAAGATAACCGCGCTCCATCACCACTTACCACTTCCCTATTCTGTTTCTGCATATGTCAAACCATTAAGTATTTCGTGTTTGCACCCAGTCGTGGAGCTTTGGTCTTAGTTTCGAGAGACTTGTCTCGATGCCACTGTTTTGTGAGTCTCGAACTCGCAGTTCTCTTATTTTGACTCGATTTCCGTCTCAAAAAATGCATACAGCAACTCCTTCAAACCAATTCTTTGCAAATACATTTTTGAGCTTCTGACGTTCTAGCGTCAGGCTTCTCTTTCAGCCCATGCGTTCACCTTTTAAACTGTTGGAAGGGGCTTTAGTCAAATACCTTGCCATATGGCACAGTCAGCGGCAAAAACGGTCACAGATATATTTTCCAGGCAAAGCGGCTGCTACTCCCGGAACCTTTTCGCAATCGGATTGGATCATTTTTTAGCTTAAGGAAGCAACTGCGGCGAACAACAAAGAATCAAGTCGTCATTATTGCCCATTTGAGAACGAATAAACTCCAGGTGAGCGAAACGCCGGCCTGCAAACGATGTCCGTTTTGACGCGTTGCGAACACTGTCAACTGTTCAATTTATCTTCGGGACAATAAACTTGCCTTGTACTTGACGCACTTCAAATCTACATCTTTTGTTTTACTGAAAGTTCGCGCAAGTCTTGTGATTTTTCCTTCAGATTGTGAAAGCTTCACGCTCCTTGCCGGATCCTCCCACAAATGTTTTTGTTCGTTATGAAGTTGTCTCACTTTTTGTTTGCAAAACTAATAACGTTCTCGACACATGTTGCTAACACTATTTGTTTTCTGTTTTCTTTCACGAACTTTCAAGCCAGACGAAGGACACGGAGGTGGAGCACGCGAAAACAGCTTGGCCTGGGGCGCCACGCTCGATTCCTGTTCCAAGCATGTAAGGAATCCTAGAACAGCATTCGCGGTATTTCTGGCCTCGTGCTCAGCGGTAACAGATGAGTGCAAGTGAAAGCTTCTCGTGCGGTCTCGCCACTGCCTCTTGCCTTGCCAAAACTACAGCATTCAGTACCGGGTTTATTGTTTCGGTCATAGTCCCACCTTTTTTTTAAATGACCGAAAAGATTAAGTCAATTCAGTCACAATGTCCACGAAGGTAGACAAGTAAATACTGTTACGGCGAGTTGTGAAACTGTGACGCTACAAATGACCAAAATGTCTCAGCGGAAAAAATAAACAGATTCACTACAGAAGTTGCTGCATGGCTCACATCAGCAGAGGTGAGCTCATGTTTCCAAGCTCAACCCCTTCCTGGGAGTACAACGTGAGTACAATAAAACTTTCCGTCTTGTCAAAGTTCCCATATAGTTTGGATGAATGGTGGTAGATTGTTATTTCGTTGCTGTAGCGATGTGTTTTCCTAGTGCAGTAAAGCAAGCTTTACACAACCAACAAAGAACTTTCTTTCTAAGGATTCAAATAAAGAGTTGTTGCAACATTGTCAAGGCACTGCAAAACAACGTCCTAACACGCGTGACCTCTGTTTCACCTGCCGGCAATCCTTTTATCACGTTGGCGTATCTGCGTTTCAGGGTTGTAACTCAACTGCGAGGAGTTTGTCTTTTTACTCAGTCGCGTACAGCATTCCAGGCTTCCAGCGTCGTGATATGTCGGCGAATGGTCAAAACATTACGGCAGGAAACATTACGCAGTGAAACAATTTGAAGAAATATCGTCCAAAACCAAGACATGAACGATTTGCGACATTTCCCCTGCTCAAAATGAAAAATAAAGTCTCGAAAATTGCTAAAATCTTTTCCTTTGCATTATTTACAGTAGTACCATATGGGACACGTAGGTTGAAGCAAATTATTAAACATATTCAGAAAAAAACGTGATTACAACGTTCTTCTTTGAGCAACAGCTCATTTCCTTATAATAAATACTACGGCCAAAGCAAACGATACAACTGACATCTTGCAAACGTTTCGATAACAACTGTTATCATCTTCAATGCATAGCAATAGAACTGTTGCTATGCACTGAAGATGATAACAGTTGTTATCGAAATGTTTGCAAGATGTCAGTTGTATCGTTTGCTTTGGCCGTAGTATTTATTATAAAGCTCATTTCCGTTCTGATAAAAAAATTACCCTTTGTTGGTAAAATCTTCACAAAAATCTTTTATCCACGAGTGCCTTTAGTTTTCGGCCCAGAATGTTATGCTACCAGAAAGGCCATAAACAAACCGTTGAAAGGGCAGTACTGTACTTGTGTTGTTTTGATAAATATAAACAATGACGATCATCAACCTTGAGCTTGTTTGGCGGCGAAAACCTGAAAATCTAATGTTGTTTGCGTGAACAGCTTACAAACGTTCAGGCAAAGCCTGCATTCCCTGCGATTTGTACATCGATTGATAAGTGGCTTTCGAAACCGACAACGCACATTCCTTGCATTATTTTTAAATATTACCTCTCAATGGAAGGAATATTCCTCCTTTTGGTGCCGCAGTGTTCGTAAGGTAGATTATCCGGCGTCGTAGAAAACCAGAAACTGCCCAATGACGTAGGGTGTGACAGTTTCAAACGCATGAACCGCAGCAAACAGGTCCTAACTCTAAACCTTCAAACCGCGCGTCAGACGCGACGAAGTTAATGACAGACGCACCGCACGTTTCTGCAAAAAATATATACAGCATAAAACAGCCGCATACCAGTCGTTAAGCCTGGCACGAGGCCGCGGCGTATGCTCAAGTGGCTTGTATTATGTTCGGGAGCGGTTGTGCGTGGCCCAAAGGAAACCGATGTGGAGTGCACCACTGCCAATCACAAGGTCGTTACTCTATCACTCGGGGTACAACACAAAACAGCCACTGTTATTCAGCTGACTGTGCTTTGCCTAAAAAGGCTGTGCGAATGGAACTGTGCACAGTCTCCCGCTTATTACCACGAGCTACAATGTTCTTTGTGGATGCTGGCAACAATGCAAGGTGTGTGCTCCAATGCGCTGCAAATGATAAGGAAAGTACGAAATGTGTAATATGAGCAGCTTTCGCAACGATATTATTTCAAAGCAGCAGAAAAAAGCGTTTTGTCGTTTGTGAACGACTTTCTTCACTCTTAGTAAACCTGCTCCTTGTTGGCATGCGGAAATGAGCAAGTTAGCGTGAAATAGATTCTATGCTAGCAAAGCACTAAGCGTGATATTTCCACTTGCACATAACCCATCGTGCGTATAAATAAAGCGAAGGCGAATTGTTTGCAAATACAATTAAAAGAAGCCAATTGCAAACAGTTACGTTTCTGATACAAAGGTCCACGCGAATTGCCTCTCCAGTAAATCTATGCATGCCACAATTGCACCAAATAGTTCCTATCCAACGCATTTCAAACAATAGGCTATTTTCACCGATTCGCGGGTGGGTAACAATGAAAACATCTGTGAGGCAATAATCGCACGACGACGATGACGACATTAACCGAAATTGCTCTAAGTGCCACGTTCTCTTTCATTTCACTTCTACCACAGCGTTCATGGCATCGTACACAAGATACTGTGCACTGCACAGTACTGCACTGCAGTGGAAAGCGACAAGAAACGAAGCGGGGAGGCTGGGAGCTCAGGCGATGGATTGCTGTGGGTTTCTGGCGGTCAATTCGTCAAGATAATTGCAACTGATTATCGCCACTCTGTGAGAGTGAGAAAGAAAAATGACTCCGTTGCTATTCGCGCTCTTAAACTGAGGTGGCGCTGGCCTTGGTGGTAAAACTGGAATTACTGCACGAAAATTTTGAAACGTTATGTTCGCAATTTGCCTGACATGACTGAAAAGATATTTTGTCACAGCTGCTTGTTTCAATTGTAATTCGGTGGAGGTCGTAGCAAAATCGAAAAGCACTGCCTCATTAAGTCCAACTTACATCTTGCTCAAATTCAAACGTTTTTTCTCATTCTGTTCAGCGCAAACATCCTTTGCAACACTATGCTGATTACAGTCTGATAAACACTTTGGCCCACTGGGTTTTTTACCGCCCAGTGGTCGGAGTAAACTAGAAACAGGGTTCTCATCTGTTCGCGATGAAGGTTTTTTTTAGTACGCCAAACGTATAACAGCACTGACAGCTCTTTGACTACGAGACATGAAGTTCTTATATCATTCATTTGACGAGTGTGAGCTGATCATACGTTGTTTCGCTTGTTCGCAACCCATCCAGTACAACTGGAACAAACCGGCAAAAATGCGTTGGTTTAGCTGAGCCGATGAAAGGTCGGGGTGAGCTTATTCAAGCGCGAGCGGACAGTGATGCTATTTGCAAAGCCTGTCCGCGCGATCACGAACCGACCGCCCTGGGCACCAAATAAGTATCTCAGCCAATTTAGCGGCACGTCGGGGCAGCGGGTTGCGCAGGCAACGGCGCTAAAGCGCTAATCGCCGGGGCCCGTCAAACAGGCATTCTTCGCAGGCGCAGACGCTATCCTTACCGCTCGTCCGACGGTTAATTACAAATAGCACTCAAGTAATCACAAGTGTGCTGCGCCATATACAGGTTAATGCAGCGGAAATACTGCCGTAGTATGCGGTCGTTCTTGAAATAATTATCTGGTAGAGATGATAGTGTCTGATGGAATATTACCGTGGAAACACCAAGTACAGACGTTTTTGATTGAGTGCAGTATTCACTGTAACCTGTCGCAATCAATGACAGCTTTTATTTCACTGTTAATGTGTCACAAAACTTTCAGAAGATTCTTATTGCAAATAAAACAGCCACAATAATCGAAAACATTGTTTCATTCGACGCTTTGGCTTATGGGTAAGCCATCATCATGAATAAATGAAATGCGACACGTAAAGGAAAAAATGTTCTTCAAAAGTTTGTTCCCCGAATTTGTTGCATGCCTGACCAACGCTTTTTTTAAATAAACAGGCATGGCCATTAGCGTATGGCCTATTACTTCTTAGTTTTCAGCTGTTTGCGATGTTAGAATTTGCTTATGGATGTTTTTTTCTTTTGGCCTGCAATTATTTCCTTTTCAGAGCACATCTGGTATTGTGCAACTCTTCACAGTTTGTGGTCCACTTCGAAGTGACCCATTACCCATTGATTAAAAACATTGATTATACTCAGCACAGACAACGTTTACTCCAACGACCACCGGTAGATCACATCAGCCTGCAACAAATTATCTGGGGTGCCTTGCAATTCAATATCCGCAATGGAACAAAAAATAACACTTTCAAACTTTATGGGTTCCCCCACAAGTAATGAATCACTGCTTATGTGACTTGTGCTGTTCGACTATCTCCGTGCCTACTTTGAGGTCTTCTGTTGCTGCAGTTTTGTCTGGTGTTTATCCGGCCCGACAGGTTCTGCAAACTCAGTCAAGCTCAATTTGAACTATAATCTCAACGGTTAGCAAGAGTACCAGTAGTTCGGTTTGCAAGTGTAACCAATAGTTCGGTTCCTATTTGGATAAAAGCTGAAGATGTCTACTCCGCAAGCGGCATACTGCTCGGATAAGATTAAAGCGCCTGATTCTGAGCTATGAAATGTTCTTTTCGATAGACAGGAGGTACGTACACAATGCTGATACAAACTTTATAAAAGATATGGACAGTTGAAAAAAGTTAAGGAACATTTAGAAATCAAATATCGAGTCCAACCAATCAACTCCAGGCTTGTTAAGTTCATAGATCATCAAATTTACATTAAAAACACTGACAGCTTGTTGTGCTTCTCACAGCATAACACCTTGATTTTCAAATTACTACTCTGATTTCAACGAAACACGATGTTTAATTTTCGAACTCCTGTAAAAGTTACAATTTATTTGCTGAAATATAATTTTGCTCATGGCTTCGAAGTTTCAGTGGGAAAGCCTCTCATTTTGGCTTTGAACCCACTGCCAATCTACTGACCGACTGCCGATTGACGAACACAGAGCCGCTCTGAGTTTTTTCTTGCACTTGCACTCTCGCTTGTGGGTCTTGAAAAAACTGAAAGAGAAAAATGTACTTGTGTCAAAGAACATTGTTCTGCTGTTGTGCAAAACACGTGAGAATTGCGCTTCTGAACATTGCTTAAAAGACAGCAACAGAAAAACCGAAAACTTTCCAAAAATTCAAGGCCACTGCTTTGCTCATTAAAACTTCGCTTGCTTTCAAAAACTTAACCTTCAACTTTGAAGTCACAAACGTTCTGTTGCAGCGAATATCTAGTCTCGGCGCGAAGTGTTTGAGTTGCTCGAAAATCCTCATAGCTTCTTAAATAAAAACAACCACACTGTTTCGCTAAACTCTCGAGAGACGTTCAAGCTCTGCAAGTGCTTTGATCGGCTTTCATTAAAATCCACATCCATCACCAGCACGGAACTTGAACAACGCGCAGTGACGACTGACCATGACACGCAATTCTGGCTAATGTCTGTCGACGACTGACCTCGGCCAGCATTCCGAAACCGACTGAAGAAGTTCAGAATCTGGTCCGTTTCTTCTAATTTTTCCGATTTGCGATCACTGATCAAAAAACGCTTCGACCACCGAAGTCTACGACAGCACCTCTCTTGAAACCGGCAAAGCGACCGAAATGTTCCAAATTCCTTCGCAACTGACGTGAAGCAAAAAATAGAAGACGGGCCGCTTCGCTTGGTCGCTTGCTACAGGCGTTTATGATGTCACAATAGGTAATCCTCTGACACCGTTAAAACTCAGGCAAAGGCCCCATTTGCTGCAAATATCAGAAAAAGACCTCGCGTTAACTGTATCTTCCTATCAGTCGACGGTCAATTGGCCGAAGCGAAACGAGTCGCAAGTTCACAGTTCAACCTAAACAAGGAGTCATGTTAAAAGCGCCACAGGCAGCGTCCACGCCTTTCGCATTTCAGAACGAAATATCGGCGTTCCGAGCCTGGAAAATCGCATCAGCTGTGTTGACTCAGACGAAGTGCCTTGTGAGGCTGGAATTCCTGTAGAGCTAATCATCCCGCTAACGGATTATTATGACTGTGATAAAAGTGCAGCTGCAGGCAAGCACGTTTAACAAAGACCTGAAAAAACGCAAATACTGACTTGTATATGCATTTCAACAATTCATTTTAGCCCTGCGTTTGCCTACTTTTTCTACCCATGCTTAGACAAGAGTAGCCTACTAGACCCCGCAAGCATTGCTTGCAGATCGCAGGACTAAGGATGCGTAATGTTACGTGAAATCAATTTCCGATTGAAAATATTTGTTGATAGATTTGAGTACGTCGCCTTTGTGGAAAGAAACTACTTGCATTTCATTTCATGGTGAAAGAGTTGTCGCAATTCGCATGCAGCGTGTTTTTTCACTTTGAAACAACAGAAATAAGCGAGCATAATTGTCTCTTCTTTTGAAAAGACTACGTTGTTTCACAACTGCCTTCGACCAAAGTACTGTGTAAGTATTCTCGGTGCAGGGAAAAGTTTTTTCTTTTTTGTAAACGTGCATTTGATCAATTTTTTAAGGAAACAACCTGGGATTTTAATGAAGGTTCTGCTGTTTTTGGTTGACAAAAACCGGGTCCTGGATTTTTAAACTGGGGGGTGTGAAACGTTGGCAAGTTGGGCGAGCATGGCAACGACATATTGTTGAAACGCAGGACAATGGTAAATTGATTATAATTTTGTTTTTTGTATTTGATTTTGAGGTTAGGTTAGGCGCGAGTTTCAATGGATAACGCCGAAGATGTTGAAAAAGTTTGAGAACCTTTGAACCAGGTCTTAATTTCGTGGCACTTCTTTTCATCACAGGTGGCCCGCAAACTTCCTAATGCAGTTCTTGGCTCGTTCGTTTTTTGACAGTGGGTCATCGCGTGACGTGATGAGCATTCAAGGAAGTACGGCATTGTCGGAGATTCTGGAAGATCGCACATGGGGCAGACTACATCAGCTGCGGGGTCGATGTAGCCCCATTTCCGTACGTTTAATCGGGTGCGGCCTATTCGACACACAAGCAATTTAGAGGGGTCCGTTCACTCCAAATCAGTTCGGAATCTCTTTTGACAGAGTTGAGCATTCGTGGCTGGGGTCCTCAGTGCTTTTCTCATACAGCGAAACTGCAACCAGGTAACTGCATCCTACGCCTTTTCCAGTCAAGGCGTTTCGCACTCTGCAATAAATGTGTGGTTTTCTTTATCAACCGCTTCTGCGACATACCTTTTGGATACCTTTTGTAGAATTTGTCGAGTGGGTTTTAACAAAAGCTGATGCAGTACTCTGATTCCAGGACAAAATTACAATATCGGTCTGGCTGCAAGCAAAGTGATTGGCGGCTCACCAAACAGCATCACGATCCGGCCTTTGTTATTTAACGTGGTTACGTTTTGCGCTGAAGCTTGCTGAGACAAAATAAAAGGCTTGGAAGTTGGATTTCAACGCTGATAATAAAATGCAAAAAACATACATAAAACCTAAAAACTGTAACTTAACAGGACTGCGGTTCAACGGCCCCTGCAAACAAGTGATTAGCTACGCTTTAGTGACTATGGAATATTTGCAAGCAAATTGACACGCCAGTAGGCTACTTTCTTCCTGCTGATGGAGAATGCCGAACGGTAGGCATGTCCTGAAAGGGATGTACAAAACACGGCAGCATTTCTTATTGGTTTGTTGCAAGTGCAGGCATTCTAAATATGGTCGTAGATTTTGGTCTAATAGTTGTTGCTTGTTTTTGTTCGATTAGTTGCTGGGCCGTGTTGTATCTGTGTAACTGTATTCTTTCCACGCAGGTTTGGAAATTGGAATTATCGAAAACTGTTTTTTCAGCACAGCTGCAATATGGAATTGTAGGACAGCGAATTCCAGCCTTCTGAGAGTGCAACACTGTTTTCTCGTGTGTCGCGAACGCTCAGGTTTTTAAGTTGAAGAAGCAATATCTGGAAAAGCGACGTGATATGGAAGCCGTCTCTTCCAATTCCAAATAAGTAAACTGAAACCACTCGGTAGAAAAAGAGTTGTAATAATCGATGCACAATGTTGTTGACACAGTAATTTAATGTCAAGAGGATGGGAGTAACTGTCCCAGGTGAAAAAAACTGGAGCCCCGGTGATGTTTGCCAAATGCTACATGTACTCCGAGCAGCACATTCTACGTAGACTTTTACAGCTTTCAGTATGAACAGAACGTACCGCTTGTAATTTCATTGTTTTCCTTCAGCTTCTGAAAACGTATCTCGTGCAACAACATTATGCTCTGGACCAACCCCAGAAATCCTTCGACTTTTCTTCACATCTCTGTTTTAGGATCATCTTCGACGCTTGTTTACATCTCTGTTTTAAGAAAATCTAGGATGGTCTTCAGAAAACCTGCCTGAGACGCAATGATAGTTTTTACAACTGCAGTTTTTGGTGGTTAAGTTCTGTACATCTATTTCGTCATATGTTTGTCAAGCACGTTAAAAATTAAGGGTCATTTCCCCCGATACGTTTCCGACTGTCGGATTCCAGTCAGACAATGCTCAAAGTAGCATTGTCCGGGTGACCGGCAGAAAGCAATGATAAGAACGTATGAATGAATTTGGCGTCTGGTCGAGCGATTGAATGGAGATAAACGAAATCCTGGCGTTCTGTCACAATAAAAGGCTATTGCGCTGTCAAGCAGAAAGCTGGCGAGAACCCAGAGTGATAATGCATTGTTTAGACTTAGAGGAAAGAACGAGATGCCGCGCAAGTGATCAGACGGAACTTGTTCTGAGATCAAGCACTTGAACTCAGCTGGCCAGGTGTTTCAAGCTTGTTGCCACAGAAATAGGATTACTTGCATTTTTGCAGCTGTGATGACCGTTAAGTTATGAAGTGGTGACTGCGACATTTCGTTCTATTGCACTTGCTGCTTCTTACCTTCATCAAAGGCTGTCGTGTGAAAAACAAGAAGGTAACTATCAATAGTTTTAATCATACTGGCGGTTTCGAACAAATGCTTTGATCAAATGTGAATTCACTGCACCAGAAAACAGAGCACACAGCATGTGGGGCATAAACAAGAAATGCTGGCAAAAATAACAGTTGATCATTGCGATAATTAGACATATTAGCGAGAAAATTAACCGCGTCTGAATTAAAGGAACAATGATGCAAGGGTCGATATTTAGCGTGGTGCAGTGGTCTTGTATGATTAGCGACTGAAGAACCTTGAGTCGCTGACGATTGTTAACTGAGCTTAAGATTCATTAAAATTGGTAACGTCTCCAGTTTAATCACAGTAGTGTTGTGGATTTGCAACGTGGTTATATTATTTGCAACGAATTTTTGTCGTTTTAGGTCTTTTGACCAGATTCCGCTGAGTACTTCGCAGTTCACCTGTAAACGTAGAAGCAGGGTGGCCATATTTGTTTATGAAAGCGTCATTTTGCACAATTAATGTAGTGAAGCTTTTCAAAAACAGTGATGGGAGTTTGCAGGACTCTAGTATTAGGACAGTGGTTTCTATCACTTCTGATAGTTTGCAAGAAATTGAAATTATGCTGATATGCAAAAACGAAGTGCAAAAACAGAACTATTCTAAACAAGTATCTTCACTGCCCATGTGCATTCTCTTTCACTGCCCTTATAATTTTCTTTTGTTTGCAGTTGATGTAGTTTTGAGTGACGACGAGACAGTCCACCAATAGGACACGGAAGGACAACCTCCAAAATGGGTCATGTATGCATCTTACATATTGTATCTGACGTTTCTTCGCTAGGCCTAATGAAAAGAGCGGCAAGGGATTACTTATGTAATTCTTGGAGAGGGTTTTCAAATCAAGTGAATCTTTCTTTTTTGTTGGCTCAGGAAGTGTTTCGTTGTTTAAGCGTTCACACCTATACACTAAAAACTGGAAATTACCTGATGAATCCTTGGGTGAATTTTTCTATGCTTTGTTTGTAATTTTTTTAAATGGTAAACAACTTTTTCGCATGTACTCAACTTACATTTATGTACGTCACGTATGTTTTAGGTGATGTCTGTACACTCATGAGTGAGTGCAGCGTATGACTTGGGAACTTTCCGACCACGTGAATAGAGTCGCTTGCAACTAACGGAATACTCAATTGTTTTCGGAGACATATCGTTAAAACCAAATATTGTGAATCAAACCTCCTTTGCAACCCAGTGTTTTAGGTTTAGCGTTGATTCAAATGCTGTGTGGTTTGTGGAGTATTTAAACAGAAGGTCCACGTAAATCTTGCGGTCAAACTACCTGCTGATCTTGCTCATTGTTTCAACCCCACGAACCAGGGGCCAGAGAAGCAACAGTATGACGTTTGAAAGCCTTGGACAAAAGCGCAATATTGAAACGACGACTCGTCGTATAGTTGGCAGCAAAACATGAGATTAGCAAGCTGGAAATTTTATCAAGGAAGGGTAAACCCTGGCTTGTAGTTAAACAGCATGCCGCTCACTGGGACGGGTGGTTAAAACGAGGAAAATGATGTAGAAAATTAGAACTACCTTGTTTTTCTGAGGAATGACGACGGTCGAAAGTTCAAGAAAACCTGGTATGTGCATTTTGACGCTCTTTCCCAAAGAACGCTCCTTTGATTCACTCAATGGCCCTTGATGGAACATCTTGCTTTTCGATTAAGAAACTGACACAGTCAACTGATATTTCACCAGTCCCAGCGGACTTCGTTTTCTTGCAGAGACAGTAGTTAAATTAAATCTTTTACGTGTCTTCGCTCTTGTGTGACCTGAAAACTTGCATTTGTATGACGGTATGGTTTTGAAAGATGAAAATTTGGTGTTTTGCGTGGTTATGTTATTATAAATAATGTTTAGCCTTACAG
>Ga0210059_1002089_pt1 | contig 31009 bp, 20 predicted proteins | sample Ectturendosymbi2_FD_188042 | JGI IMG/M metagenome (GOLD analysis project Ga0210059, IMG submission 188042) | Ecteinascidia turbinata endosymbiont from Florida, USA - Sample 2 (SPAdes) (version 2) | ecosystem: Host-associated > Tunicates > Ascidians > Unclassified | place: Key West, Florida...
CGATTGCCAAATAGCGGATAGATTATGTTCTTTCTGAACCGTACTCTTGTGTTTTCACCATATGACATCTGTTTCCAGTAGAAACTTTAGCGCGGTAACTGTTTCATCGGAGAAATTGAAAAGCTTACCCGTTGATCGTTTCAACGAGCCACTGCTTTGATCTGATTTACTGTTGTGGTAAGAGTTTGTCGAGCTCTTTTCTGGAAAAATTGTACCAAACAGGATGATATGCACTGTATTTAATCGACTGTAAGCCGCTTGTCATTGTAAGCCGCACGAAATGATGAAAAAGACACTGTAAGCTGCACTTGAACATAGAGTACCTGTGGCTTAGCCTTTGCGACTATCTTTCTACAACCTACGGCAATATCACAAACAGCAAGGTGTATGAAGCTTTGCATACATTTATTTCGGTATTCAGTGGTGATAAGTTTTTTGACATACCGGCCGCACGCACTTACAGGCACAGTTGATCTAAAGCCTCACATAAATCTGTTGGCCTATTTTCTCACACACGCAGAGAGGAGGCGAGACAGAATTTGTTTGATGAAGTGTACCAATGGGAAGATAGAGTGTCAGATAAAACGTCAGTGAAAAATGTAACCCGCCTGATGATGATGAAAAAACAGCAATGTAAACCGCGGTTTACAATCGGTTGAATAGGTATATCTTCATACGTTTTACCCAGTTACCCACTTAGTGAGGGTGTGCAACCTGCATATGTGGCCTATGAATTGCAAGGAAAGTATGCCGTTGTTTTTAGATTTAAGACTCTGTCGCATAACACGACATACGTGCACATGCGCTTGTTGGATCCGGGCTAAGTTTTTCAAGTGTTAAAAAAACATGTGCAAAATGGGACTGCTCAATGGCGTAGAGCGGTAGGTATTGGTAGCTTTGCGGCCAATATGGAAACAGTGGGCCTGTGCAGTTGAGATCTGTGTGAATGCGGCAAGGTGCAGACTGCATACCACTTCCTGCATGACTGCCCAAAACGTAAACCTTCGTATCACATTCAGTTAGTAGACAATTCCGCTCTCTTGGAATAACTTGATAAAACAAAGTGTTGGCCAATTCGTGTTATCGCTCCTGTGTATACGAACGAAGTAGAGCACTACAACGCAACGTTTTTTATAGGAACCATCTTTAACATAGATGCTTGTGTTCTTCGAAAAAATGTGAAATTGTGATTGTTTGAGATTCAACAGTCGGTCTAACCACATTTTAAGTCTATACACGACAAGTAAAGGTTCACAATTTTCTTTCCAAAAAATTCTAGAAGCAAACTAAGTTGTTTACAAAAGTTTTATTGAACTTGTTATGAACGCAGTGGTCTTGGTGAAACAATGAGATGATTTTAGCTCTAAGTACATAATGAGCGCCTGCGCCGACTTCTACTCTTAAAGTTCGTCTGTTGAACCAGTCCTTAAACAGATATTCACTGGCCGCGTGCTTGACCGAGGTTTGACTTCTTAAGCGGTAATTTACGTTCTTGTAATTTCGTGCCGTGCTTAGGCCAAGCCAGCTGAAGCAGCTAAGAATCCCGTTAATACGTAAAACATGTGCTTTCTTGAAAAAGCTACAAGTGCACCTGACTTTTCCAAAGATTTTCGGTAATAGTCTAAGCCGGCAGTGCGCAAGCCTTCAAGTTCCTGCAATCAAAACTCTCTACCCGCAAAAGATGTTCATGAGTTGGCGTATAGGTGGTTAGCGACGGCGCTGACGCATGTGTCTCGACAGCTACAAATTCAGGTGTTTGGTCGTGCAGACCTTTGGAGGAAATTTCCACCAATACAGCTGCAAATAACAAACCTCCGCAAAAAGTAAGGTTTGAGACTTGAAAGCGTCGTTGCATAACGATTTTTCCCCAACTGTAATTCAAGCTCAAAACAACCAACAATAAATCTCTTCACTACAATGTGTAATGCTTCTAAACTTTTTTGTGTTTTAAACAACTTAGAAAACACATATTTTGTAAAAATATTCCCAACAAAGAATACATTTATTTACACAATAGATTTGCAAATATTATTTAACTTTTTCTATTTTTTGTTATATCTACTTCAGGGGTACAGAGCAAAGGGCACGCGTGCTCAAAACGCCATAGGTTCCAAACTGTAAATTGAGCGATTAGGTTTAGGAAAAAGGTGATTTTTCCATTCGGCGTAAATCACAAAAATTCGCGTTTATGTCGAAATAATTTAAATCAGCAAGTTCATTCACATTCGGCCAAATGCTGTCAGAAATTAATACAAAGTAACTAAGTAGCCTGGTGCAGTCTTGCTGCCTGAGTTAACGACATTTCGCTTGACAAGTAAGTTCGTTTACAATGCCAGCAATGGTTTAAATATGGTATGGAACGGTACTAGCTTGTATTATAAAATTTGCCAGGCATTCCCAATCGATTGGGACACCCCTGATCTACTTCCTTGTTCCCAGCCCAGTATGTCTTACCTAACAAAACTATACGTAAATTTTTGCTTTACTATTTTATGATAAAGTAATTTTCGCTTCAGAAAATACTGAATACTGCGACTACTTGGTTTTAAAACGGCAAGGATATCACTTAGCAAAACATTCAATTGAAGAGGATAAGTAAAACCACAAAACCAAGCGACGCCAAACGACTGATGGTAAATTGCGCGCTTCGATATTGCCACCGTACTCGAAAGACAGCTTGCTTAAAATTGTGAAGTAGTGAGTCCGAAAAAAGTGACTAAAATCTTTCTACAGGCGCAAAGAAGTAGGGTGTGCCTGTGCGTCATCTAAATCTGCGCCGATGTATGTTCCCAGGTTTGTTTAAGAAATTACCTGACAGTCGTTTTGAACGAGCAAGGTAAATGTAAGATTTGTGCTTATAGTGAATGCAAGAAGTAAAAATGGTAATTACATCATCTTTCGTTTCAAGTTATCTTATAGGATCGTCAACTTTGTAGTAGGTTTCTGGTAAACATCTACGAACTTGTTAAACGCGAAAACCTCTTCTTGTATGTTTAAAAACTGGAGTTTTCGAGGTTATGGTCTATTGGTCTCTGCTGACGTGTTCCTTTCCTGGTTATAAATCTACAAAGTAAGGGCATAGCCGCCTGGCCCATTTTCGTTGGCCAAATCGAATTGCGATTGCGTGAGCCCGACCTGAAACTTGCTTTTGCTTAATCTTGGAAGCTTTGTCAAACTTATGCAACAAAAACTAAAGTCCATCGCGAAGACACTGGCTGCCTTTATATGCATTGTAGCAGAAATTTCCACGACTTCTGTTAATGAGCCGGCCCAGCGTTGTTTATCTAATTCTAATGGGTATAATTTCCACGATAACACAAAAATTTGAGTAGGACCATGACACAAATGAGTGCTACAGACGGTGCTTATTTAAGATAGTACTCAAATACGCTGTAAATCTTTTTATGCACAGCATCACAAAATAGGATCGGATATCAAATATAATCCGTGTACTTCAACCATAAGCTTGGCTACATTTCGTATTACACAAAAACGTGGTTTGTTCTTCTAATCGGTTTAAGTAGAACTGCAATTCTTTTTATCGACAAACGTATTTAGCCTAGATTCATCTAAGTGCAATGTTTCCCAAAGTTAATGGCGAGACACTGCGCTACAGAGGATGATATCTTATTACATAAGACCATTCATAACTATATGACGGTAAGCTGGTAACTTGGTAGCGACAAAAGAATGAACATCTTTGCTTCATTTTGACGTGTGTCAGTATTGCTGATACCACTTTTGCACAATAATTATTTGCTCGCTGGTGCCCTCCCACGGTATTGTGCGTCAACCCAAATCTCAGTCACCCAATTGTAAGCAAAGCGTTTAGTAAAAAGGTATTTCAAACGTGTGGGTTTTGCACGATAGCTACCAAATTTTATCCAATGATCCGCAGTTGGAGCACGTTAGATGTTCGGAGTTGTAAATTTTTCTTTGACTTATGCCAGGAGGTATGGCTCTGCGTAATCTCTTTCTTGATTTTCCTTTTCTGTAAAATACTCTTGTGTCACTGTGACAGTTAGACGCCTTACCAAGTCATATAAGAATTGATGAGCAAACACTGCACAGATTCATTCAATGTGTATTTGTTGACCATGAAAAGAGCTGCTTTTTGAAACTTTCAAAATTATGTAATTTAAAACATTTGCTTTTGCGTTGTTTCTCATACTCATGTGTAACAAGGATAAAAATAATCTTGTTTTGTCAGATAACTTGTTCACATGTTATTTGGGCGTTTAAAAAAACTTTCTTTGTCACAGTTTTTCATGTCTTCGTTGAGAAAAGTGAAACCATGTACGTCGGATCGCCTTTTTATAATTTCCGGTTCCATTCCCGGCGTGAAGTGGTTAAACATCGCTGCAAGCCACGCTGAGTCTGGTATTGCGATGATTTGGCGTTGTGAGGATTTACTGCACTGTTGTCACGAAGCCGTGACCTAGTATGTCACATAGATCATCTGAAATCTGAAACATGCTCAATCCCTTGATGGTTATATTTTGCATTTCTTTTACAGTGTAGATGTCACTGGTGCTACTACGTAAGGTTACTACTTAGTTAAAATAATTTGTACTCGAATGAACAAAAATTTTGCAGTTGCTTTTCTTCAACTTTAATTTAATAACCTACATCGTACAGACAGAGACAAGAGGCAACAAAGCAAATATGTGAAAATTTTAATATTTTGGTTTGATGCATTTGCAACAGTCTTCCATTGCGATTACCGCAAACAAATATTTAGGATCAGTTGGTTTTAATGACAGCAATGCTTCATTCACTTTGGACAACCAAGCACTACATATTTCACTGCCAAAAATATTTTTACCTCTTTCTATTAAAATGAAAATATAGCGATACGAACCGTTTCTTGGATTCTTTCTTTACCTAAAATTCTGAATTCTTCATGCTCTGGAACAAACTTTAGGGACAATGAACAAAGCTACTCGTAATTTTCTCTAGCTGCTGCGAAGTCCGCACCAACGAACAAGTGTTTTGAAACACTCATGAAGCTTGCATGCGTTGCTCAAACCAGTTATTGCTGATTGTGTGTTTTCAAGAGATATGCAAGGTTTTAAATATATTTGTTTGCAACCGAAAAAAGTGGACATAAAGGTGCTTTACGGCAAAAATAATACTGCGTTTAGTCGTAAAACAATTTTCAATTAATTTTATCAACTTTTTTGGCATGACTTATTATCAGTGGCATACCGGTGATAGTAATCACCTTTCCTAAGTTTTTTGCTCTTATTTTTCCAATCTAACCTGGGCATTGTACCTATACGAACATCACGTGCTAACAGATTGAGAGCGCGCATACATCTAGTTGGCTCGCATGTCGAAGTTCTGCTTACCTGCTTTTTCTGAACTCAGACGATTTCTACAAAGAAAGTTCGCCCTTTCCATAGCCTAAAAATTACTCCGCTGCACTGCTGTTATTATAGGTAAGGCCTGCACCACCAAACTAATCGCTCAATCTTTCCCGAGACATAAAATTTTCTACGAAAGAAGATGCTGCCATGGCTGACTTTTTCGAGAGTCACGGTTTTGGTTCGCAATCGCTTCTGATTGTGATCCGGACCTGACCTGCCAACCACGCCTATCATGAGCGATTAATCCTGCTTTGAGAAGTTATCAACCTGTTTACAGAGAGTGGTGAAATACAGCAGACAGCCAAAAATTTCCAAATAGTTGTCTGGCAGTGAGCTCGGTGCCTACACCGAAGGCGCCTGCATTGTTTAACTCGACACACCATTAACTGCTTCTCTAATCCAAACCTAAGTCTTTCTCGTTTAAAACACTTGACAGTTCGGTGCGAACGGTCCCCAAGAGCTTATCTGCACCTTGTCACGTGGTGACCGAAACGTTTATGACGTCAAACGCATTCGAAGGCTGCGGGCAGTTTTAGGGGCTATGAGAATTTAAGCATGATTGGCTAGGAAAGCAACAGTTGAGTTTCATTCACAACACTTCTTCACCGTTATCAAATACAAGCGTCACATTTTTGATGTTAAAATCGCGGTGGTTGTTGTCAATGCTCCATCCCTGCGAACAGTAGCAACGTGAAGTGTTTCGCTAACGCTCCGCTTGAGAGACAACTTGGGTTCCAACAACCTGAAGCTTTTTCCTAATTTTCTGCAAAGAATATTATACTTTTTCATTTTTATTACACATAAGTGTGTAGTTCACACAATTAATATCAAGCAACCTTCAGCAACTTTATCAACAAAGACAAAACACACTAAACACTTCAATTGCTGATTTGCCACTAATTTCGCAATTGACATTATGGTCTTTGCAAGTCACCAATCATGTAAGGTAAAAAGTTTGGCAAAATCCATGGGTAGCATTTCCATTGTGTTTTTATATTGACTGAGATAAACTCTGCACTCCCGGTCTTTTTGTGTGAATATCGTATGATTAGACAGTTGACCCAAAAAACTTGTCGCCAAATTATTAAACAAACTTTGCTGCAACGTTTCCTGCTTGAAAAGCAATAAAACAGACATCAGGACAAACTTTTAGCTCCAATAGGATAGTATTTTCCAAAGTACGAAAAATAAAAAAGCTGAAAGCTGCATACCACTATTTTTCAAACTTTGAACTTACAATAGATAAAACCTTTTACATAAATATTTGACAGGTCCATGAATTTCTTAAAATAAGCTCTCAAAGGTTCTTTACTTCCAGGGGTTTATTCTATCACACTTTCTGCTGGCCCTAAAAATTGGTGAAACATAAAACATGTACTCCGTACCGAAACTAAAAACGAAACTGAGCAAGAAAAATGTTGGTTCTGGGTGATGTATGAGGGCAATTTTCAGTTTTACATTGGCTAATCACAGACATCCTCTAATAATCGCTTCCCATTGCTGTACGAGACTTTTTGTATTTATACAAATCCTGAATCATCGAAACTGTCGTGGGTTAATTAATAAAGTAGGAAAAAGCAACTTTACCATAAGCTTTTGGAAATTTCTTTTTGCAGCAACGTGATATAACTCCTCTTTCAAAAAATAAACGTTGTGTATTAAAAAAAGCGAATAACCCGTGATAATAAAACCTTCGTCGTCTACCTTTAAACAATTTCTTCAGAAAAACACCCGCGTTATTCCAGCAGACAACTTTTATTTATGCATTGTAACTTTGATCTCAAGTAGCGTGAAAAGTTCGAAAACAAGTTTTGTCTGCCATGACTCTTGCTGCAGCATGAAACGAACGACGTGAAACATTCCATTTTAGTTTGAACGAAAACATCCATCACGTTACACGTGTTTTTGATTATACAACCGTTTTGCGTAGGGGGAAAATGTCAAAGCCGAGTTAACTGACCTTCAAGGGATCCAAAAGCAAAACGTTGGGATTTTGCAAGATAGTGGTTTGTCAACGGTAAGGACCAGTGCGTTCAAACACTGTTCAAAATTTTTCAAGCGAGGTTCAAAATTGCAAGGCACTCCAAAAATTTTCTTTGGCCCGCAGTCTTGTTGGGCAAAGTTTTTGCACCGTTACATTGGTGTACTTATCCATTTCATTTTAGATTTTTGAAACATTTTTAGACATAACAAAAAATTCAATTCATTCACAGTAAAATTGGCAAATATTTAAACTAACGCATGATCAGGTTTATACACTTTTTTTCTCCTTCCAAATATTTTTCCTTGAGTTAAAATGAAGTTTTTATAACTCATTTTGTAATACATAAGTACAGCACGCTAGCCTTTCAGGTCTGATGTGCACTTGCTTGGGTTTCACAGAATTAGCGAGCGTCTTGGCGTTACGTGGAGGCGTTTTCGGGGCCGGATTAATGGGTAGAGGGTCCCAGGGCAATTTTCACTGGATGGCCCTATGACGTAATTCATGACGTCATCCTTTGTAAAAATTATGTTTTCGCAGATTCGCAACGTTCTCGTTTGCTTTTTCCGGTAGTCGAGATTCGAGAATGTGCTTATTCAACTGCACATACCGTTAGCTGCGAGAAGAGGGTTTATGATTTAAACTCTAGAGAAGGGATGGCCAAACTTTTTGACCTGACGGCTGAATTTGCCTCTGCCTGGCCACTGGAGGGCTGGATACAGTGCGATTTACGTAATCTATGCGAAAATAGGTTGTTAAAATGTATTGTAGTATAATAATAACAGTAAAATCACGCTATTTTGTTTACACTTTTATAGTGCTGCCTGCAGCTAAATGTTGCTGTAGCACACACGTCAACAAGAGCCAGGAAGCAGCCAACGCTGTTGCGCTACAGTTCAGAGTCAGAAACGTGATGCTTGAAAAAAATGTGAAAGGTATTGGCGGGCCGGATTAAACAGGTCGGTGGGCCGTAGTTTGGCAACCCCTGCACTAGAGTGTATCCTCACCAAGAAAAAATAATTCACAGGCTAGAGAGTGACTCGGCAAGAAACAACATTCGCCCGAACAATAAGCAGAAACCAGAGATTACAAACAAAAACACCGGAAAAATAACATGTCATTGTGGCCAGCCAGGCTGGCTGTGAAAGGTGCTTCGAAGCTTATGTAGTGATTTTCACCTACATTTTCAGGTGCTCCAACACATACTTTTTCAGATTTTCACCTGCATCTTAAGCCACTGTCTTGAAACGCCGTTGCTGCTTGAAAGTTTTCCTGGAAAAAAAAAAAGATTCAGTCGCGGCGGTTTAGCTAACACTGCCAGATCCTTGCGCTTTAGTTTTCTCCTTGGAAGCTTAGCTTTTTAGCTCCTGATGCTGATGGCATCATAGATTTCGACATCGCGCTAGCTAAACACTGCGATTTCGTTTTCTGCTCTTTGGTTCTACAAATCGACTGATTAAAACCTTTTCTGACGCACCACGCAATAATATGATGTGTAAATGGCTTGACCAGCTTCATATGCTTCAAATGTTTTTGATGTAACACAACGATGATAGCCATCGGAAGAAAAGCGCGTTTCAATTAGATCACCCTTTATGACCAAACAAAGGTTGTAGTTTCGCTGCGGCTACCTCGAGATGGCATAAGAAGTTACAGGATCATTGATTTGATACTGAACAGCAACCACAGCAGGACTAGCTTTAGCACACAAATTGTATCGTTTTCGCGACATTTGTGCAGTGAGCACTGTGAGCGTGATGCACAAGTAAATAACCATACCCATGCCAAAAGAACGATTTATTAGGAAAAAGTTACGAGCAAAATTCAAATATATTTGCATTGAACAAAACCTAAAATATTTATATTCAGTAGTGATTATACTGGCAGAAAGTCAGACTTTAATAGAGAGAAATCATTAATGACACTTAATGCAACATCGGAATATACAGTTGTTTTTTTGTCAATTTTGGTGACGGTAGTGGGCGGCAGGCTGAAGCCTGAATTGTGCTTCATGCTGGGGCGGTTGAGGTGAACGCTCTTGCCCAATGAGCGCTTCGACCAACAATTCACTCAGTGGGTGTAGATCGAACACTCAACCTTCCAGTTGAAAGGCGGACACTTTACCACTGAGCTATTGCCACCGGAATATACAGTTATAGTTTTGTATCGCTTCTGAATAACGGCAGTTTTTCGAACAAGTATTTTGTTTAAAATAAATGATTGTCATCACAATGGCCCCTTTGGAGTGGGAGGTCCGGGGCAATTGCCCCCGTTGCCCGCCCGCCTTTATCCGGCCCTGGGCGGTTTAGTCTTTTTTGATGTCAAGCAGTATCATAGAAAAGCGTAATTATCTGATGATCATTCGTGAACAGAGTGTGCGCTTTTTCTTTTTTGTGTTGTTGCCCATGCTGTTCACTCCAAGCGATTTTAGATCTCATAGCTTGGAGCAATTTCATTACTTTTTGCAGTAAAAGTAGCGACATACAGGGCCGTCGCCAGCGGGGGGGGGGCAATGGTGCCCGGTCCCCCATTTGAAATCTGTGCCCCCCATTTCATGTTTGACCCCCAGTTGCTGCATACATCCAATATTTTATTTTTTAAATGTGGCCCCCCCTTGTGGCTTTTGCCCCCCCTGATGCGAAATGCTGGCGACGGGCCTGGCGACATAGCAATAGCGTTTGGAAGGAAGTCGCTTCCCACCAACACTACACTAACTGAGGCGAAAAGTGAAGGTAAAAATAAAAACAAAAAGATAAGAAACAGTAAACTGTCTATCACCCCAAAGCGAATGTCTGCAAGAAAGCATTCTTGTTTTTACGAAGGCGAAAACCTATGGTCAAAGGCAAAAACATGAAGGTAATTGTTTTATATGGTAACAAAATTCACTGTGCTGTCACGAACTTCCACACAGTTGACTTCCTTGGAAAATTTTGTAAATTCGTATTTTTAAACCAAGTTGTGTCTTCCTCTAGTGCTGCTTACTTGGCGAAATGTAATGTTACTACGCATGGTTTGAAAGTATCGTTCTGAACTGGTTTCAACTAGTTTCTGAATGGGTGAAGACAAGTCTTCAACAAAATGGCCGCTTTGTTGCAAATCACAACATTTGATGGACATCACGCAAACGGTTGACGGAAAAAAAGTTCGTGAGTATTCCAGGAATCCGTTTTGGGGTTGAAGAGAGCTCGCGTTTGTGAATGAATTGTTTTAACCGCTTAGTGACCCTGTAGAGACGTTAGCACAGGCAGTCATGCGTAGCACCCCTTGACGTGCTGCCGGGGAAATGCTCATGTTTCAATAGAACGTATCAAGTCTACCTTCTTGGGTGGTGTTGGCTTTTCTCTGATTCATCTTAATCTTCCCTCAGTTTGCTAAACGGTGCCTGAATCGAAACACTGGTAGGTACTTTGATTCATGGCAAAAAGGTGAGGTTGCTTTTAGCCCTTGTTTAGACCTTAAGCAACATTTGCTACTATCTGATTAAAAGTTTGCCACAGCTTAGCACCACAAAACTTTTTTCCACTAGGCTCCGCCGAAGGCAGTAGAAAACGTAAAAACGTCAGTGATTGTTCACGCATCTCCGGGGAAATAACGTAATTACAACCAGTTTAAAACACATTGTGTTGCCAACGAATGACGGATTATTCCGTAAGAAACTTGAGAGAAAAATATCAATATGAATAATGCCAGTAGTGAGAATAATGTCAATATGAAACTGGTGATGATTATTCAGATGTGCTTTTCGGAGATTTTTCTAGATCGGCTATGTCCAATCCGCGGCCCAGTCGAAGGTATTGTGCGGCCCGGTAAGCGTTTCCTTACTGTCTTTGTACAACACAATGACAACCTGTCTTTAATTTTATAATCTCAAATTTGACATTTTTGATGCAATGGTCTTCACTGCCTGGTTAGAAGAAGCTGTCAATTCCATCGACTGCTCGCGCTCCGACCGCAAGACGTGAAGCACCATGAATAAGCTTACTGGCACGTCCGGCACTCCTCCCGTTTGTGCCACATTTCAGCAAATTCCATCGCTTCACAACTCGTGAAGAACGGGGCAAACAAGAGGAGGGACCACCAGCCTCATCTACAAGGAGATGTCCGACCTACGGAAGGTCCCAACACCAAAGGGAGATTGTATATCTGACTCTTTAACGCCAGTGATGAGCCATAAAAATCTCTGATATTAGATTCAATTTTCCCAGAGTTAATATTCCACGCCGAAGCAGCTCACAAATCCTGGTTTTGCGGTTTCTTCACTTTTTGCATGCCCCAATTAAAAATTTCCTGTACCTGGAGAAGAGCACTAGTGGTTGCGATTCCTAAGCCTAGTAAGACATTGGGGGAACCATAGAGTTATCGCCCTAAATGCATCTCCTGTGTACTTTTTGTGACCCCTTCAAGATCCACAAGAGACTCATCCACGCTTTTGGGAACCAATTATTGATCCTATACTCCCGCAGGAACAGGCGGGCTTTCGACATTGGAGGTCGACCGCAGATCAGACACTTCGCTGACGAAAGACATCAAGGATAATGTAGGTTGTTGGCTAAGAAGGAGGCCAGAGCTGTGTTTGTCGATCTCACAGCAGCTTACAACTTTATAAGTTATCGCGGCATCACCTGCAAGTTACTTTGCGATTGATACCTAGAAGACACATATTCCGCATGATCATGGGGCTGATTACAGATTAAAATTCGCAGCTTCACCCTTACCACCGGGCTGTTGTGCTGGGGCAACAGCGTTGCAAATAGGCAGAGTACTGCGCTCCTGCCTGTTGCCGCAGTGCTCACATACGCCTTACTGATCTTGTCATCAACGATGCCTTGGAAACTGTGACTGGATGCCTGCGTCCTACACCAGCGGACAACCTTCCTATCCTCGCAGGCATCCAACCTGCTGAGCCTCGTCGCAAAGGAGTCAAACTGTCCCTAGCACTCCGTGCCATGGAGCCTGAACAACCGGCCATCGAGTGGGAAAGCGCAACGTGTCAAATCGAGACACCCATTTGTACCCGCCGCACAACAACTCATCAGTACATCTGACGAAAACAACATGCGTGCGGAGCTCTGGGCAGACCACCGATGGAGTGCGGAGCGGTCGGCGAACACTTACAAGACTTGGTATTTTCATCATTGACATTGGCACCCCCTCCCGGAATGGCTCTTCCAAGAGCAGCATGAGGCCGCCCGTGGGCGTTAGAAGGATTTTTTCCAGTTGGGGCGAATAGGGCATTTTTCCAAGAATTTGTCTAAGGGGGCTAAATGTGGTAAAACTTCGTTTTTCCCACTCGACAATAAGAGAACAACCTTTCTTGGTGAAGATTTTCAAATCCAGGGCACGCCTTCATCCCCTTCCCGCCTTCCAACGCCCATTGGTCCGGCTTAACCGCTTCCGTACCAATCTCGGACGTTTCCGCTCCTGCTTACACAATTGGGGCATGCCCCCTTCCGTGGCCGACGAATGCGCCCCAGAAGAACAGACCGTTGACCAGGTTATCCTCCGCTGTCCAAACCATTAAACACTCCCAACCAATGGAGTGCATAGCCTGACGGTCCTGGACGTTGAGAAAATCGAATGGCTGCTCAACACCTGCCCCGTGATCTAGTGCGACCTAGCAGTGGATAAGAACTCTCTTAAATGATGAAGAAAAAAGATGTATTCTCACTGGTAGATTTCCACGAGTCCACTGACTTGTCGGTTCAAAACTGATTTATAGTTTTCTGATTTCTACTCATGTGTTCCTCTGTACTAAACTGGTTTCCAAGTGTACCCTTGTTGTTGCGTTAGCAGTAAATTTACCTACTGCATCGCAGTTTGGGAGTAATTAAGTACCAGTCGTTACCACTGCAGTTAGTACTCAAATGCAATGTAGCTTTAAACCAAACGAAAACTTTGGTTTGTGAAAATGAAAGCATGGGCGTCGGAAGGGGGGGCGGGAGGGAGCTTGGCCCCCCTGGATTTTGAAATTTTCACCAACAAAAGGTATTTTTTTCGGTTTTGAGTGGGAAAAAACAAATATCACCACTTTTGGCCCCCCTGGAAAAATTTTGGAAAAATCCCCTAGTGCCCCCCCCCTGGAAAAAATCCTTCCGACGCCCATGAATGAAAGCAAGTCATTCAATGTGCGGCCCTCACGAAGACAGCGACATAATTTTTGGCCCAGTGAGGCATTTCGGTTGGACATGGCTGTTCTAAACTAAAATATAACTACTTTCACCACTGTTGAGAGACATGACACCACATACGGTAACAAGTTTACAACAGTGGCGTAACGAGGGGGGCAAGGGGGGACATCTGCCCCCGGGTGCAGCACTTTGGGGGTGCCAAATTGAGGTCGGAATGTTACGTACTAATTACGAAATGTCAAATATCAGCGGATGATAATAATTACAACTTACAAAATATCGAATGTCATTGCGAAATCTCATAAAGATCACCAAGGTTCGCGAAAAGAGCAATTATGAACGTAAGTCCTTAGTGATGTTTCAAGGCGGAGTTTCTGTCTCCAGGCGCCCGCTTGTCGTTGTGGTTTGACTCACGGCTGGGTCACAACGCTTTCAGAAAGCCAGGGTTGCAAACTTTCCGACTTCCCTATCATTTTACAGTTCCGTGACAATGGGACGGGAATCCAGTGTTCGCTGTGCATGCAGAGTGTTACATTGCGCGTGCTTTTAGAACAGCAATAAAACTTACACAAAGTTGTTACCAGGGACGTGCAGAGGGGACAAGAACGAGGCGACGGAGCCAGACAGCGAAGGCAGTGGGTCATCCAAAGAGTGATATTACAAAAAGTGCATTTATCAAAATCTTGTAACTAGACCAGCGGTGAAAAATTTTCTGTGAATGTCAGTAACGCGTAGAAATTTTTAGTAGCGCACACAAGGCCGGCCTTAGCAAGTGCGGGGCCCGATTGGAATCACTTTTGCGGGGCCCTACTCAGTGGCATGTGCAGAAATTTTTGGGGAGCATCAAGTCATAATGAAAGAAACTGGTGATATGAAAGAGCGAGGTCAGAAATGGCCACTACTCCCTAGTTTCACCTTTCCAGAAAGGACCTGAACACCGTAACACCCCATAAATCCAAGAGTTTCTACTCTCAATACCTCCAGGAGGAGGTATTATTTGTAGTGCCAGTGGACACCCAGAGCTAAAAGGTTTAAACTGTTAACACAAGATTCTACTTTTCCATGCCGAGTATATTAGCCATGCAGTGGCGATCCTAAGGGGGGCCTGGGTGGGCCATGGCGCCCCAGATTTTCGCTTGCGCCCCTGTTTGGTCCCCCAGTTTTTTCTTAGTTTCCCGTTAAGTTCATTTGGTTGACATATACAGTAAAAAACTTTGGGCCAGCTATATTTTAAATGATAATTTGGAAACCCTCTAGCCTGCATTCAATATTTCCCAAATGTATGATAAGCTATGTTGTTGTGTTTGACAGGCAGACAACTAGAGTTGTTTATAACGACACACAACAGTAGTTGCTCGGGTCCCGCGTGAAATTTAGTTAGACCGCGGCCGTGGTTTTGAAAAATTCATTTCGAAACTGACAAACAGTCGCAGAAATGGGATTACTGATCTTTCGTGCATTTCAGTGTGAGATGGAACTGGAATATATTGCTGTCAGCAGATTGTTGCTTCCCCCAGTAGCAAAAGGTTTGTGAAAGCATTAAGATTTGGTTTTAGTTAATTTATCCGAATTTATCCTGCCTGCAGTGTTGCGTTCTGCTGCCTAATTGTTTACAATGTATGACTTCGAAACATCTTATATAAATAGTTTGTGACTACAGTTTTAAATCTGCTCACACGTGTGTTGCAACCTAATAGAATTTTGTACCGGTTTACTGTAATGATTCAGAAGCAGTTCTTTCGCGTATTTCAGCTCTTTGCCCCGGAAGTCAAACATTTCTATGAGAAAAACACTTGAAAGAATTCGCAAATCGTATTCATTTAGTGAAAATGATTTAAAACATGAAATAACTTTGGCAAAGAATTTGCCTCCGAAGGAGTCGAAGCTGCGTACATCGCTCAAACAAGTTTTTTCATTTATAGCTATCCTGCTTTAAAAACCTGCGTTTGACTGTTACTGGTAGCCATGGGCGTCCGCAGAGGGGGGGGGGAAATGGGCATTTGCCCTCCCCTGGAAATTGGGTCTAAGAATCAAAATTTCTGAAAAAACTGAATATAGCAGTTTAATTTCGATTAATTTATTTAATTCTTGCAACAGCAGTTTATTTGCTAGCATAACACGGACGAACGCGTTTTGCCTCATGTGACTATTGAAAGTAGACATAACCTATTTGGTAGGTAATGCAATAAGACAGTGACTACTGACAGCGGTAAGTCACATAGTTTTATTGTGTACTGTGTGAAAAGAAGCATTAATGCGCCAACGAGGCGTGATTTTTGTTACTGTTGCCGTAACTTTGGGCATTTTCTTTATGGTGTAGGAACAGTGGTGTAGGAGCTAGGGTGCACTAGTGAAAGCGCATCCTCATAAGGTTTGATTTGTCAAAAATTTTTGCAAATCTCAAAAAATTTTGGAAAAGAACCTTCGTAATTCTATAACATTATTAATGAAATTATGCTTCCTTGCTACTGAGTGTATAAATAAAAGTTTATTGCATCATAGGAAACACATTAAATATATATAAAATCAACAAATTGTTTCTAGTAAGATTGTGTTTAATTTGTGAAAGTTGATGAGTAGATGCTGTAACTGACTCATTTTAAAGTTTTGGCAAAGGCAAGCATTTCATTTATGTGCTTTGATAATTGTGCACAAAGGTAATCGCGTATGATGCAGGGCAATCTACTTCATGTTAGCAGAGCCCACGCCATACAAGCGCAAAATAGCTTCAGTTTTTAATTCTAACTACAGTGTTTGGATGAATATGTAGGTGTAGGAGCAAGCAAATTTTGGGGGTGCAAAGGATTTTGCCCAAATTTTCCCAAACTTGCCCAAAAAGTTATCGTGCAACTTTTGCCGATCGTTTTTGTGGTGTGACCTCAATAAAAATGGTCTTCACTTGTTTTTCTGCAAACCTTGAGCGCCATTTTTTGAAGTCAAACAACGTTGGGCCTCATTTTTGCCCAGATTTTCAAGGATTTTGCCTACATATATAGGGCTTTTGTTCGGATTTTCAGGGATATTGCCCAAATTTTCAGAGATTTTGCCCACATTTTCAGGGATTTTGCCCGGATTTTCAACAAATCAAAACCTTTGGGGGTGCGCTTGCACTCCCAGCACCCCCGCCTCCTACACCACTGGATGAATACAATTTGCCTTACAATTTGTTGCGTATATGCGCAGTTGAACAGACAATGTTGTGAGACTCACGACATCTTCATAATATAAATAATATGATACATGCCACATCAGGGGCAGGTCCAAGGGAGCGATCGTCCCCCCTTAAACCCACGAAAGGAACTTTGTTCACCATGATTTTGCACAATTCGGAAAACAGCATTCGCGATACAAGGTCATTTTGCCGTCCATTGTTTTGTCACAGCAGTGTTGTAAAGCATACTACATCTCTCCTACAGTAGTGAACCCGTAATGAGACTTGACTGCCAAATATTACTGAAATTACTCCCCCTAACTTACTGGCTGGAGCCGCCCCTACGTGCTACATATATCACCAGTGGTGTAAGGGATGGGTGGGGAGGGGCGCGAGCCGTCCCCAGGCAAGGTAAATGTAACAACCGGCCCCCATTGGCCATTTTGCTTATATTTTGATATTTAGTATTTTGGGGTTTTCATTAACTTGTTGGCTTTTGGAGTTTTTCGGGTTTTAGTTAGCAATAGACATCCACATCAGGATTCACTATCATTTCTCAACTTTTTTCTGAGTGTTAGCTAGTGGGCCGCCTACGGTGCCCAGGAGAGTGGACCCCTTCAGCTCAGGTGCGTAGCCAGGGGGGGGCAATGGTAGCAATTGCCCCCCCAATTCCGAAAGTTGCACGAAAAATTTTCAGGTTATTAAAGCTTTTGATGTATAAGCCAGAGAAATCCTTCAATAAAAATCAGCGTAACTGCTTTAAGGAACCTATCCTACTTCAGTTTTATTCGAACCTGATCAATGCAGTATGGTTTACTAATTGTCCATGATTAATCTAACGTTGTGTACAGTTTAAATGCTGGAGAACTCATATCATGGCTGACCTTTACCTGAGGTTTGCTCCCTGTGTAAGTTGGTGTTAATGAAATACAAGCGTGTATCCAAACACTTGCAATCACTAACCCAAAGCAAAACAGGGAGTAACGCTTTTCGCAGCTGTTTCTAACGCACCAGTTTGCTGCATCCCACCTAATGGTGATAGGACCATTGGATAAGTTCTCTCTGATAACGCTGACATGTTACAAACACTGTATAACTTGACCATGTCTGCTGCATCAGCCGTAGCCTTAAATCAGTGCTCGTCAAACTTTCGTTATGGTGGCCCAAAACGCCTTTTCAGTCGCAAGTAAAGGCCCATGCTTATTTTTGATGGCCCGATTTTAAACTTATGCTGTATTCAGTTACCTGTTATATGACAATGCTATGTTAATGTCATGAACTGTATAATGATAAAAACGATGGTTAGTTAACGTCAAAAAATCAATGTCTCATAGTTTTTAAAATAGCCTACGTTTTAGCCCACGTGATTAACCACAATATAGAAAGTGTTGCGCGGTCCAACAAAAAGTGCTAAACGGCCCACAATTTGGGTCGAGACCCACGTTTTGCCGACCACTACCTTAAATGAACATTGGAGATTTTTGTTTTTGTGCAGTTTTAAAACTAAATGTATGAATATGGCGGTGATATACGTTTTGTGCCTTGAAGGTCAAACTTTGGCTAAGAAACAATCCAATTTCAAAGTCTTTTGTATTACCCAATTAGGCCATATATACTGTTTGGCAACAATAGTATATTTATTTGTGATGATTAAACATGTACTATGGTGGTTCAATCACAATTATGTGGAGCCTTAACGTTTTCATCAATGATTTCACATTACCTTGCCTGCGGGTAAAAAAGTTTTGTCAAGTAATCCGTGTCCGACCCGCACATATAGTCTAAAGGTGTTACAACTTTCACCTGATGTTAATCGCCAGTTGCCTATCCTACACTAAATTTTAAATCATTCAGCTGCCACGGGAAGAGTCAGCAGCAAAATCTAACGTTAGTAGTAAGATGCTTTTGTAAGTGCTGAGGGTATTGACACTGCAATAACCTACAAATAGCTTGCAATCTGTTTTCTCGATAAAGCACATGTGACTAAAATGAAACTAAATTGAATTTTTCCCCAATCGATTGGCATTTGTTTATTACAGTAATGGATTTTAAAAAAGACTTCAAACGCTTACGCAAAAAAGGCTAGATTAGCGGTTCCCAATCTGTTTTGAGCACGACCAAAATATGAGTTTCGTGAACACCTCGCGATTTAAGCCTAAAAGAACGTATGAAAAAATAATGATTGTATGGATGATTTTTGGCAGTAAGATGCTAAGTCGTTTTTAATGTTAGCAACCTACTCTTTTCCCAAGTAATATGCTACAGACAAACACAGACAAGCAGTAGTAACGTTGAAAATACACAACTCCAGTTTGGATCTTCTCGGCGCGAACCATTTTTGACCCTTCGGCACCTTTGCTTGGGTTTCGTGAACCACTGGGCTAGATCAACGAACTAACCGTTGTGTTAATATGCAGCAACCGGTATATTTTAATTTTAGTGCAGAGCCGTGGTGAGAATCAATTGTAGCTTCGTTTTCGCAAATACACACTTTTTGTGCAAACTGAATGGGTCAAATACACGCAAGTTTCTTTAGAGGACATGTTTAACTTTCCCCAATTTACAATATTGTCTATATCATATTTGTGAATTGTATTGTTGACTCCAAATAACCTAAGAACCAAATCGTTTTTGGGAAGCACGTTTAGTGCAAGTAGCTTACAAAAGTGCTACCGCAGTCACATTTTGTGGCAATATATGACATAAAATCAAAACATTTTTCAAACACGCTGAGGGACTCTACAGCCTTTATGTTATCAGCTGCATACGTCAACCAGTCGCTTAAGAATCGGACAAGATCCACATCTTATATGCGCGTAAATTTTGTAGATCTACTTCGGGAGTCGGTGTCTTAGAGCAAGCTTCCTGCTCGGCTTCGATTGAACGTGTGTTGGTGTATATCAGAAGCGTGTAAATGCAAAAAGCGCAATCTTAATGGCGGTCACGACGAATTCTTACCCAACTGCAATATTCACTGCTAAAAGCATACTGTTGATCTTGCATTTATAGCATCGAGAGTTTCACAAGCGTTTTTGCAAGAAAGTATTACGAGCAAATGGTACTTAGAAGCTCGGAGCTTCACTAACAAAATCAATTAAATAAAAATAGACTTTGCATTTGCCGGCTTAAATCTGAACATAAGTTGTCAGAGAAAAAGCGTCAGAAAAATGCACGTTTTATGGATGATGCTTGTGAAAACAAGGGGCATAAATATTTCAATGTTGACACTTGGATGTTGTTTGCCCCCCTTCTATCAAAATTTCTGGCTACGCGCCTGCTTCATCTACGTTTGCCCATGTCTCAAAACTCTAGTTACGCCACTGATTGTCACGTATATATTTTCAGAGAAGGAAGCAGCTTTAGGCCTACCTCAGCTAGGTCTGAGGTTCCTTGCTGACAGCAACATCTGGAATGTGAATAGAAAACCTCAAAGCTGTGAGACAGACCCTCAAGAATATTGAGCCAGCTGGCTTCTGACAATGTTCTTGCACAGCCTAACGTACATTTTTCAGTTGGATTATTAAGAACCAAATTTCAAGTACCCCATTCTCCAGTCTATGGCAACATAGTAAATAAAAGCATAATATACCAACAGTTAAAAGACGTTTGCAGGGAGAAAGTGTGTGGCATAAAATCTCTCGGGCAAATTTGGGAAATTCGGACAAGATATCCTTTGCACACCAAAAAATTGCTTGCACCTACACCAGGCCCCGAACCAGCTTGGGACACCAGAGGGGGCAAAGTTTTCTGGGAAGGGCCCAAATTTTTAAACCTCAAATAATTTCAAACTACGTCCAGCACATTTTCAAGGGAGGGGGCGACAAGCATTTTAGAGGAGGCTTAGCCTATCCTGCGCCCCCACTTAATTACGGGCCTGTCCTACATCTATGTGTTTTGTAGAAAGCGTAATGATTTTGTTAACGTCCAGTTACGTTGCATCGTCATGTAGAGTCGCAACCGGCTGATACTTTCTTGTTGGTTTATTGTCGGGGGAAATGAGTGTAACTTACTTGTTATTGTACGTAACAACTAAACAAGATTTTGAAAATTTCGGGGGGGAACTGCCGGTTCCCCCCGCCTGGTTGCGGACCTGATCGTCAGAATTAGCAACCTGAGATATACAAGCAAAATGTCGGCTTTGCCCCCCCTGGAAAAATTTCTGCGGACGCCTATGCTGGTAGCTGCAACCAGTGGCGCAGCAAGGGGGGCTCTGGAGGCGCGGGCCCCGGGCGGCACCTTTTGCGGGCGGCACTTTGCCGATAAAAATTAATTTTTGAAAGTAGTTTGAAAGCTCTAGCTTTTTTATTATTTTTAAATAGACTCTTGTCAATTTCTATGTTTAGAAGCCTAAAAAATACATGTGACTGGATTCAGCAAATTGATAAAATGTTTACTTAAAAGTCTGGGTCAATCCAATGTGCTAAAGTGCCCCACTGTTGTCTTGAATCAGGGTTTTTTGACACACTTACTTGGGGGTAATTGTGCCCCGTTCCCTACACCTTCATCGCCAGATAAAGCCATTACCATCACCCCAATCAAAAGTCCTTTGAACAAGCGAAAGAGATGACATTCGACGGCAGACTAGCAAACGTTAAAGTTCCGGTTATTCGCGGTTTATATTACCCTTCCTCTCAAAATCTAACAAAAAGGCTTTGCATAAAATAACGGTGAGTGGTCAAGGCTAGCTTAATCCTTTTTCTCGTATCGTTGGTTCCTCACTAACGCCTCAACCACACGTCATAACATCACGTGAAACCTTGGCGTTGACAACGAAGATATCGCTAGGGCGGCAATAGCTCAGTGGTAGAGTGTGCGTCTCTCAATTGGACCGTTGTGTGTCCGATTCACATACACTGAGTGAATTGCCTTTGCGCTCCTTGGGCAAGATCGTTCGACTCAATTGCCACGTTAAGTAGCAATTTCAAGCATTGGCATGCCGCAAATTGACGTTGCCAAAATGATAAAAAATAAGCATTTCTTGGCTCATCTCATGCTATTTTTAATTTTAAGTGGGAAATTTTCAATAAGTGCCATAAGCTGTAGCCTAGTCATTAGGTGGGCTTATCAACATCATATTTTGGCAGTTGAGGTGAAGAATTCTGCAAAGGGAATGTTGCTCAGTTTCACTACAACGGCTGTTTTTCTGCATGACGTGATGGTGTCAGAAAATGACGTTCTTGAAGCGGGGAAGTGGAGTTGGTGTGTTCGCGTGCGTAACTTTGAGCTCAGATTGTCGGTTTGAACTGCAAGTAGAGGGTATCAGAGCCAGCCGATAGGCAGCGTGAATTTCGTAATGTGTTTTGTTCAACGATAAACACTTAACACTTGCAGTCATAGAAAAATTCATTTCAGAAAGAGAAGCTTAGAAAAGTTGTTGTTCTCATTCTGATGAATTTGAGGCAAGAACAGGGATGCCGGAGAGTGGGTGCATGACGGGGGCATTGTCCCCCATGCACTTTCATAAAGCCCCCCCTGCCCTACCGCTGTTCCGGCGTCCCTAGGCAAAAACTTTAGTCTGAAAAGCTAACGCAAAGGGAAACGATATGTTTACATACGGTTGCGATTAAGGCTTTGAAAAGGCGTTAATCAGACTGGTTGTACAACTTGGCAATGGCTGTACTGAATAAAGATGTTAAACGCAATTACCGTGGAACGTAAGACGTAATCACTGCTGAGCATCCAAAAGGCCTGTGTCTCAACTGGCATGGTTTGATAACTCGTACAGTTTTCGAAATAGACGTCTGTTGGTCACCAGTCCCGTGGCCTTGGGCCTTAGCTTCCAAAACAAAGCTCCATGGCCCCGCAATGTGAAACGCCATAAATCAGTGGATTTTTCGTCAAATTTTAGAATGTCAATCCCCCCTGCACAAATGTAATGTCTCACAAGTGAAGACCTTCTGGCGATGGTTCTGTTGGTAACGAACAAAGGCTAACACTATGCACGTGCAACTGGAAGAGGTCCAACCCAACAGCTAGACCAAGTGCGCAAGTCACGATCCAAGCCAGCGCTTCTCAACCATAGCCGGTTTTAAACTTGATAGTTTTTCAAAATGAGTCCACACCAATAGAGGGCTCCGCACAAGTGCCGACAGAGTTAACGTTTGAAACCTTTTATAATCTAAGAGGAATAAACCACTACTGAAACGTGAAGCGAACAATGAAACGTTCTTTGCATCACTGTGATCATATTATCAGATTTATGAGTATAGCCTGCTATATGCAGTAAATATACTTATTAGTTAAAGACGGGGATACTACACGAAATAACATACATAAATGTTTACATCTGTAAAGTAGTTATACCACCATCACATCTCTTAATTTTTTTGTTTGATCCCTGGAATGAAAAAAGTATTAAAAAACCATGCGGTGAGCTTACCGGAGATTAAAAACCAGCAAAGAAGAAAATTTGGCAAATCATGTCGGATTCGTATATGCATATGTAAAGCAAGCCAAAAATTCAAAAATTAATGATGAGAAAGGTGGTGACAAGCCCAAAAAGCACAACTCACAATCGACATTAAAAAACAAGACTTATTTCAGTTTGATTGTGATAATCAAGAAGCTTGATTGATCCTTTAATCTTTAAATAAGCACGAAACATGATCTCCTTTTATTTTAAAATTTTATAAGTAAATTTGAGGGGTGGAAAGGGCGGCACTTAGCCTCGCTACGCCACTGGCTGTAACTCTTCCCGCCACGAGCGCTTCATGCGAGAGAAGTTTTTAAAAATGAAATTAGTGAAAACAATTCCCAGAAATTCCATGGCCAGTGAAAGATTGGGTAACACTGATCTACTTTGAGTTGACGAGTACGAGCTGAAAAATAGATTTTAGATGATTTTGTTGATGGGTTTGACAGTCGACATGACAATCGAAGGATTAAGTTACATTGAGGTGATGATGATATAAATTCTGACGTAGACTGTGCAAGTATCTGTGTGAGAATCATATTGCTGATTGTCTATTTGTCTGAATCTGTTCAGGTGTAAAGTTAGTGCAAAGGGGCGTAAAGAGGGGGGCAAGTAGCACAATTCCCCGGGCGCCGAAAAGTCCCAACTATGCCACAAGTACTTTCTTAAATACAGTACATTTGCTTCCTAAAGACCTCAAATGCGAACATGGGGCGCCAAACTTTCTTCTTGCCCCGGGCACCATCTAACCTCGTTACGCCCCTGTTAGTGTGTGTTTCGCTTATGGCAAGAGAGTCATAAATCAACGCATGGTAGAAAAGTCAGCTTTTGAGGATCACTCAGAGGAAAATACAGTGTGAATATTAAAATGAACGACATTGTTGAGAATATTCTACAAAATACGTTTTACTATCAGGTGCACGCCAAACGCCGACGCACACCTATCTGCGGCGCTGCTTTGCTACTTTAGGTGCCACTGGTGCCGAAACCTCGCTGCTGTTAACTGCATAGTGCATTGAATAATCCTCACCCTACCACGCTGCAGATTGGCATTAGACTCGTAATAGTTGCATAACACTGTTATGGTTACACCACAATCACAAAATGTCCATAAGCTACCACAAAAACGGATTAGTAAGTAGTCACCAATCTGTTGGCAGGTGGCTTATGTTTATGTGTTTTGTAGTAAGGATATTTTGACGAAACTAATTGGCTAGCAATAGCTTACTTGTCTCTGTGTCAAGATGGAATTCGTGCATGGAACCATTGCGCTGTCATGTGAATTGTATTCACTTTCGTGGAGCTGTTGTCGTTCATGTGAGGTCGGCATAATTGTGTACGGGAAATGGTGTTTCGTTTCGCATGTGCAGTGCTATGGAAATTGCATGGTTAGCACCATAGGCGCACGAGGCGGGAGGGGGGCTTCCTCCCCCCTGGCTTGGAAATATTGCAAACTATGTTTTCAGGCCAAGCGCAAGTTGCTCAAAAATCCTGAACGATAAAAAATACATATTCAATGCAGTGAATTCAGGGCAACTCTGTTTTTCAGGGCTAGCGCAAGTTGCTCATAAATCCTGAATGTAAAAAGTATATTCAATACAGTGAAAAATTTCAGGGCAACCTCTGTTTTTCACGGCAAGGACTCTTTTTTCAGAGCAATCTTCAGCAGAAGCGGGTCACACGGTCGTGCAGATTGCTTGGTCCCTTTGAGTGCGCGTCTTTAAGTGCCTTGCTAAAGCGCACAGCAACGATAATATAGGCAGGTGTAGGGAGTCAGACCCTTCGATCCGGAACTGTCACTTTTAACCATTGCGTTGTGCCATCGAGGTCGCGTATATATTTGCATCAGTAAAGGCAATTACCCTAAAGTTTCTTGTTTGGGAGAACACAACACGCAAGTAACTTCACCCCCTTGAGTTAACAAGCAAGGTAACTAGAGAATTTGCCTATAACGGCACCTCTAGGGGATTGCATAAAGAAGGTTATTGCCGAATTAACGTCATAAGCGAATTGAAATGCATGTAAAAGATGCAATCGGGACCGAACAAAATGTAACGTTATCGGCGAATGGACGTTATAGACGATGCCGTTGTAAACGAACGAATTCAACTGTATAGAACAGATTTACTAGAGGTTTCAAGCCCCATTCGGATGAAACCAAAAAAGGTAGTATCAGGGCAAATTGTTTATTTTTAGGGCAAATTGTTATTTTCAGGGCAAATTGTTCCGCCCCCGCCGTAAAATGCCTTCCCGTGCGCTTATGGTTAGCACCGAATATTCTACATAGCAGTACACGTGTGTGATTGCATCTACAGTAGCGTTTAGGGGTGTCTGGGCTAGTCCATATTTAACGATATTCATCAACCTATGTTGGGTTTGATAAGGTAAATCATAGCAACTTAATCTTCAAAACTACGAAAAATCACCATGCAAGATAGACATTTATGTTGGCCCCCCAACTTTTTTCTTGCCTCCGCAGTGCCCCCCCCCACTTATTAAGTTCTAGAATCGCCACTGTAGCCATGGACGACCAACCGCTTCACTACAGTAGTTGGCCGGCCCGTAACCAGGGGGGAGCGGGGGCTCGATGCCCCTAGAAAATTTTCACGCCCCTGGAAAAATGTGTTGGACGTAGTTTGAAACTATTGGACATAGCTGAAAATATTTCGGCCCCTCTCAGAAAACTCTTTGCCCTCCTGTTGAGGGACTAAGAGGTTATAGTTGGCAGTACTCTTTCGCAGTGAAACTTAGAAAGCCTTGTACCATCACTTTCGTTTTCAGGGAAAACTTCTGTTGTAATTGTAGGTGATCCCGCTTGGGCTATACTCCCTAGCATTCCAAATCATTACACCTGGTCATGTAGTAGGAGCGTTTTCCTTACTAAATACAATATGGAGTGTGCTGAAGTCCACAAGAACCGTTTTCACTGTGGTGTGACTCTTCCAGAGCTTTTTTTGTTTCTATGGTAGTTTTGCTAATTCTTGTCCAACGCACCTCTGCTTCGGCTTTTTTAGCTTTAGCTCTCTTTTGACTGCCACATAATATGTTCGGCCTATGTCTCTTGTTCTCTGACTCATGGTATTTAGCTAAACGGAACCGAAACAACCTATTCTTAAATAAATAACCCACATTCGACTGTTACAATCAAAAAACAAAACACCAGTATAAAGAGTTGCATATCATTATATACTTTACACTTACTGTAAATAGTGGCTATTGTAGAGCACCGGTTAAGAGCACAAATTCCTGAATAGAGCGGGATTTCAATGAAAAGAAAAAAAATTGTTTTCTCTTCTAACATGGAAGAATATATAAAGTAATTGCAGATTTCTCAATAACTATAAACCTACTTTTTAGAAATTTTTCAAAGCAGGCAAGTACTTTGGAAGTATTGACGCACGAGGCGAGGGGGTAATTGCTCCCCCAGATTCGGGCAAGATTCAAAAAAAGTTCGGGCAAAACTGCCCGATATATTTGGGTAAGTTGCTTAAGTAGAATTATCGGTCTGCAAAGCAAGCCTGTTGAAGTCTGTATATTAGTGGCTTAGAAATTCAGGCAAATCGAAAATTTTCCCACTAAAGATCACCGTATAGCTGGGTTTGGTAACTTCCGAAACGTTCCGGAAAGTCATCCCACTTTTTCCAGACTTTTTGTAACTTTCAATTTGTTAGGCTATAGCTCAGAAACTACGACCTTCATCTGTTTGTAGTTGATGCCATAGTCCTTGTACCCAGGCCCGTAACCAGCTTGGGGCACCAGGAGGGGCGAAGGGTTTTCCGAGAGGGGACCAAATATTTGAACTACGTCCAATAGTTTCAAATAATGTCCAACACATTTTTCGAGTGGGGGAAAATTTTTATAGTGGGGCTTTGCCCCATGCGTTCCCCCTGGTTACGGGCCTGACCGTACCGGTAATATTTAATGATGCAACTTTAACCACAAGAACATCATCAGGTTTACTTCGCTGAAACGTAACTGTCATTTTTGTTTCTTTGCAAATGGCCTTATTAAAAAAATTTTTCTGTTACTTTTATAATTACTTTATAAATTTTTGCGCACTGGAGTAGGCATTCAGTTCGCATACTTAACACTAGGTTTATTTTAACCTTTTTCACCCATGTCAGGTTGCCTCATCATATCTCTAGGAGAGGGAAATGAACAGTGATGGAGTCTCGAGACTTGATCTCGGTCTCGAGACCCGTTTTTTGTAATCTCGGTCTCGGTCTCGAAGGTCTCAGGTCTCGTCTCGGTCTCGGTCTCGAAGTAATTCGGTCTCGGTCTCGGTCTCGAAGTAATTCGGTCTCGGTCTCGAGCTCTTCGTCTCGAGACTTTGCATAGGTTATTTTTTATGAAGTTTTGCAAGGAGTTCCTTAAAAAGCGGTTTTGAAAAATGACTGTTCAAAATTTAGCCGTGCAAAGAGGTCAGTGGTTAAGCTTTCTTTGTTGTTATGTTATTTGCGAGGTGGAGAAAACAATTTGCGCTCTACCCCGTATACTGAATTCAATGAAAATGTGTATGTACCAATGAAACCGCAGCGCATAATCTCTGCAACGAAAGGTTGGGAGTACTTTGCTAAGGACTATCTTTGAACTGTTTTTCCAGGAGTTTTGTTATGAAACCCATAGGCTTATTCAAAAGAGGTGGAAGAGTGCCAAAAAGTTTCTTTTTTGAGAAGCCAAATAAAATGATGTTTTTTTCGTACTGCTTTTCAAAGCACTCTGCTAACACACGCTGGTGCAGTTTTTTTTGTTCTGCGTAATGCAGACTTTTTGAGTTCAAAAATGTCTCGGAACTCTCTTGAGGAAAAATTTTGCTAATAAGAGTTTTATACAGAGAGCAAATAATGCGTCATGGCTGATCAGTTACTTTGACGTACTGCTATAGGCTTTACGGCCTTTCTGCGTTTTCCAACCGACATGCGGTGTTCCGCAAACTCCAAGTGTGGTAGCAAAAACGGAAATTTGGAACAGTTATGAATATTAGTTTAACGTAAAAATATGGAAATCATGAAAAACTTGAAATTGAAAAATAGCAAATCTAGGAATTATACATATAGCCATAATATCAGCGGGAAGGCGGTACACCATTTCACTGCTAGTCAACTACACCGGCAATCTCGAAATTCGCTCATTCTGCTGCAGCATGCTGCATCCCAACAATGCCTGTCGAAAACATCTAATACTTTCTTTTTATCAGAGAAAGAAAAAATCTTCAATACGAAAGCAACGGTTACCTGCAAAAGATCTGCCGCAGTTGTAAAAAAAACGACAAACTACGAGCACCTTGCTCTAAGTAAGACAAAAAAGAGCAAACCCAAGTTACTTCAGGGCTTCATTAGCCCTGTGCACTTTGTTGTTTCCATGGAAAACACATCGAATCCACGGTGCCAACTGATTCACAAGTAATGACAAAAATAAAAATTTCCTGCTGAACCACAGCCTAGCATGTGCCAACTATGCTATTTATTCAGCCATACACACATGCATATGTAAAGAAGGCAGAAAAAATAGAAAAAGTATAGTAATGACGAGAAGGATGGCTAACAAGCAGAGAAAGCAAGATCCATAATCGAGAATTAAAACCAAGACCCCTTTCAGTTTGTGAATATTTGATTGTGATGTTCAAGATGCTTTATTATTCCTTATAGTTATAATAATCATGATACATGATTTTCTCTCATTGTATATTGTTATAAGCAAATGTGAGGAGTGGAAAGAGGAAGCATTTTTATGGTAGTCCTGGGCGACAGTTAACATCGCTACGCCATTGCAGTAGAGCATGCGGTGGGATATTACACTTCGCTGGTTCAAAGTGTAAACCTAATTTGTGCCAAAAAGTCTATTACGCTAATAGGCCTAAATAATTTTTTTCTTTGCATCAACAGCAGAGTCAAGAGCAAATTTTTAAAACTTGTTTTGGACAGAGCGGGCAAGTTTGGATGGATGAAACAATTAGTTACAATTTTGCTTTTTAAAGTTCAAAGTAACGCTTTCGTTTTATCAAACCTCTGAATTTATCACCTCTTAATTCTAAATTTTTGGAGAATTCTTAATCAATTGCTTGTCGTGTGAGGAGAAAAGTACCTAGGAAAGGTGTAGGTAACGTTACAAAAATGGCAAAGCTGTGTTAGCCAAAAAACACGAAATATGTGGCGAAGAAATTTGAGTGTCAGTGCAGATGCCCAGTGCAGTGTTTTTTTAAGGTTTTTGAAAGGGTGTCGTGGTGGAGCTTTAGGGTGACAACACCCTTTTCCCTGCTATGTCTGATACTTTTAACTCATTTTCACAAAAACGCAAGTTTCCGTACAAATGCTTAATTGTTTGAATACGAAATTCACTTTTGGCAAACAAACTAAAGAGAATTTCACAAATGGAAAGGTTCAGTATAGGCGTGCATGCTCATTCATTTACTCATTGTCATGCCCGCTTTTCCTTTTACGAGAGTCGCGGGGGCAGCTCCCCTAGGAGGACTCGAAATACCTCACGATCAATAGGAATATCAAATAGTTCTGCTGGCTCCACACCAAGACGGTACCAAGCAAGGTCAGAGATGCAGTCACTCCACCTGGTCCTTGGACGAACTTTGGGCCGCTTTCCTGTGGGTGTAGACTGTAGCCTGAAGGACTTAGTTTGCTATTCTTTTCGGGGACATTGTGGACACATGGCCGAACTAACATAGCTGGGATCTCTCGATTCGGAGAAGTGGCTTGACATCCCGGGCTTTACGGATTTCAGACCTGTGGTCTTTGTCACGAAGTGTCACACCGAGAACTCTTCGCAAATATCCCAACTCGGCCATTTGTTCTTTTGACAGTATTCTTTCAGTCGTCACCAAGATTCATGACCACAGGTGAGGATCGGAACAAAGACCGATTTAAAAACTGAAAGCTTTGCGTTGTTTGAAAACTCCCGTTTCGTCGCCACGGAGCAATAAAGCTCACACAGAACTGCGTTTGCTTTACTAGCAGTGTCTCAATTCATTTGTTCTGACTTTCATCACTAATAAATACCACCCCAATGTACTTGAACCCCTCCATCTGCTGCGGTGTATTTCCACTCATTTGCAGAAAGCAAAGGCCTTGGGCACCTAGAGACATACAGCAATACCTCAATCTTTTCAGAGCTGATTTGCGTTCCTACTTGGTCGCACGCAGCAGAAAACCGATCAAATGCGTGCTGAAGACCCGGTTGAGAAGATCCACACATGCAGTACCAATTCGTCCGCAAAAAGCAAACGGTTCATCTTGGAGTTCTCATTAGTGACACCCTCGTCGACGCTTCTGTGACTGTCTGTGCAATTTATATAGACCAGTGATCTTCAAATTTTTTGGAAGAAGACCACATAAGCCATTGCACAACAATTCGAGAGCCACACATCTTGTGTAATGTGATTTTTTCGGGATATGTTACATTCTACCAAATCAACACATTTTACGCAAATATTTTTTTCATTATTGGCAAAATGTGTTTTCCGGCCGGGTGAAATGGCTTCGCAAGTCGCATTTGTTCCGCGGGCCGTAGTGTGGAGAACCCTGATATAGACTATGAAGAGGAGTGGTGACAGCACACACCATTGTCAGAGTACAGCACCAACGCTGAACGGTTGTGATTTAACTCCATCGACCAGGACACAATCTTCTTAACAGGAATATAGTTACTTGACGGCCAGCAATAGGCACCCGTCAACACCGTACTCCCACAGCTTTTCACGAGGAACCCGGCCATATACTTTCCTCAGGTCAACAAAACATGTGGAGACGTCTTTGACATGCTCCCAGGATTTCTCGAAAATTTGCTGGAGAGTGGAAATTTGTTCTGTAGTGTTCGTGGCAGTATAAATGGAAGGAATGAGTTGGGAGTTAAGGGGCGTCGAAAGCTGACTCGGGCCCTGCAATCGCCTGCATATAGTTGTTTCTATAGACTGGTCTGAAAACTTTCTGTGATTGTGACCATAGGCGTACGAGACGG